>Ga0180009_10000577_pt1 | contig 50017 bp, 59 predicted proteins | sample OS_PC_MetaG_FD_123537 | JGI IMG/M metagenome (GOLD analysis project Ga0180009, IMG submission 123537) | Groundwater microbial communities from the Aspo Hard Rock Laboratory (HRL) deep subsurface site, Sweden - OS_PC_MetaG | ecosystem: Environmental > Aquatic > Deep subsurface > Groundwater... | reverse complement strand
GGGTGACCAAAGAAGGAACAAGCAGGATAAGTTAGATATTCCACACCATACGAACGCCCCCACCGCTGTCGCATATTTTGTCGAGGTTTATATTTATTAAAATGATACTCAATAATCTTTAAAAGTTTGCCGCATCAAGAAATCTCCCTAGTTTAGTGGGGAGATGAATTGTGCTTCTAGTTGGCAAACTTTGTCGTCGGTAAATATATATTCTAAAAAGTCTTAAAAAAGTAGGGAGTTGACCCTACTTCTTTGTAAGATTAGATGTAGTTATAACTTTCTGAAATTAAATAAACTTATCGGAGGAAAAATGAAATTTGAAACACGTAGCTACGCACATGCAGTTGGAGAATTTAACTATCACATCCAGTTGACAGTTGCTTACCGACGACAAATCTTTGCGAATGAGAAAGTTTTGAAATTAACAAGAGCTTATCTCGTCGAGAAATTGAAAGAGATTAATGTTGAGTTGGTTTGCTTGGAGTTTGGTCCTGAGCATGTACATCTTTTTGTAACGAACTGCAAAAATTATGCCCCTTGCCAAATTGTCCAGTTTTTGAAGGGGTTCTCGTCGAGGATGATGAGAAAAAATCACTTGGAACTTTTTAGGAATTTTCTTTGGGGTTCGAAGTTTTGGAGTGAAGGCTATTTTGCTAGAAGCATTGGATGTGTCACGACGGAGAGAGTTAGATATTATATTGAGGAATCGCAAAGTAAACATTGGAATTAGGTTTTGGGAATTGGTAGGTCACGCTCCGGACTTTAGTCCGGGGTAGTTGACATTTTCCCCATAAACGGATTCAATAATCAAAATTTAAAGATTATTAACAAATAGTAGTACAAGTTATCCCACACAACGACCCTTCTGCAAGAGGACAAGTGTTGCTCCCCCCATCAGAGAAAAATAAACTCCCACACACTACATTCTTATCATTAGTCAAAGGAGGATTGTTACAAAGATTACTTGAAGCAAGATGATTATTGCTTGAGCTTGAATCGAGAGAAATCCCTCCCAGACTATTAGAGTTTGCAGTTATTGAACTAAAGGTATTATCAGAGCTAGTATTAATAGCAATCCCCCTCCAACTATTAGAGTTTGCAGTTATTGAACTAAAGGTATTATTAGACCCATAATAAAGGAAAACCCCGTGAAGAAGGTTACTATTGGAAGTTATCTCAGAGAGGGTATTATTGGAAGAATCAAACACATATGTCCCATAATATTTATTTGAGTTAGAAATAAGGTTCGTTACAATATTCCCAGAAGAAGACAGAATTGTTATACCCCTCCCACAACCAAAACTCGCAGTAATGTCCGTTAATTGATTGTTATCAGAATCAAATAAAAAAAGACCGTCAAAGTAATTCCGCTCTGCAACGATATTGAAAAGCGTATTGTTCGAGCTAGAATCCAGACGAATCCCGGTGTTAGAACTATTTCTCACAACAAGATTAGAGAGTATATTGTTCGAGCTAGATATTAAAAGAACCCCATAAGTATTTACAGATCCTTCTAAATTCTGAACCCTCGAGTCAGTTGTAGATTCAAGATAAACCGCTGCCCTATGCCACCCACCATCAAAACCGCTAATATTCTTAAAATTAGTTATAGTTAATCCGCTTCTTCCCTCAGCATAAACACCTGTACTACTCCCAGAACTCTCCGTTCCAGTAATAGTCTTACCATTTCCATCCAAGACAATGTTATTTTGAGTTATATTAAAACATGTTTCAGAAACAACCTGATCGCTTCCCAATAAATAGGTCTTACCAGACTCCCATTCATCAAACCCGCAAGAAATCTCTTTAGCACATCCTCCCTGATAAACAACCTCTCCATCAACACATCCACAAACCCCATCCTTACAAATTTCCCCATTATAACAATCCTTATCAGCTTCGCATGCCATCGGAGTCTTAAGACAATCTCCTCCAACATCTGTAGCAGTCCCATCATCAATCTCAACCTTTGATGACTCCGCTCCCCGCTTCAGACTATCTCCCTCAAGAAATATTGGGACTATAGTCACATAATCTGGCTTAGGGATAACCCAAATCTTAATCACTATCGCTTGGTTTGGCGCAGGCACATAAAGAGGGCCATATTTGTAGGTCTCGCTATTTCCATTAGTTGTAAGAATAATTTCAAACCCCGCCATATTTGCATCATCGTTTCCCCTCTTAACCTGAACATACAAACATCCATCCTTATAAAAAGTGTAACCCCCTGAGGTAGATACATATAATCTTGCATTAGGATCTTGAAAACCAAGATTATCATTAATCAAAGGTATAATTACTGCCCAGATAATAGTCATCGCCACGACTGTAATTAAAATAATCAAGACAGTTGCAACAACTGCAGAAATTCCTCTTTTGTCCATCTTAAAGGTAATCGGTTAAATATATATAAGTCTTTCCAAGAATCTCTCCAGCATAAACAACCCTCTAGGGAGGTCACTGATGCCCCATCTTATATAATGAGTGCCTTTTGTACGAAGCCCATCGGAGGCATTAGGATTTTATGTTACTTTTAAATGATTACAAAAAGAAAGATTTATGAATACTTTTAAATTATATTAATTATGGCAAGAAAAGATGGATTAATTTGGGCTGTTTGAACAGGGGTAGTTTTGACTGCTGCAAGTATTGGATTAATAAAAAGTTGTCAAAATAATTATAATAATAATAAACCTGGGGTTGTTCATTACGTAAATGGTAAATCAGTTATAGAAAGGAGATTAGATACAAATGAAGAAGTTCAAATATATCTTAATTTTGAAAAAGGAAAATGGGAATCAGAGTATTATCCTAATTTAAATGAAAGAGAAAAATAACTTTCACTCCCTACATAAGTGAACTAAATCGGTCATGGCTCGGAGGGAGCACCCGAAAGCCTTAGCTCACCAGAGCTACCTACTGAGTGAAAACCTTGGTTTTTAAGAACCCCCGAAAGCCTTAGCTCACCAGAGATACCTACTGGGTAAAAACCAGGTTTTTAAGAGCAATCAAAAGCCTTAGATCACCAGAGCTACCTACTGGGTAAAAACCAGGTTTTTAAGACTCCAAAAGGCTTAAAAACCAATTTTCTCCCTTACATATATGGAAATCAAAATTCTTAAAGACGAAAAGAATGAATTAGATATTGAGATAGGTAGCCTAACTATCGCAGAAGTTCTCAGAGTCTATTTGAATAAAGAAGGTGCAAAATTAGCTGCGTGGAAAAGAGATCATCCAACTAAGAATCCAATACTCCATATCGAAGGAGATAATCCTAAGAAACTTTTGAAAAGCGCCATCACAACTCTAGAAAAAGAGATAGACAAAACCGTAGAAGATTTCAAGAAATTGAAATAATCCTAAACTAATTATAAAATATCTTTATGACAATAAATTTTTATTTTTCAAACTTGCCTAATGTTTTCAGGTTTGTAAAAGGGAAAGGACGTTCATTTGTTTCAAAAGTTAAATATCTCATGAACCTATAAGCTTCAGAGTTCCAAATCTCGCAAAGATTTGCAATTTCCTTATTTCTCTTACCTGTAAAAAGAACAATTACAAAATTAACAACAAAAAGAATCTGAATAAAAGCTCTCCAAACACCTAGAATTATTCCACTTACTATAAAAACTAAAATTCTCCATAGTAGTTCCTTCCTCTCGGAGACTTTTGCCATATAGCTAGATATTTTTTTACTATATAAATATATTTAACCCCCAAGAATCTCTCCCACAAATGAGAGAACCAAAAATTTCCGCGGGGAGTTTCGACCTAAACAAGTTTCTTTTCGGAGGCTATGAAACAGACATAATAACAACATTCTATGGCCCGGGAGGTTCAGGCAAATCAAATTTCTGTATAATGGTCGCAACATCCCAGGCGCGAAAAGGCAACAAGGTAATCTTTATGGATACTGAGGGGGGATTTTCTTCAGACAGATTCAGACAAGTTCATCAAGGAACAAAAGAAGAAATCGAAAGAGATTTACAAAACATACTCCTTCTAAAACCGACTTCCTTCGAAGAACAAGAAGAATCTTTCCAAAAACTTCTAAATCATGTAAAAAAAGGAGACGTTTCATTAATAATTATAGACTCCATAGCAATGCTCTATCGACTAGAACTCGGCGATGCGATTACAGCAAAAGACAACGAAAAAATCTCCGCAATAAATAGAAATCTAGCAAACCAACTCCGAACCCTAAACGAAATCGCAAGAAAACAAAACATCCCCGTCCTCGTAACAAACCAAGTCTATTCAACATTTACTCAGAATCCCGAAGACCAAAACCTAGAAAAACAAGTCTCTATGGTCGGCGGCGACCTCCTAAAATACTGGAGCAAATGCTTAATCGAACTACAAAACTTTCGAGGCAAAAGAAAACTCGTCCTGCGAAAACACCGAAGTCTTCCAGTTAAAGAATTAGCTTTTGAAATTATTAATATTGGAATAAGGAAAAGAGGATTATTTTAAATAACCGGCGTCCCAGCATCTCTAACGCTTTTCGTAGTAACTTTCAAATCTTGTCCATCTAAATAATGCTTAACTGCCTTATTCCCAATAATTAAAGAAACATGTGGTTCGGAGTCATAAGTTCTTGACCCCCCATATGATTCTTGTGGGGATGGAGGAGAATTGATATCAATATAAATTCCACCAGGTCTTTCCCCAATAAAATTAATTCCGCTAAAGGCACGTTCAGGTTTAACATAATCATTTCTTAATTTCAAAAAAGTTTCAAAAAAATTATTTAATCTAATAGAATCTCTTCGAAAATCCTCCCAACCAGCAGTTTCATAAAATCTTTTCAAAGTGGATGCATTTGCAACTAGTTCTCTTGAAGGCATCTCAATATCATAAGGACTTTCTAAGAGTCTTCCATAAATAATACTTCTATTATCTCTTCCTGCACTATCTGGTCCAATTCTACTACTGGTCCAATTAGAACCCACAAAATTTTCTAAAATTAATTGCCCAGAATACTTATCTAACTCATTCACAAACTCTTCAACCAAAGGAACCGCCCCCTTCCATCCTGCCCCGAAATGATAAAAACAAAAATCTTCAGTTCTACTATCTAATCGAGCCCCGCTGGACATAATTTCTTTTGCAGAAGCAACTTCCTGTAGCAAATTACCCTTTTCAGAAAATAATATTCTTTTTGCACTTTCCATTATACCCTCTTGCTGAGAAATCTTTCTATTAAGCGCCTCAACAGCTGAGAGCTTTGCAACCAAATTATCAACCATTAAATTACAATACTAGATCTCTTTTTAAAAATTATTATACTCTATTCCTTCTTCCCTTTTTTCTTCACAACCTTCTTTTCCCCCTTCTCTTCCTTACCATGATCAATAACCTTCCCTTCTTTATCAATTTCAATCTCCCCACTTGCTAACTTCGCCTTAAAATCTTCTTTCTTCTTCGTCAACTCCTCATTAGTCTTACAAGAAGGATTAAAACAAAACCTCCAAGGAGCACCACCTTTCTTGAAAGCAGCAACCTTTGGGAACCCACATTCTTCACACATCTCTAAAGCACCTTCCTCAAGTCCGGCTTCTTCTGAAGCTTTCTTTGACATCCTAGCAGGTTTCATCATGCCCTTGGGTGGTAGCGAATAAATCGTCTTACACTCCGGGTAATTATCACACGAAACAAAATATCTTGAAAATCTTTTCCCATACATAACTCTAAGGTTCCCCTTATGGCAAACTGGGCATTCAGTCATAGTATTTGCCTCTTTCTCTTGCTCCCAAACGACTGCATTAGCATCCGCGAGATTCTGGCCCATCTTTTCCAAATTTTTACTCATATCTTCTGCAATCTTAATCACAGTAGTTTTAGCTTCATCCAAAACTTTCTTTTCTTTCTTCTCAAGATCCTTTTTAGAAACTTCAATCTCCTCCAATTCTTCGGTCATCTTACGGGTCAATTCTTCATCCAAAATAATTGGAGCATATTTTTCTAAAGTTTCCACCATTCGGAGACCTAGTTCAGTAACCTCAATGCTTTTCTCTCGAGCATAACCCCGAGAATAAAGAGTTTCAACAATCGCCGCACGAGTAGCCTTTGTCCCAAGATTTCGATTCTCCAATTCCTTAACAAGCGAAGCCGCGGAATATCTTCTCGGAGGCTTAGTCTCTTTTTCTTCCGTCCGAATTTCCAAGACATCAACTTCCCCATCAATCGTCGGAACTTCAGATTCTTTAATCGAACTCGGATAAACATTCATCCAACCTTTATCTTTAATTTGCACACCACGAGTAGTAAAATTTAATCCATTAACAATAACCTTTATGTTCTTATTCTCAACTTTCGCCGGTTCACAGAAACATGAAATAAACCGTTTAACAATCAAATCATAAATCTTTTTATCTCTCTCTGCAATTTTCTTTGATTCTCCAGTCGGATAAATCGCTGGATGTGCCGGGTCTTCCTTTTTTCCTTCACTAGGTTTTTTATTAACTGCATACTTCACTACAGTAGTATATTTTTTCAAAAGCTTCAAAATCTTTTCATAGCCAATCGCCGCCGGATATTTTTGACTTGAAGTTCTTGGATAAGAAATAACTCCGGCAAGATAAAGATTCTGTGCCGCTTGCAATGTTTGGGTGGGGGTATAACCGCAATTCTTGTAAGCCTCAATTTGTAATGTTGTCAAATCAAATGGAATCGGCACCGCGACCCCCTCTTTCTTTATTGTCGTAATTGCATCTCCTTTCTTCCCCTTCAAATGCCTAAATTTCAAAAGTTCACTTTCTTTAAAAATATCTTTCGGGTGGTTAACTTCAATCTTCTGATTCTTTTTATCCTTGACCTGTAAAAAAACTTGCCAATAAGGTTCCGATTCAAATGCCTCAATTTCTCTTTCCCTATCTGCAACAATTTTCAACGCCGGACCCTGAACCCTACCAATAGACAAAATTCTAAATGTCCCGGTAGATGAAAGTGCTTTCATCAAACCCCGTGATAAATTAATTCCGTAAAACCAATCAATATAATGTCGAGTCTCTCCAGCAATCGCCGCACCCCAATTCAGCGTAGGTAAAAGATTCTCAAAACTTTCATCAAGTGCCTCTTTTGTCAATGAAGAAAATTTCATTCGCTTAGCATCTTTCTGCTTAGCAATAAATCTTACAACATTCCACCCAATAACTTCCCCCTCAACATCAAAGTCCGTAGCCACTATAAATTCATCACACTCTTTCGCCAACTTCTTCAAAACCATCAAATATTTTTTAGTAAAAGCTCCGCCACCTTTCTGATATGCCGGCTGCCATTCAACATCAAAATTAGGAAATGGCCCTCGTTTAGCAATTTGCTGAATTCCAAAAAGGTGACCTACCGCACAACCAACAATATATTTTCTTGAACCTTTATAAAATTCATAATACGAAACCTTGTCTTTATTCGTAATCTTCTCATCAGTAGCCCCACTAAGCGCAGCCGCTATCTTTGCCGCAGCTGCCGGCTTTTCTGTGATAATTAAAGTTGCATTCCTTTCCTTAGCCATTAGTAATAACAAAAACCCACACTATAAGAATATTACGTTATTTACTCATCACTAATTTCAACACTTGTGGAACATGAAAAAGTTCTCCCAGAGTATTTCAATAGGTGGGTATATCCTGGATAAGTACATCCTAGTGTCCGATCTTTTAACATAACTTTTCGATTCAACTTCACACCATAAATCTCAAAAGAATCCGCATTGATCAACAAATCGCAAAACTCCCCAGGTTGTATCGCGACAATCCCTTTTTTCTCTAAACTTTCTTCAAGCATTTTATCAAGCAGTATTTGCAAATCAATATTCATTAAATCACCTTAACTTATCAATTTCCTCAAGCCTTTTTTTGCTCCCTATCGTCTGCGAAAACATTTTCCAAAAAATCTTCGAGAGCCATTCTCCCCAATCTTTATCTTTTAAGGTATAAATTATTATTGTTTTATTTTTAAGTTCTCCCCGTTCTCCCGGGACTCTAACTTCCTTAAGATTAATCAGTTTTCCATCAACTATGGTTGCTCTAAGTGGCTGTTCACGATGGTGAATTTCAATTAATTCCTTTCCATATTTAAAATTTAGAGATAACATCTTCCTTATATTTTCTTTTCCAACAATATCCACCCTACAAAGAACTTTGATATTAATCCCTTTTTGGACCAATTCTTCAAGAACATCAAAAACATTTGTCTCACCATCATCAAAATTAATAAATGAAAGATTCCCAGAAAAGAACAGAATCTGTTTTTTTGCTTGTAACAAAAATTTCTTAAATTCCTTAAGTCTCCCGGCGATAATTTCATCTTTAGCAACTTTCATCCAAACTTCCTTGTTCTTATCAGGAATATGTTGAAAAATATCAAATGCGGCAAAGTCGTCTCGTTTTTCCCCTTCAAAGATTCTCTGCTCAAGTTCTTCCTGGAAAACACTATTACTAATCTTTTCAACACTTGCCCAATAAACAATCTTTAATGCTCCTCGAGTTCCTTCTCGAAAAACTCTCTTATCAAGTGTTCCATATTCTTTAATAATTTCTTCAACATATCTGTCGGCAGTCCGCCAATTATTCTTTAGGTACTCAGAAATTTCTTGGATACTCCGAGGTTTTACGTAAACAAAATCTTCAATTTTTTTCACTATCTCGCCATTCAACATGAATATTCTAAGATTTTTAATTATTTAAACTTATACAACACCATGGACAGATTTTGTACCGTAAATGTCATTAAAAATACAACTCCATAAGCTAGTATGGGAAAAGAAAATAAAAAGGGGAGCATAGAAAAGAGAGTTAAAAAGTTTGAAAGAGAAATTGTCGGGGAAGTTAAGGATTACATTTTTTCCCAAAAGGATTTATGGAATCAAATTCCAGATTTAGCCAGACAAGTGGACAACAAATTAGGAACAGACAATTATGCCGGATTTTATGGAAGGCATCTTCTCGCTCTGAACTCCAGTATTTATCGGGGGACCTATAACGCCTTTATTGATTTTGTTACGGCCAAGCTAATTAATTTTGACCGAGAAGGGAATAGATACTACCCCTGAGATTATTACTCTTTAAGATTGGCAGGTTGCCTTGATGAAGCAGATGCTTCATTACTTCTTAAAAAGTTAAGGAAAGAATTAAAATGAACGAAAAAGCAAAGAGGGTGGTTATTTTGGGAAGGTCGTCTTCTGGAAAAACCTCGGTAGTAAATTGTCTTAGGGATAGGGGTTATCAGGTCGGACATGAAATTCCAACAATCGTTTTAGACTCAAGGAAAACTAGAAAAATCAATTTAGAAGAATGGGAAAAAAGACAAAAATTAATATACACCCTACAAAAAACACTTGAAGATTCCTATGAAGGTTTAGTATTCCAGGATAGATGTTTGATGGACAGTTACGCTTATACTGAAACGCTCTGTGGAAAAATCCCGGAATATTTTGCTGACCAATCCACCCTTTCACAAAGATATGATTTTATATTTGAATTAGAGAATTTACCCTTCAAAAAAACAAACACAAGAATAGAATCCGACGAGGAAGAAGCTCAAAAAATCTACGCGCTAGTAAAAAAATTCTACATAAAACAAGGCTTTAACTCAATTCCAGTTCCTGTATTTTCGGCGAGAACAGTAAAAGAATCCATATCTAAACGAGCGGACTTTATTTTATCAAAATTAGAGGAAATGTCAAATGATTGAAACCGAAGCAAAGATAAAAATCACAAAAGACGAGTTTGAAAACTTTGTTAATAAATTCAAAAGACCATATTTCTTTGTTCAAGAAAATATTTTATATGAACTCCCAAAAGGATTTGTAAGAATTCGAAAAGAGAATGAGAAAAAAATTATAACTTTAAAGAAATCCGCAAAAGGAGAATTTAACTCAAGAACTGAAATAGAATTTGAAACAAAATCTAGCCTTACAACACTAAAAGAATTCTTCAAAAATTTAGGCTTAGTGGAGACTATTTCTTACCGAAAACGTCGAGCAAATACTTCTCAAAATGAATGTCTTATCTCCTTAGATATTCTAGGGGGGGATGATTATTATATTGAAGTTGAAGGGCCTCCAGAAAAGATAAAACAAACTCTAAGAGAATTAAAGCTAGATAACCACGAACTCGAAACTAAATCCTATCTTAAGATAATATGCTCACAAGAATAATTATAGAGGGGCCTGATTGTTCAGGAAAAAGTACTTTGGTGAATCAATTAAAAAATTCACTTAGGTGGGATTCAAAATCCTTACACCATATTGAATGCGACCAGTTTACAAGATATTTTAAGGAATATGCTTTCGCAGATAAAATAATTTTCGATAGAAGCCATATCTCTGAGGAAGTTTACTCAAAATTGTGGAGAAATGGGACTTCCTTTCAGAAAAATGAAAAAGAAGTTTTAGATAAGATTCTTGAGATAAACGGTCTGATAATCTTTGCTTGTCCAAATATAGAGACTCTCCAAGATAGGCATTCTTCAAGGAATTTCTCTCAACAAATAAAGTATTCTGAATTAGAAAAATCAAGAGAACTATTTATCGAAGAATTGTCTAATCACCATTACTTAATTTATCTATCCAAAAGTTACGAAGAATTAGACAAGTTGATTAAAAAAGTCAAGGAGATGGTTAAATGAAGTTATATGTCATCCCCGTAGCAACTTGCTGCAATGCCTCTTGTAAATATTGCATCACCAAATCACGAAAAACATGTGGCAAGGAATTTCTGGAAATATCTGACTTAAAAGATAAACTGAAGATAGTAAACCCTAACGAGATTGAAATAACTGGGGGAGGAGAACCATTTCTTCATCCTAAAATAAATGAGATTATAGCAGAATGTTCAAAAGTTGCTAAAACTCAGATTTATACCAATGCTTCAAAATTAGATTTACTAGACCCTAACCTAAACTTAAACTTTGTTTGCATTTCTCGAGCGCACTATTCTGACGAATCAAATAAAGAAATCATGGGGGTGGACTGCCTTGCAGAAAATATCAAAAAGATTCCATATTCGCTTAAGTTCTCTCTCCTATTACATAAATCCGGAATATCCAATGTCAAAGATTTTGAGGAATACTTGAACTGGGCAAAAAATCTAGGTGCGAAAAAAGTCGTAGTAAGACAACTTTTCGACGGTTTGCCCGAAGAAGAATATATTTCCACAGAAGAGTTTTTTCATAAATTAGACCTCCAAGATTTTGAATTAAATAATGAAAACCCTGTTTTTTTCCTTAAAGGTTTAGAAGTTGAATTTGAATTTAGGTCATGTTCCTGTGAAAATAAAAACCCAATTCTGCATCCTGATGGAAAAATAAAGCTGGAGTGGTATTGCGATGATATTGACAGGGAATGAAATTTTGAGGCAAGTAAAAAGAAATAGAATTCATATCAAACCATTTATTAAAGAGAACTTAAATCCTAATAGTTACAATTTTCGGCTTGGAGATATCCTAAAGATTTATTCAAAAAAAATTCTTGATCCTGCAAAAATAAACGACTTCAAAGAAATAAAAATTCCTAAAACCGGTTATATTCTCAAACCGAATCAGCTTTATCTAGGTCATACTCTCGAAGAAATGGGCTCAGACTATTTTGTTCCAACAATGCAGGCAAGAAGTTCAATTGGCAGACTGGGGCTTTACATTTATCTTAATTCTGGGCTCGGCGACATAGGTTTCAAGAGACAATGGACTCTAGAACTTCATTCGATTCACAAACTAAAAATTTATCCTGGGATGAAAATAGGTCAAATGTTATTTTGGAAAACCCTTGGAAAAATAAATCTCTATAATGGAAAATATAAAGATTCTGTAGGTCCTCAAACAAGCCAAATCTGGAAGGACTTTAAATCTCAATAATCTTACCCTTTCGACCAACCTGGATTACTTTCGTCTTTCCAATTCGGTCCTCAATTCCTTCAGCTTCATGAATATGTGCAGAAATTAACAAATCTGGTTTGAAATCTTTAACTGCCTTTCTCAAGATTTTATCACCCGCAATCCCCGAAAATTCTGCCCCGGTTCCTTCCGCATGTAAATGTGAAACTAAAATTCTTTTCTTAGGTTTCATTCTCTCGAAATTTTTTTTAATCTCATTTAAGTCTTCTTCATCCAACTCCATCTTCCAATCTGCACTTCCAATTCCTGCAATACCTACACCACCATAAGTTACATAATAATTATGAATACTCTTCGCATCTTTCTTCAACATCAAATGATCCTCTGCAGAATCTAAATTTCCCGGAACAAAAATGACTTTTTGTTTAGCCCTTCTAAATGGCCCCAAGATGTCTCCATCATTACCCCAATATCCGTGGATGTCTCCTGCCAAAACCACTAAATCAACCTTACCTTTCTTGGCTTTATCCGACAATTTTTCTGCAATCCCTATATCTCCGTGTAAATCCCCTGCTGCCAAAATCCTAAGCTTCTTTACCATAAAATACCCAATCAACACTTTTTTAAATAACTTCCCGTTCCATTAGGTATGCCTAAATTATCAGAAATAAAGAACTGGAATGTTGAAATAGAATCTGAAATTACCAAGAACTGGCAGAAGTCAGAACTTTTCAAATTCAATCCAAAAACAAAAAAGAAAATCTATTCAATTGATACTCCACCCCCATACATCAATTTCCCAATCCACATGGGCCACGCAGTAACCTATTGCTTCATGGATTTCTTTGCGAGATATAGGAGAATGAAAGGTGAGGAAGTTTTGTTTCCATTAGGACTTGACAGAAATGGACTCCCAATTGAGATGGCCGCAGAAAAGAAATACAAAGTTTCTCCATTCAAAGTCGGTCGAGAAAAATTCGTAGAATATTGCGAAAAACTCTTAAGCGAGTCTTCTGCCGAATCAATCGATTCATTTGCGAAACTTGGAATCTCATTTTCTTCCTACAAAGAAGGAAAAGAAATCGGAGCAATATATAATACCGACTCGCCAGAATACCGAACATTAACGCAAACAACCTTCATCGAACTTTACAAAAAAGGATTAATCTATGAAGACTCACGAATCAATAACTGGGACCCGAAACTCCGAACGACAATTGCCGACTCCGAAATAGATTATGAAGAAATAAATTCCACCTTCAATGATATAAAATGGAAAGTCAAGGAAACTGGAGAAGAGGTTATAATCGGAACAACAAGACCTGAACTTATTGCGACCTGTGGGATGGTTATTTATAATCCTAAAGATAAACGATATAAGCATCTTGAAGGAAAAACCGTGATTTCTCCGATATTCGAAGAAGAGATTCCAATAAAGGCACACTCTCTCGCACAAATCGACAAAGGGACAGGATTAGTTATGATGTGTTCAGTTGGAGACTTATCCGATATCCAATTTTTCAGAGAAATGAAGTTAATCCCAAAAATTGCAATCGGGCAAGATGGAAAGATGAACGAAAAAGCCGGGGTGCTGGAAAGACTAAAAGTTAAAGAAGCAAGAGAAAAAATTATTGAATTACTAAAAGAAAAAGGATTGCTTGTAAAACAAGAACAAATTACCCATCGAACACCCATCTCTGAAAGGTCGAAGGCGGAAATTGAATTTATAGAGATGCCAGAATTTTATCTAAAACAATTAGATTTCAAAAAAGACATGAAGAGAATTATTAAGGACATAAACTTTTATCCGAAGAATTCCAAGAAAATATTAGACTCCTGGATTGAATCTGTTTCAATCGATTGGCCAATTTCCCGAAGAAGATATTACGCTACCCCTGTGCCTTTATGGTATTCTGAAAGTCTAATTGCATTAGCCCCATTAGGAACTTACACCGAACCCTGGAGACAGGCCCCTCCAAAAAATTCCGAGGTAATTGATACAAAATCAAAAAAGATTATTGGAACCGTTGCAGATTATCCCAAAAACAAATGGAAAGGCGAAGAAAGAGTTCTTGACACTTGGTTCGATTCTTCAATCTCTGAACTTAACATGCTAAAGTACAAATCAGATAATACATTTTTCAAAAAAGCATATCCTGCAACATTGAGGCCTCAAGGAAAAGAAATAGTAAGAACTTGGCTATACTACACGATTCTCCGAGGATTTTTAGAAACTGGAAAAGCATGCTTTAGAGATACTTGGATTCACCAACACATCTTAGATGGAAATGGGCGAAAGATGTCAAAATCTCTGGGAAACATAATTGACCCACAAGAAATCTTAAAAGAAGACGGAGCAGAGGCATTGAGACTCTGGGCCGCAACCGAGGGAGATTTATCTAAGGGAGACTTTATTTGCTCCAAAGAAAAGATAAAGGCCGAAAGAAAATCGCTAAATAAATTATTGAATGTTTCAAAATTTGTAATGATGTTTGAGAAACCGAAAAAGAAACCAGCAGTTACAAATCTAGACCAGCTCTTTCTCGATTATATAGAAATCTTAACACAAGAATCCGACAAAGCCTACAGCATCTACGACTTCAACCATCCCACTCAAGAATTAAGAAAATTTCTATGGGATGTTTTTGCATCGAACTATATAGAACTAGTAAAAAATCGAGCCTACAATGAAGAAAAGAATTTCACAAAAGAAGAATCCGCCTCGGCAAGATACACACTGCACTTTTTATTAGAAAGACTCATAACTCTTCTGTACCCAATAATCCCCCAGATAACTTCAGTCCTTGCAAAAGAAAAAGGAATCGATTTATTAAGTGCCGAGTGGCCAGAATCAAAAACAGGAAAATCAGATTTAAGTCTAATAGAATTCCTAGTTGAATTCAATAGTAAAGTTTGGAAGACCAAAAAAGAAAAAGGAATCTCCCTTAGAAATCCAATTAAAGGAATAAAGATTCCAAAAGAATTATCTGCATTCGAGAAAGACCTAAAAGCCTGTCATAATATTTGACCTCGCAAAACTAAATAAACCCCTTTCTAATTAATATAATATGAATGAAGCACAAAAATATGAACTTGAATCGCTCGTTGAAGAGCTTGAAAGATACCGGGGGAAACACACCGAGTTAATCACGGTATTAATCCCGTCAGGAGCTACGCTAACTCAAACAACAAAACAATTAGAAGATGAAAAAGGAACGGCGACAAATATCAAATCTACCGGGACAAGGAAAAATGTTATTAATGCCTTAGAACGGGCGATTAGAAAATTGAAAGAAATTGAAAGAACTCCTCCAAATGGACTTGCTGTATTTTCCGGGAATGTAACTATGGCTGGTGGAAAAGAAAGTTTAGAAGTTTGGGCAATTGAACCTCCAAAAAAATTAAAGGTTAAAATTTACCGTTGTGACCAAACATTTGTTTTAGAACCTCTCAAAGAAATGCTAGAAACTGATGAAGTTTATGGTCTCTTGATTATTGAAAGGAATGAAGCATCAATTGGACTTTTAGATGGAAAACATATTAAATTATTAGAAAACATGACTTCAGGAATTCCTGGGAAAACACGGGCTGGAGGACAATGTCTCAAAAGTGATTCCCTAGTCCAGTTAGCTTCGGGCTCAATACTAAAAATCATAGATTGTAAAAAAGGTAATATTGTTAAAAGTATTTCATTAAACGATTTATCACTTAACGATTCAAAAGTAACAGATCAATGGGATGCAAAAAAAGACTTAGTTTACAAAATAATTACAAAAAATCCCCGTATTGAAATTGAATCAAGCAAAGACCACCTCTTTTTTGTTTCTACAAATAAAGGCATTATAGAAAAAACGGCACAAGAAATTAAGATAACCGATAAGTTAGTATTTCCAGAAAAAATAAAAACTAATCCAATACAAATAATCCTTGATATAAATAAATATTACAATTCTTTTACAATTAGTAGGGGTGGAATAAAATTACTTAAAAAAAATAGGCTAAATAGAAAGTTACACCAAAAACAAATAGCTAAAAAATTGGGCATAACTCAAACAGCAATCTCCTTAATAGAACTAGGTAAGAGAAATATTAATAAAAATATTCTAAAAAATTTATGCAACCTATTAAATATTAATTTTAAAATATTTTTAAAAGATTTCTGCAAACCATATAAGACTAAAGAAATATCCTTACCAAAAACTATCGATAAAAGCTTAGCCCAATTTATAGGATATTTTGCGGGAGACAGTAGTTTAGAAAAAGGAAGAATTACATTTTTCGAACAAGATGAGCAAGTAGCCTTAACATATAAAGAGAAGTTTGATAGATATTATAATTACAAATCTAGTTATAAATTCAGAGAAGATAAAAATTATCATCAATTAAGATTTACAAGTAGGCCATTAGTACGCCTAATAAATGAAGAATTTCCAGAATTGAAAAAGGCGATAGATTCAACAGTTCCAGATAAGATATTAAGATCCAGCAACGATATAATAGCTTTTTTTCTTAAGGGATTTTTTGATGCAGAAGGCTACGTTAATCTTAGCAGAGGAATCGGATTGGGAATAAATAATAAAATCTTCGCTCAGCAAATTCAAATAATGTTTTTAAGATTCGGAATCATAGCTTCATTACAAGAGTATGATAATAGAAAAAATCCATATAGTAACAATCCAAGATTTACTATTGATATAACTGAAAAAAAGTCAATGGAACTATTTAAGAAAAATATAGGATTTTCTTCCCTGGTAAAAATAGACAAGTTAAATGATATCATAAATAGAAAAACAGACAAATCAAACGTAAGGCAGTTAATGATTTCAGGTTCAAAAGTTAGAAATATTATAGAAGATTATGGTTATAATGTAAAAAAACTATTTCCAAAAGTTAGTGGCTTTTTCCAGGATAAAAGAATGATAAGTAAGGAAATATTCAAAAAATCAATCCTAAATAATATCCCAGATAAAAAGTTATTTAAGGAATTAGAAAAATTTTATAACTGCCCAGTTTTACCTATTCAAATTAATAAAATTGAGAAGACCAAGAAGAAGATAAACATGATTGACATTTCCATAGGAGATAAAAATTTTATTGCAAATGGTTTAATTGTCCATAATTCCGCACAAAGATTCGCGCGTATTCGGGAAAGTGCAGCAAAAGAATTCTTCAAGAGAGTAGCAGAACATATGAAGACACATTTTTGGGATAATAAAAAACTAAAAGGAATTCTTGTTGGAGGTCCAATTCCAACAAAAGATGAATTTCTGGCACAAGGACAACTTGTTACAAAACTAAAAGAAAAAGTAATCGCAATAAAAGATATCGGAGGAACTGGAATGCACGGTCTCCAAGAATTAGTTGAAAATTGTGAGGACGTCTTAGCGGAACAGGAAATAACAAAACAAAGATTAATCTTAGATTTATTTTTTGAGAGACTAGCAAAAGAACCGAACAAAGTCGCATACGGGGAAGCTGAAGTCGAAGATCGATTAAATCGGGGGGCTGTAGATAAACTAATCCTTTCCAAATCACTCCCTCGAGAAAAAGTAATAATGTTAGAAAAACTAGCAAAAGCATCTTCAACTGAAATCCATATTGTTACAAATGAAACCGCCGAGGGAGTCCAATTCGATAATTTAGGTGGAATGGGTGGATTGCTTAGGTTTGAGATTCACGATTAGTCTATGCCGGCATGGGTGAGTTTCGAGCTATTTGATTAAATAATAAATCTACGAATTGCTCGGAACGAATAGAGCAATTCGCTTCGAGCAAAACAAAATTAAAGATATTCTTACGAAATGCAAATTGCGAATAGGGCTATTGAGATTTGAGATTCATGAGTAACTTTAGTTACGCAGCAAGTTAAGCGCGACCGTGACTAAAGAGCACATACTGTGCGACGCCTAAAAGGAGATTTAGTCCCGGACTAAATCTTTTAAACTAAATCTTTTAAAACTCCCTTAACCATATAATCTCATGGAAGAACAGGCCCATCATGAAGAACATTCTTCACCAATTATTACGGAATCAACTGCAGAAGAGCTGGACAATGTTTTTGAAAATAAAGAGACCGAATCAATAGAAAAAGTAGAGGCAGCACTTTTTATTGCAGGGAGATTTCTAAACTTACAAGAACTAATTATGCTAACAGATGTAAATCCTATCATGCTCAAAGAAATTCTTCATCGTCTCGAGAAAAAATATGCTACGGGCGTTCTAAGGCTAATCAACCGAAGCAATTCCTGGAAAATGGATGTCATAGAAAAATATCATTACCTAATTAACAAACTAGCTACCGGGAACGCCGAATTCACAAAAGCCGAACAAGAAACCCTCGCAATCATCGCATACAAACAACCAATAAAACAATCAGTCATCATAAACATCCGAGGAAATAAATCCTATGACCATATAAGAAAATTCAGAGACCTCGGACTCGTAGTTGCAAAAAAATCCGGACACACATTAGACCTTTCATTATCTGAGGAATTCTACGAATATTTCAATGTCCATAATAACAACGACTCAATTATCGGAGAGGATAAATTCGAGGAACTCCCAGCAGACCCTAGCCCTGCAGAAGCTGAGCAAAAAGAATAATGAAATTCATTGAAATATTCATTTATCTCTCTATCTATATTGGTCTATTCGCAATTAGTTTTTACGTTTTGTCAATGATCTCTGCAAAAAAGAAAGTAGTCCCCGAGTATAAATTCGAAGAACTTCCAAAAGCTTCAATATTGATTGCCATGTTCAACGAAGAAAAGACTATCAAAAAAACAATTGAATCCGCATTAAATCTCAAATATCCTAAAGGAAAATTAGAGATAATCGTTATTGATGATGGGAGTAAGGATAAATCTCTATCTATAGCAAAAAAATTTGAAGGAACAAAAAAAGGAATTAAAGTTAAGGTTATACACCAAGAGAATACTGGGAAAGGAGGGGCATTAAATGCTGGCCTAAAAATTGCAAAGGGCGAGATTATCATAACAATGGATGCGGACACTTATGCTGAGAAAAACAGCCTAAGTGCAATGGCACGATTTTTTAAAAAACCCGAAGTTATGTGTGTAACTCCTTCGATGGTCCCCTATAAACCAAAAGGCATAATTCAGAGAATTCAACATGCAGAATATCTTTTAGGAATTTTTTTAAGAAGTGCTTTTGCGTCGGTTAATGCTGAACATATCGCCCCTGGAGCATTCTCGGCATATAGAAAATTCTTTTTTGATAAATATGGGGGGTATGAGGTGGGGAACATCACTGAAGATTTAGAGTTAACTTTCAGAATACAATATCATGGTTATGAAATTGAAAACTGTCCAGAAGCGCTAGTATATACTGTTGCCCCGACAAAATTCAAAGAACTTCTAATTCAAAGAAGGCGATGGTATTCAGGATTAATCGAAAACGCATTTAAGTATAGAAAAATGTTTTCGAGAAAATATGGGGACCTTGGGACTTTTGTTCTTCCCATAGCCTGGATATCAATTTTCCTTTCAGTGTTTTTTCTTTTCTATATGTTAATCAGAGGAATTTCCGATATAATCTCAGAAGTTTCCTTCTTAATCAGCATCAATTTTTATTTTGGAAGTTATCTTGAATTTAATAAATATCTACTCGAAAAAGTATTCTTTACCTATTTGACAGATCCAGTTATCTGGTTTTTCCTTCTATTTATTGGACTAATGATTTTTTACGCAAGATATGCGACAAGTAAAATTGGAAAGACTGGTAGTCTCTCAATAAGCCTATTCATCTTTTTGATTTTATATCCAATCTTCTTCGGTTTTTGGTGGGTTATGACTCTTGTTTACAACCTATTCAATAGAAAGATTGTCTGGAGGTAATTATATAAATAAACTTACTTAACAAAATTTATGGAAAACAGAAAATATAAAGACAAGAAAAGATATCTTTGGGCATTAATAATTGCAACAGTATTATTCTTTTTAGTGATCCAGGCGTCAACTTTTATTTCCTATTTAGAATTTGAAAGGGTTGCGTCACTTCAGGACCCAATCTCATATAAGATATTTGAGAACAAATTAGAGTATAGCTTATTTGATAAAGACATTTGTGTAGAAGATAGCTTTAAGGAGATTTCTGAAGATTTGAAATACCAAGGACAATTGATTGGACAATTAGAGAAAAAATTCGGAATTAATGATCCCCGAGTTATATTCAGAAAAAAATTCTACACACTGGTTCAAATAGAACACTTTGAATTTACAAAAGTGATAAACGAAGAATGTAATAGAAGTATCAACTCAATCCTATTCTTTTATTCCAACAAAAAAGTAGATTTAGATAATTCTGAAGGATTAGGAAATATTCTTTCAGTAGTCTACCAAAAAAATGATGAAAATCTCGTGCTTTACTCCCTAGACCTGAATCTTGACAGCAATATAATTGGGAATTTAAAAGAAAAATATAATGTGGGAGAAGAACCGCTAATCATAGTAAATGAAGATCAACGATTCACAAAAATAGATAACATCAGTGAAATAGAAAGATATCTAGAATAATGAAAGCATTAATTAATAAAACCAAAAATTTCTTTCTGGAGAATCCCCTAGTAACTACATTATTCATACTCTCTACATTATTTTTCTTAGTACAACATTACTTTGATTTCGCATGGGATTTCGCAGCGTACATCATCAACGCAAAATATCTTTTCTATGGAGGTAATTATTATGAAGTTTATCGGGCCCCGATGATAAGCTTTATTCTTGCCCCGTTACTTCTTCTAGGAAAAGCTGCCCCCTATCTTTACATCTTGTTAATTTCGGGCCTATTTTTATATTCGACAAAAAGACTCTCTGATGCACTCTATGAAAAATATTTCAATAAATTCAATATAACAAAAAAAACAACATTATTCCTATTTTACTTTTTCAGCCTAAACGTATTTGTATTAGCTTTCGGACTTTTAGTTGGGACCGAACTTCTCGCACTAGCTTTCTTTCAATTATTCCTGGCATATTTTATACTCAACAAAAACTCTGGGCACTGGCTCGCTCTCGCATTCCTAAGCAGATACAACTTCTTAATATTCGTCCCATTTCTTTTCTTCAATAGGAGTCTAAAAAAGATTCTAAAAAACCTCGGACTATTCTTGCTGATTACGGCCCCCTGGTTAATCTTCAATAAAATTCGTTGGGGAAATTTTTTCACTAGCCTTGCCGATGCATTTTACTTAAACGTTTTCTCAAGATTAGACCGAGTAGAGGCATTCCACTTTTCATCACTTTCTAATATTACAAATTGGTTCTTGCCCTTCCTAATTATCGGTCTTCTAGTTCCAATCGTCCTCTTAATCCGTTCAAAAGATTACAAAATTTCCTCTTACAAATATGAAGTTCTATTCGCCACAATATTCCTTTTTTTCTTCTACGATATTTACTCAATCCCCTTCAAGGTGATAAGATATATGTTCAACATGTCATTACCAATTGCTTTCTTTTCAACACTAGGTTCAATTTTCATAATAAAAAACCTAAGAAAAAAATCTCTCAAGAAAATATTCACAATTATTTTAATGGTCTGTTTCATAATCTCTCTAATCCTTCTAGGACAACAATATTTCAAGATAGATGATGCAGATGTAATGTATCTTGAGGCAGCACAAGGCATAGAAAACCTCAGCTTAAGCGAATGTCAAATTTTATCACCCCATTGGGTCCCAGTAAATTACTACATAGGGAATGTAAGATTCATGCCATATACAATTGAAGAAGGCCTAAGGCAAAACGAAATAATGCTTATATTCTACCATTATCCGACAATAGACGACAAATTTACTCCCGAAGAAATAGACAATTATCCCCCACTAAGGAAAACTGGAAATTATATAATAATTGCAAATGAAAACATTACTGTAGAAAACTGTATAAAAACAAAAGATTCTACCCAGCCCCTTATTTCAACACCTTGCGAAATACTCTCAAAAAAATTTAATTCAGAATTCGCGAGCAATACTTTCCTAAAAACTTGCCGAGCAATTAATTATCTAGACTTTTAAATCTCCACTTAAGTAAAACCCAGAGGGCCTGAAATCCATCCTTAAATCCAATCTTTTTACCTTCCGCTTCGGTTCGAGCATCATATGAAATTGGAACCTCTAAAATTTTATGACCTTTTCGAATAAGCTTCGCAGTGACTTCGGGCTCCCATTCAAAATGTTTACCTTCCGCCCCAAGAAGTATTGGTTTCAAATCTTTGTGAAAAACTTTATAGCAAGTAGGCTCATCTGTGAGTTTAGACCCATATAACAAATTAGTAAAAAATGTAACCGTCCTCCCCCCAAGATAAAATATAAACTTTCCTTGATGATTCTCTTTCTTCAACAACCTAGAACCATAAACCACCTTAGTTTTCTTTTCCATAATTGGTTTTATTAATATCGCATATTCTTCAGGAGAGTATTCCAAATCTGCATCCTGAACAATAATTATATCCCCCGTTGATTTTGCAATCCCAGTTTTAAGGGCAGAACCCTTACCTTGGTTTTTCTCATGAAATAATAATTCAACCCCCTTAATTTTATCTAAAATCTCCCGAGTCCCATCACTAGAAAAATCGTCTACCAAAATTATTTCTTTTTCAACATCTCCAATATCTGCGACCTTAACACGAGACACTATTTTTTCAACAGTCTTGCGTTCATTATAAACTGGAATGATTACAGAGAGTTTCATTTCCTAAGAAAATTCAATAGCTTTAAATAATTAACCTCCGCTTTATCAAAATGGGGTTAAAGAAAAAATTTCTTTCGTTTTGTTTCGCCGGAGCTTCCGGAGCCTTACTCGAACTTGCTTCTTTCAACATTTTTTTCATTTTCCTAACTTTCATGCCCTCGAAAATTCTATCTCTAGCATTAGCATTAGCCCTCAATTTTTCAATCAATCGTAACATAACCTTTCTCGCACGTTCTGGAAAAATAACAAAACAATTTACTAAATATCTAGTCGTCTATGCCATTGCAATAGTAGTAAATCTCTCTGTGAGCCTTCTAATGAATAATTTCCTAGGGAATGGGGCAATTAACGCAAATATCGCAACTGCATCTGGGATCGCTACAGCAATTCCAATAACCTTCCTAGGTTCCCTTCATTGGGTATTCAAAGACAAAATTCCAAAAAATTAACATATACATTCAATTACATATTTCTTTAAAAATAACCCTTCTTTCATAATTTTATGAATACCGAGCGTAGCGGACTATCTCAGTGGGAAGTTGATGACACAAGAACAGCCGGAGGCGAGCGATTCGCTGTTGACAATCCAAACATGAACAATTGCAAATCGCGAGGAGGTCTTAGGCCATGAGATGTGCGATATGTAAAAGAGAAAGCGACGAAGTAAAACTATTCGAAGGAATTCTAAAAGCTGAAATGATTCGGGTTTGTGAAGAATGTTCCGAATCCGAAGGCGTTCCGCTAGTTAGAAAGCCTTCTGAAGTTCAATTACAAAAAGCAGACGAGAGATATTCCGTACGTGAGAGAATGGAGAGAATTTCTGGAATAAGAGACACAACAGAGATAAGCGATGATCAAACCATCACTCAAGGAAATCTAGCAAAATTAAGAGTCCCTCCAAAAAAACAATTCCACGAAGATGTCTTGGATAATTATTACTGGACATTGAATATCGCGCGAAGAAGAAAAAAACTTAGTATAAATCAACTTTCAAATCTAATAAAAATAGATGCAAAAATATTACAATCAATTGAGCGAGGAAAAATCCCAGAAAATTTCGAAGAAATATTTTTGAAACTAGAATCATTTTTGGGAATCAAACTTTTAAAGAATCACCGACAACAGGTTCACTTTTCACGAACTGTAGATGAAGAAAGAGCAATTCTAAAATCTGTAGGCGAAAAAATTGCGGGAGAAGATTCTTCTGAGACCGATGCCCTTTTAGAAGAACTAGAAGAGGAGAAACGGGGGACAAGAGAAAAAATTTCCCGGGGCGAAATGGATTTTTCCCGAAGAGAAAACCTTCAAAATGTAACTCTCAATGACTTAGTAGAGATGAAAAAACAGCGAGAGAAAAAACAGATAAGCGCGAGAAGAAGGATTGAAACAGATGCAATTCTCGGAGACGATTTAGATATCGATGTCGATTTAGATATGGATATTGACGACTTGTAAGAGGGGGGGATGTTTATTCTGCGATATTTATGAGAAGGGCACCGAAGTAATCTATGAGAATGAGTTTTTCTATTCCCAATTCGATAGGTTTCCAATTTCTCCCGGACATTCAGAGGTTATACCAAAAAGACATGTTGCTAATCTACAAGCCCTCACCTCAGAAGAATGGAAAAACTTTTTCCCCGCAATCCAAGATACAATTGGAATAATTGAATCAACAAATTTATGGGAGAAATATAATTTATTTATCAAAGACTCTGTGAATGAACAATCCAAGATATATTGCGCTCAAGCATTACTTCACCCAGGACTTACTCGAACAAAACCAGACGCATATAACCACGGACTAAACGATGGGGAAGCCGCGGGGCGTTCAATCCACCACCTTCACTGGCACATCATCCCGAGATATTTTGGAGACGTAGAAAACCCTCGAGGCGGAATCAGACACATTATTCCAGAAAAAGGAAATTATTAGTTTTTAGCTTTGGAAGAACAACTCCGCAAATTAATTTTTTAGTTTCAGGGTCGTGCGAAGCATGACAGAAACGTTAAGAAAAATTTATTTGCATTATATCGTGAACGAAGTTCACCAAGATGAGGAAGGTCACAACGAAGGAAACCTTAGGTTTCGCGTTAGCCCAAATACCTAAGCCGTCCAGGCCTAGGCTCATAAATCAACCCCTCTTCTAACAACTTCTTAATATCCCCATTAATCAAATCTGGACTAGCCTCAGTATCCATAATAATCGTATCAATATCAATCCCCCCATCAGTCTCAGCATCTTTAATCTGTTTCATAATCCCATTCTTCAAATTCGAATCACCATTTTCCACAGCAGGCATATCTTTCCTAGAATTTTGAATCTCCAACTTCCGAACAAGCAACCATCGAGGATCAACTTTCTTAATAACTTCCGGAATCACATACAATTCACCATTCCATTCACGAACATTTCCAATAATCTGCAAAGTATCCCCCTGCAAAACTTCCTTCAAAGGACCGATATCTTCACCAAAAGCCTTAAGTTTCATCTGACCCGAAGCATCATCAACCGTCAAAGACGCAAATTGTTTCTCGCCTTCCTGAATATATTTATCGACACAATTCGCAAGAACATTAATCCTAACAACTTTCTTATCCCCCATCTCAAGAAACAAAAACTTCCCCTCATCCATCATCGGCTTACCCTTAAGCACATCACCAATCCGCATCTTATATGCAATATTCCTCTTTCTAATTTCTTGACCACCAACAGTAGTCCCGGCATCTCCTTCCATAAATTACAAAAAAGAGTTTGACTTTATAAGGATTATTGGGATTGAGTCCTACATTCTCTGAATATAACCCCTCTTAGGTCTAAATAAATCTCCAGACTTCAACAACTTCCCAACCGCTTCATCAATCTCCGCATCATCCATCTTATCCTTAAGCGCTTTTGTAACTTCTTCCAACGGAATCAACTTCCCCAACCTATTTTCCAATTCCTCAACAGCCAAACGAACCAAGCTAATTTTGTTTCTAGCGGACGCCGGATTCCCACTTATCCTATCGATATCAATCTGCCCTGTCTCTTCATCATAACCAACTTGCATCAAATAACCCTTGACTAAAGCAATCGCAACTTGCGCATCCTCAATCGTAACCTTCTTTCGTAACTTCATCCTCGCATGAGCCTCCGCCAAACGAACCAATGCCTCTAACTGTCGAGCACCAATCGGAATCGGACGATTAGGCAAGTCGCCCATCTGTGGCTGATTACGCAACCCAACATAAAAATTCTTCATCTCAGCGATCGCTTCATCCGTCAAAACCGGATTATACTTCTGCTTCGTGTAAGCAATATATTTCCTCAAAAGTTCCTTATCAATAACATCATGTTTCGTATCCTGCTTATGCTCACTCAAAACATGCATAGCAATCGCCTCATCTCTAGTCTTCTCCGGAATATCCCTCATAATAAAAATCGCATCGAAACGCGAAAGAAGACTCGGTGGCAAATTAACTTGTTTGGGAATTGATTGTGTCGGATCAAATCTCCCGAACTTAGGATTCGCCGCAGCAAGAACCGAAGTCTGGGCCCGCAAAGTAGCCTGAACAGTCGCCTTCGTAATCGTAACAGTATTATGTAAAACCATCCCATTTGAAATAAAAGTATGATATGGCTCGATTGTTACATCATAAACCCATTTTATCCCATTATTTTTTATTTTAGAAACTTCTTTAATTTTCATCCATCTTGCATATCCAAAAGCAAGTTTTTTGATATCATTAATCTCCTCCAAAATTATTTTATTGTTTTGTTTTAATGCATATTTTTCAGCAATCAACACAAGTTTCTGAAGAAAGACTCTCTGTTTTTCAACACCTAAATCGATAGAATGTCCAATCTCTTTTTTTGCAGAGATTTTTAATTTTTTAAAAATGTTATTTATTTTTTCAGTACAATGCGGGATAACATCCTTAATTGTTCGATAAGTTTTTTCCTTTTCACAATATTGCATTAATCTCTGATTTTTATGTTGCGATAAAAAACCTATATTTAAAAAAAACTTAGATAAATTTTCTTGTCCCGAGATATCGAGCCTAAACACATTCTTATCCTTAAAAATAGATGATGAAATACCAAATCTTAGTAAAAGATTGCTAACTTGTTCCGCCAAGATACTATTTTGAGTAACAAATCCAACACGACAACCATTTCTATTTTGATTTACCATTGTCCCATCTCCGTCAAATAAAGCCCTCAATAAATATTTTATATTCTCTCTTGAGAAACTTAATACCTTATCCGGAATTTTCTTAAATTCTCCTTTTTCCATAAGACTTGGATCTAATTTATAAAAATAATCAGCAACTTTTTTAGAAATAACTCTCACAGCAAATTGTTTATTTCTTTTAGTAATTTTCGGATTAATCCCAAAGAATCTTTTAATAGAATCCTTATAATCCCCTATCAAATCCTTATCCTTGTTCCAAAATTGTATTCCAGTTTTCTTTCCCCCATTTAATTCATAACATCCATCACTTAAATGATACCCTAGAATTTTACACAAATAATCATTTTCAACCTTATATTCTTCTTCCTCAATTTTAATTTCAGACGCAATCGGAAAATAATCGCCCCCCCCTAATTTTTCAGCAGGAACTGTTGTTATCTTCCCATTTTTTATAATCCAGCAAGGATGTTCAGAGGTTACTGTAATTTCCTTTCCATCGCTCAATTCAATTTTAACAAATTCTGAAGGAGCCAAATGTCTGCTCACCCTATCTGCTTTCATTGGAAAATGCCTTGAAAAATCTGTAGAAATCAATTCAACATTATCGACCGAGACTATTTCACAATCCTTTCCCACATAAACTTTTTTATTATTTTTCTCAATCAAATCATCAACAAATTTACCTATTTCTACCTCTTGACCATTAGATAACATCAATTTAAAGTCAGGTAACATGCATTGCTGTTCCATCGCCTCGTGCATTGTCGACCGATCCTCTTCATTCATTTTATCAAACTCATCAATACAAACCTGCCCCTTATTCGCAAGAACCATCGCACCTGCTTCCAACGACCAACCTTTCAACAACTCATCTTTAACAACCGTCGCCGTAAGTCCCGCACCAGTAGAAGATTTACCCGAAACATAACGTGCTTTCGGAGCGACACTCGAGATAAAACTTAACATAACCGATTTCGCAACACCCGGATCACCAACCAACAAAACATGGATATCCCCCCTCATATGCGTCCCATCACTTCGTTTTTTCTTAACTCCACTAAACAACTGCAACGCAAGCGCCTGCTTAACATTCTCGTGCCCCCAAATCGACGGAGCAATACTTTTAGCCATCTTAGCCATCCCCTTAGGATCCGCAGCCAACTCTTTAATCGCTCGCTCATCTTCCTCACTAATATCAATATCTTCAAAACTTTCCTCCATAGGAATAACATTATTCGCTTCAACCGCCAAATCAAAACGAGTTAACATCGCACCACTAGAAGACGAAATCGCAATCTCCTTTAAGACCCCAATAACTTTAACACGACTCCCCGGAGTGGTCCTAGTCTCCATCTTAGGATCAACCAAATCTTCCTTTAGAAAAATCACCATCCTCTTTGGCTGCTCCCCCCCACTCAAATTATCCGAAGCCTCTTCAATCGTCAAAACTTGTGCATCAACCATATCCTTAGAAATTTCCTTGAATCCTCCACGCCGACCACACGAACATCTCGAGGGCTCTTTAAATTTCTTATCAATCTGTAAAACTGAAATAATTGTCCCACAACTCGGACATTCAAACTTCGCATTCGTAACCAACGGCCGAACTTCCGAAGCTTGCCGGACAATTCCTTCAATACTAATCATCTTTCCTAAATGCTTCGCTCGGATATCCCTAATAAAAATTTCCTGCGTAGGAGAAATACTCATAAACCTCGCACGCGCATCATTCGGCGCCCATTCTAATTCCTCTAAAGAAACTTCCAATAACTGAATCGTCTCCTCTGGTCGATCAATCAACTGATCTGAAAGCCCGGGAGAATGCGCCGAAAAATCTTCAAAATCAATATGAACAATTTTTTCCCCTGCTTTTGCTACCTTCCCAATCTGTTTACGATTAGCCTCAAAAAATTCTTTAGCATCAATTAAAAAATCATCTTGTTTAATCGCATATTTTTGCCTTTCCCCATTTTCTGGAGGGTCACCTAATGGTACACTTTCATCCTCTGCCATGCTAAAATCAAGAATTCCCCACTTAAAAATAAATCTATTCTAGAAAGTATATATCAGTTAAACACAAACTCGCTACGCCCAAAAATATTCTCCTCATCCGTCTTTTTATACACTCCAATGAATTGATTCTCATAAAACAACGCAAAAACCTCTCCCGGCTTTAAATTAAGATCCCCCTTAACATTACTATATAACAATGGCTTTCCCATGTGCAACGCCTTAATCGCAGATTTATCCACCTCAACAACCGGCAAAACCTTTCTTATAGCATCTTCAGCAGGAAGCAACATTTTCTTCAACCTAGCCTCATTACCAATTTTATATTCCTTAACTGCCTCAACAAAATCATCAAGCTTAACTAAAGTCGATTCATCAAAAATTCCCGCTTCTGTCCGCCTAAGCTCACCCATATGTGCTCCTCCAATCATATCTCCTAAATCCGAACAAAGTTTCCGAATGTAAGTCCCTCCCTGGACTCGAGTTTCAAATAAAAAGCTCTTATTATCTTCTGAAGCCTCAGTCAATTTCCAAGAATAAACCTCCCTTTCACGTTCTTCTCGCTTAACAGCCGAACGATGTGGTGGGGTCTGCAAAATCTTCCCCATAAACTTATTATCAATTAACTTTTGCAATTTCTTAATATCCTGTTCTTTGTGCGTTTCCAAAACTCCAACATAACTTTTATCATGCTTAATGAAATAACCCGCCAACTTGCAAGCTCTTCCCAATGTAATAGGCAAAACCCCTGTAACCTTCGGGTCAAGCGTCCCCATATGAGAGGTTTTAGAAAGATTTAATTGTCTCTGAATAAACTCTGAAATAGAGTAAGAGGTAGGCCCTGCTGGCTTATCTATGTTGATTAGGCTGAAGTTTAATAGGTCTTTCATAAAACATAAACAAATAATCAACTCTTAAATCTTCCCGTAGGTATTAATCTTCTATATAATCTATCACACGATTATTTAAATCTCCCTGCAAAATCTCCCTATCTGATTGACTACATAAATTACTAGCTAAATTAAGTAGAGTTTGATTTGATATACTTTTTTGTACGATCTCTATTCTATTGTCATAAACATAAAAATAAGTTATTGGTAAGGGATAGACTAAAAGAGAACCAAGAGTAATATAAGATATAGTTGTATTTGTATACTTAGTGGTATGTGTATGTCCGCCTATAGTTGCGATAACATTTCCATTATTTTCTAGAATATTTTTTAATTCAGTTGAACCAGATACTAATCCAAAATATGTTCCACCATTAAGGGGAGTATTCTGTGCTTGTAAATTAGGATGAGTAATAAAAAAAGTATATTTGTTAGGATTATTAAAAAGGTCATCTTCAATCCAATCTCTTAATTCTTTGGTAAAATTCATATAAGAATTCACAGAATGATCTAAGGTGGGATCTACAACAATAAAATGAAATTCTCCAAAATTAAAAGTATAATTAATTGAAGAAAAACCAAAAATATTCATAAATGCCGTTTTACCATCACTCCCAGCATTATCATGATTTCCAGAAACAACATAAAATGGAGCAGCTAAATTATTTAATAAAGAACTTGCTTTGGTTAATTGTGCAAGAGTCCCAGAAGTAGAAATATCTCCAGTAATAATCGTAAAATTAACTCCTTGTTTATTAATATCTTCAACAGCAGTTTTTAATACTTCATCAGCTTTTGAGCCAAGCAAAAGCCAATCAGGATAATCTAGATATAATCCTATATGTGGGTCAGTTATTGCTGCAAATATAAATTTTGGAGATTTATCTGTTTTTTGAATACTATAGACATCTAAAATTTCTTGTTCAGTTAATGCATTATTATAAATCATTAAATCGTCAATTGAACCTTTAAAATAATCTGCATCATTGTCCTCCCCCTTACTTCCAATATAGATTATTCCTGAAGATTGTTTTAAAGAAAATGATTTAGAATTTTCTAAAACTAGTTCTCCATCAACATATAAGGATAATCCCATATTTTTATCAACAACCCCCACAACATGATACCATTTATTATAATCTGGAAGTTCATAATCTCCACTAGAATATTGAATAGAAGAAGTATCCATAATACTAAAAAATAGTTTTTTACTATTTGATCTAATCCCAAAATACCATTTATTCCAAATATCTGAAGAACCTAAAGTATCTGAAGAAATAACTTGGTAATCTATAGAAGGACTTAATTTTATCCATGCACTAATACTTATTTTAGTGGCAGAATCTAATGATGAAATATGATTAATTTTAACATAATCATTTACACCATCTAAAACTAAAAAATTATTTTCTATTCTCGCTCCATTCATTAATATTCCATTATTAATACCTGCTTCATCATTTGCATTAGTATCAAATTTCCAATATGAAATTTCTTCAACAACACAACCTCCATTTTCACAAACATATCCAGAATTACATCTGCATCTAGAACAATCAAAATTTAATTTACCTGTTGAATTACAATAAAGAGGTTTTGTTAGAGAGCAAGAATCTATTAAAGTTCCATCTGAACAACTTAGGGGAATATACGTACATTGTTGAGATAAAACAGGATTTCCTCCTTGACATTCGTTAGGAGAAGAAGTTAATACACTTCTTGATTGCGTTCCACTTTGAGTACAATCCCTCCAATCAGAATAAGTAAAATCTGTACATGTTGGAATATTTGGATTGCAACTAATTGTCTCAGAAGAATCATGTTCCATCCCATTTTCACAATTACCGATTTTACTCCAACTCTTTGTCTGATTACTTGTTAAAGGACAAGATATTGGACTTATACTTGAAGTCCAATCAGATTCTGTACAATTAGGAATTTGTTCTTGCAAATCAATTAAATCTTGAGCGTCTTGATTTGAATCTTCTTGATTAGGTGTATCTTGATTAGAATCTGTAGTGTTTGTTCCTCCACCCCCACTATTTGTTGTTCCGGCTTGTGCCTGAGAATCATTAATCAAACTCGAAGGACTGTCTCGCCCATCAAACTTTTCCTTAATAATGGGAGCAAGGAAAAAACTAGTGACGGCTAATATTATGAAAAATAAAATAATTATAATAATTGCTGGGAAACTTAATCCTCTTTTTTTCATAAACCAATCAAGGAGAATCAACTCTTAAATCTTCCTCACAACCCCAACAACCACCTCTTTCTTTCCTCAACCCCAAACCGCTCAATTGCATACCTCAAAGTCGTCCTCGGCAAATTAGAATAATTTTCTCTTAAAAATTCCTCCAAGACTTTCCTATCTCTCTTCCCAACTTCTCGCAACATCCATCCAACTGCCTTATGGATAAGGTCATGTTCATCACCCATCAAAATTTCTGAGATTTTAAGAGTATCCTCAAACTGCCCAGAACGAATAAATGCGAATGTAGAAATAATAGCAATTCTTCTTTCCCACAAATTTTCCGAGACGGCCAACGAATATAATAGGCTCCTATCTTTTTCCAACAAATAATCCCCCATAATACTCGGAGCGGATAAATCAACCAAATCCCAATTATTTACTCTGGAAGTATTGGTCTTGTAAAATTTAAAGATCCGTTCCTTTTCCAATTCATCTCCGCCCTGATATCTACTGACTAATATTAATAAAGCCACAAGTCTTTCCTCATGAATTTTTGAATTAATTAGTTGCTGAAGTTCCCCAAATGAAAGTCGGCCACTTGCGTCTTGTGCAATTTTTCTTACCTGCGGGACGCTTACCCCTAAAAAAACATCTCCTTCACCATATTGCCCTTTTCCAGTTTTAAAGAATCCTTGAAGAATATTCACTTTTTCCTTATCTATATATTTCCTTAATTCAGCCTTAATTTGTTTCATAATTGATTAATGTATCACTGAATTAAAAACTTAACTAAGTAAAAACTGGCAACCCTTGCTGACTCTTCGGGCAATAATAAATAGAATAAACATGAGAGTCTCTCTGTTCAACTCTTCCAGCTTCTTGCCCACCAACATTAAATCCAACAGAATCTCTCCTCCGAATAATTTGAGGAATACAATCATAACCTTCTATAATTTTATTATGTAATATTCTTGCAAGCCCAAGGGTTATATCAGATATCATTTTATTTTTTAAGGGATTTCCTGACAGGCATTGTCTTTTTTAGGTGGGCCCCTTTTGTAGAATGTTGAACATTCTTTGCTATACTCTTCTCAAACTTAGCATCCGCCTCACCACCCGCTTTTCTATCTTCTTTCTCTTCAGTCTTATCTGCAATGCCATCCCTATCAGCATCCTCAACAACTTCTTCTTTAACCTTCTTCGGCATCTTAACCTTTGCAGCAACAGAAGCAGCCTTCTTCTTTTCTTCTCTAGCAATCTTAAATCCTACGTATTTTGGAATTTCAGCTAATTCAACATAAACAATCCCGTCAATCTTCTTAGCCTTAACCTTTATCTTATTCATAGGTTTCTTAATTCCCCTAAACCAAATCTCATTATTCAAATTAATATCCACCTTAACTTTTCTCAAATCTCTATCACGAACACCCATATGCTTAACCATAAATTCTTTCAAAACTCTAACCGCTTTCTTAGCCCTCTTATAATGTGGAACATTCAAAACACCTCGCTTCAACGGAACAATATATTCTCTCTCTAATTCAACTTTTATTTCACCTTTTTTAGATTTAGGAGCCTTAGCAACCGCAGGTTTGCTTTCAACCTTCTTCTCTTCCTTCTCATCCAAATTCTTACCTTCAGCTTTGCTCTCATCAGAGGGTACACCCGTGTGTGCCACAATAGCTTTCTTATTTTCCCCAGTATTCTTAAGATCATCAAGTTTCTTAGTTTCCTTCTCTTTGCCGACCTTGTCCGCGTCAGCGGATGCCATCTGGGCAGGAGGCCTCGAAGAGGTTCTCGCACCTCCTTGGTGTACACCCTTGGGTGCATTCTCAACTTTAGTTTCTTTTTCCTCTACCATTTTATCCTAGATTTGCCTTCCTCATCTTACGCGGTTTAATTTTCAAACTTGTCCTACTCCAACTTCTCTTAACATGAGTAATACTTGATGGGTGAACTTTCTTCCCCTTTCCAAATTTCTTAATAACTGTCCAGAACGGAGCCCAGTTTGTCTGTCCCTTAGCTTTGTCAAGATGCCTCTTCTTGCTACTCGCCATCTTCGCTTTTCTACTCGCCATCTATTTCTTCCTCCACAATTTCTTCTTTAGCTTCTTCCATAGGAGTTTCATTAGTTATCTCTTCAACCTCTTCTCCAGAATTATCTTCTTGAGTAATCTCTAAAGGTTTAGTGCTAACTTCTCCAAAGTTCAAACCAGTCTTTGCTTCAACTTCAATAGAATCTAATAATGCTCGACCCTTATCCGTCAATCTTCGGCCATGTTGCAATTTCAAAACTTTCTCAACCAAACCTGCAGCTTCTGCCTGTTGTAAGATAACCCGGATTATCTTTCCACCCGCCATGAAAAATTTATCTGGCTGTCCCCCTCGGTCTTTCCTAGAACCATAACGTGTTCTTAACTTTCCAACACCAACAACACCATGAATATACAACTGTCTTAAAATAGAAGCCGCTCGAGTATACCAGAAATCATTACTAACTGGAGGCCTTTCTCGAGAAACACCAGATTTAACATAATTAGCCCATTCAGGAACAACAAATTCTTCCATTCCCTTCAAAGTCTCAGCTAGAGCTGGAATAAATTTTACAGGGTCTTGTGCAAATATTGTTTTCGCCATTTTCGTATTTTGAGATTTATTTGAAAAGGGTTCTCGCCTGTTTGCAGATTCTCGTGACCTGAAAGGTTATGCCCTTTGAGTACCATTATATTATTTAGGCTCTCTTTACAGAGATAGACAAGCCGAAACTCGTTAACCTAATATCTCATCAGAATTTCACTATTTAAACCTTACCGTTGCTCTTTCCGATACTTAATCACTGTCAAAACATAACCGACCAACTTGTAATCATACTTTTTTCCAAGAGACTCAACCAATTCGTCACCAATTTCCCCCGCTTTTTTCTTATCCCTACAAGCCGACTTCAAAATAGTAATTTTAATCAAAGTCTCATTTTCAAAAATAGATTTAACTTGATCGATAAACGCTGGTGTAAGTCCATTCTTTCCCATTTGTAATCTCTTAATAGGTTTCATTATCCTAAATCGACCCCTTCACTTCTTAAAACTTTTTGATACTTCAAAATATCCTCTGCCTTAACTTTAATTTTCTCTTCCTTCTTCACACTCCATGTTCCAGATTTCATCTTAACTTCCTTGTTCATATCGCTCCTTTTAAACATGTTCACAATAACATCGCGTTTTGTATCTCGCCAATCTTGAGAAAACTTCGCACAGAAGACCGCAGCCTCTTTTATATCCTGCTTGGAGGGATTTTCCCCCAATAAACAAAATGGACTTCCCGGAGCACTTGTATGTAACAAAATATCTTTAGGCATCGCACGATTAACTAATTCATCATTATTTTCGGAATTTTTTCCACCGAGGACTCTAAGCCCAGAACTCGTAATATATTCTCTAAACATTGCCATAATTTAAATAAGAAAATCAACTTTAAATTATTAACCTTTCCCAAATAATTCGCTTACTGATTTCCCATGAGAGATCCGGTATATTGTTTCTGAAAATAAATCTGTCAACGAAACAACCTCTATCTTCCCCGAACTTTGTCGAGGTATAGAATTCGTAACAATAACTTTTTCAAAAGAAGAGTTCTCCAATTTTTCTACAGCATCGTTACTAAAAACCCCGTGCGTTACACATACCCAAACTCTAAGTGCCCCACTCGCTTTCAAAACATCCGCGGCTTTACAAATCGTCCCCCCCGTATCAATCATATCATCAACAAGAATAACGTTTTTCCCCCGAACATCTCCAATAATAGTCATATCCCCAACAACTCCTTCCTTCTCTCGAGTTTTGTCCGCTATCGCAACACTAACCCCAATTCTTTTCGCATAAGATTTAGCCCGATCAGCACTTCCAACATCTGGAGCAACAATAACCACATTATTCAAAAACAGCGGATATCTTTTTTTGAGATATTCTATAATCGTCGGATACGCTTTCAAATTATCAAAAGGAATATTATAAGATCCAGTTATTGCAGGATTATGCAAATCTGTCGTTATCACTCGATACGCACCTGTATTAATTATCCTAGCCAACACACTCGCAGTTATCGGAGTCCGGGGTGCAGTCAATCTATCTTGCCTAGAATACTTCATATAAGGAAGAACATTATTAATTTTTCCCGCAGAACTTCTCATCAAAGCATCATTAACTTCTGCCAAAACCATCGTCCAATCCTGAGGACTCATCGAAGAATCATGAATAAAAAAACAAGTCCTCTTTCGAACATTTGTCAAGATCTGAACAAAAATTTCCCCATCATTAAACTTTTTTATCTCGACCTCCCCAAGACTATACTCCCGTTCTCTCCGAGGATCAGAATTCAACTTGTCATAAATCTCCTTCGCAAAATTCCACGCCTTCCCCTTCGGATCCGCAAGAATCAGAATTCCATTATCCATATATCAAAAAACAAATTTAGATATATAAGCATTACCATTATACAAAATATACTTTAGCTAACTAATCTTACTAAAAATCGTCTTCCGAACCGGTTTGTTTCTTTGCAATCTCTTTTATTCTCCGCAAAGCAGCCCGAACATTCTTATTCAACTGAATCATCGAATCATCAAGCTGAGCCTTATTCTTCGTCCCAGTACAAACCAACTTACCATTTGAGAAAAGCAAGAATGTAGCTGTCGGGTCTTCCAATTTATAAACAAGTCCGGGAAACTGTTCAGGCTCATATTCGGTATTCTCTAATTCAAGAGCAAGAGTATTCAGATTCAAATCAAGATTAATCGCACCAGATGCTACGATATTTTGAACAGTAATCTTAGGCTTAATAGTAACATTCACACCCACTTTCCTTAACTGCTTAATAACCTGCTGAACAACTTCCTTAACTTGTGCAACAGACTTTGTTCCAGTACAAACCAAATTCCCCGAACTAAAAACTAAAACAGCTGACTTTGGTTTTTTAACTCTTAAGACTAATCCTGGAAAAGTATCTGGATTATATTCAGTATTTGGCTGAGTTCTCGCAAGTTTTGTCAAAGAAACATCTTTTCCCAACGAAGTCGTAGCTACGATGTTCTGGACCTTCAATGTAGTATCTTTAGTTTCTTTCTTAGAACTAGATTTTTTTGCTACTGCCATACAATACTATAAAAAATTTCCTTTATAAAGGCTTCGTCGAGAAGAAATAATCTTAAGGAAGCCAGTCTTCTATTTTTGTAGCGTATCCTTCGAGTTCACCGATTCTTCTCGCAAGATTTTCTGCCTGAGCTTTATCCAAATTCTCAACGGCATAATCGTATAGACTGGAAGAACTTCCATAAACAAGAGATTCAGAAATGCCAAGAGCTCTCATGCTCTGCCCTATGGTATTTATTGGGCCTGTACTATTGGCATCACCATTAGGATTAGAATTTCTAATTGCTGGACCAACATATATCTGGACTCTTTTCATATCAATTCCAATTAATTACTCTTTATAAAAATTTATATTCTAAATTATTCACCAGCTTCTTTCTCAATCTCTCCTAACGTCGCAATATCTCCAACACCTCGGTCCTCACGAAGCCGAGTAATCCTCGGAAACCTCAAAGCATAACCACTAGAATAAGTCGGAGACTTCTGAATATTCTGATACTGAACTGTCACAACAATCTCTGGACGAACCCGAATATTTCGTCCATGTTCTTCAATAATCAATTCATTTAATCTATCTGTCATCTCCTTAAAACTTAAATCTCCCCCTTCAAGCTCTTTTAATCCAGTAGAAACTTTTCCAATTTCCAACAATTCTCCATCATTAGAACAAGACACATTGAATGAGGTCAACCAACCTGCACGTTTCCCAGTTCCCCACTCCGCCCCAGTAATCACCAAGTCAAAATCATTATCTTCTGGCTTCAACTTAACTGCATAACCTACTCGAGCTCCAGGTTTGTACGGTGCAATCAAACTTTTTCCCATTAAACCTTCCTGATTATCATTAAGTGCCATCTCATAAAACTTCTCAACTTCCGCAACATCTTCAGTAATAATCTGTTTAGCAAGGACAATCTTAAATGGCTCTTCACGAATAATTTTTTTAATCAATTTTCGTCTCTCACCAAACGGCGTATCAATCAAACTTTTTCCATCAAAATAAATAATATCAAAAACTGCTAACTCAATCGGAAACGCTTTTTGCATCTTTTCAATTCCATATTTCCTACGAATCCTTTGACTAATCGCTTGAAAATCAGTATATTTTTTTGTCTCCGAATTAAAACCCACAGCCTCGGCGTCTAAAATAAAACTCTCGCTGGTCACATGACTCTCGACATATTCAACAATCTCCGGAAATTGATTCGTCACTTCCTCAAGTCGCCGAGTAAAAATCTTAACTTTTCCATTCTTTTCTTTATTAATCATAACTCTGAAACCATCATATTTATATTCAAACGCTGCAGGCCTTCCAACAATTCTAAATGCATCCTCAACATTTTTCGCTTTTGGAAATAACATAACCTTTACAGGTTTTCCAGGTTTCAATTTAATTTTCTTCAAATCTCCTGAACACGCTTTCTCAAAAACCTCGGCAAAATCTGTAGCTTTATCATAAGCTTCTTGGACCTCCTGAGAATACTTTTTTTTCCCTTCCAAATTCTGTGGTTTAAAACAATTTTCAACAATAGCATCACGCAAAATCCCAGAGCCAACACCAACTTTCAAATCTCCCAACACAGTCCTGATAATATATTTTGCTTCCTTAGGACTCGCTGAATGTAATAACTCGATAATCAAACCAATCTTAATTTCCACAGTCCCCTTACCTTCCAGCATCGGTAACTTCCTCAAGTTAGTCATAACTTTTTCTATACTCAACTTACTAGTAAACAAAGCCGTTTGCTGTTTCTTCTTTCCCAAAACCGACTCCGCAACTTTTCCCAAATCTCCTAGTTCTTTAAACGCATCAATAACTTCTGCATCACCAATTCCTGCCGCCTTCCCAATCGCTCGAATTGCTAACTGATGAGAAATCCCCAGCTCACGATGGTCGTAATCCGCGAAAACATTTCCTTGCAAAAGATAAATCACTTCAGGCTCATCCCGAATTTCTCCTAAAAAACTCGCGAGTATCCGTGTCTTTTCAAGTCCCTTTGTCGTAGACTCCAACGCGTGATAAACCTCACATAATTTTGAATATTCCATTAATAAAAGAATAATCGAGCAATTAAATAACTTCCGAGTTCCAAAACCTTTATAAAAAAACCAATCCTAAGCCATTTATGGAAATAGAAGTTACGGATGAAAATTTTGAACAAGAAGTTATAAAAAAATCTGAGATTACTCCAGTCCTCGTAGATTTTTGGGCAGAATGGTGCGGACCCTGCAAGGTGCTTAAACCAGTTTTAGAAAAAATAGCTGCAGAATATAATGGGAAGTTCATTCTCGCAAAAGCCGAGACCGACAAGTGTGAAAAAGAATCAGAAAATTATGGGGTGATGTCCATCCCTGCAGTAAAGCTATTCAAGGGTGGAAAAGTCATAGACGAATTCGTCGGCGCACAACCCGAAGCCAAGATTAAAGAATGGTTAGGACAGAAGTTATAAATTCTATCAATATGGAATATGAAATTATCAATGGTTCTTTAGAAGATCTCTCTGAAATAGTAAAACTTAATATGAAAATATTTAAGGGGATGTATGAAAGTGAACCATACTCCTTAGAACAATATCATTCTAAACTTGAAGATAAAATCCCTATAATTAATGTAGCAAAAATGGGAAATGAAATAGTTGGGGATTCAATTGCATTCCAAAAAGAAGATTCGTTGTATTTATGGGTCTTGGGGGTTTCTAAGGACCACCGAAATAAAAAAATTGCATCACAATTATTTGATCTTCTCGAAGATTTTGCACGTAAACAAGAATTATCTGTATCTGTAAAAACTTATCCTGTGTCAAACGAGATGATTAGACTTTTGAAAAAACGTGGATATGAAATAATAAAAACGGATGATAGTGGCGCAATACACTTCAGATTAGATCTTTAGAATTATTTTCTAGGTATAATTATCCAAGCAAGTAAATATGCAAAGATACCAAATCCAAAACCGAATATTGCGAGAACCCAAATTAATCTAACGATCACCGGATCAATCCCAAAATAGTTAGCAATTCCTGCACAAACTCCCCCAATTATAGAATCTTTAGCAGGAGCACGATATAATCTTTTCATTTGCTTTGCCATAATCTATATAGAATAAAATCCTTAATAAAAGTATCTAATTAAAGAACTAATTTCCTCTTCCACGATTAGCCGCTAAACTTGGTCTAACCTTTGGAGCCTTCACAGAACTATTCCTCAAACCTCTTGCTTTTCTACCTGCAGATGTCATTCCTCTAAGAGACCTTGCCTTTGGAGCCTTAACAAAAGCACCCAACTGTTTATCTTTCAAAATTCCAGGTTCAACTCGGTCAACTAAAATAACTTCGTAAAAATAATTCATACCATCTTTCCCAATTTGATAAGAATTCAAAACTTCCATGTTATTATATTTTCGAGCAACTCTTGTTTCAGCAATTTCCTTATAATTCATCTTCAAATTTTTTCTAATATGAAGCCTCTTTGTTCGTCTTGCTTTATTAGGTCTAGATTTCTTATGGCCTCCTCGCTTAATTCTTATTCTAACAACAACAACTCCTTTCTTCGCCTTATAACCAAGACTTCTTGCTCGGTCAAGTCTAAGTGGTTTCTCAACCTTAACAATTGCTTCAGACTTTCGCCAGGCAGTCATTCTCTCTCTAAGTAATTTAACATCCGGCTTTCTCCAAGCCATTCTTAAATATTTTGCTAATCCCATGTTATCTTTATTAAAAATTGGTTTTTAAACCTTTCACTAGAAAGTTTAAACATGAAAATTACTCTTATAGGTTAATCATTCCTATTAAGTTAAAACTAAATTATATGTAATTCAAGAGCCTGTTTATTAAATGGGGATAACTCTTTCGACTTCAATTACTCCAGAATTAGCTGAAGAAACTGGTTGGCACATCGGAGATGGGAGTATGAATATTTATAATAAAGATGGCGGACGAAAAGGATTTTATCAACTTAGGGGGCACATAGAAGACGACAAAAATCATTATCAAGAAAGAATTAAGCCAATGTTTAAACGGCTTTACAATATAGATATTAGTCTAAGAACCATGCCTAAAACAAGAGTATTTGGCTTTCAACTCTGGAATAATGATTTAGTAAACTTTAAACAAAAACTTGGTTTGCCCTTGGGGAAGAAATTTGATATTGTCATCCCAAAAATTTTTCTAAAAAAAGAAATTATTAAAATAAGTGTCCTTAGGGGGATTTTTGATACTGATGGGGGGATTTATCTCGAGCCTAAGAATAATAAATTATATCCTATTAGTTATATAACAACAATCTCCGAAAATCTATCGCAACAGATTTATACAATTCTCCAGGAATTAAATATACCCTCAACAATTACCAGCCATATAGATAAAAGGAGGAATAGGGAAAAATCATATCGTGTCAATATTCGTGGTTCAAATAATTGTAGCAAATTTATGGAGATAATAAGACCAGCGAATGTGAAATTTATAAATAAATATCAAAAATTTCTAAATTCCAAAAGCTTATAAATCAAAAATTCACTTAATGTTTATATGAGGCTGTAGCGCAGCCAGGTAGCGCACAGCTCTGATAAGGCTGGGGTCCCAGGTTCAAATCCTGGCAGCCTCATATTTTTATCCAAGATTTGAAACGGAACAAGTCCTGGTGAGTTTTGAGCTGTTTGATTAAAATAAAATATCAACAAATTGTTCAAGACGAAAGAACGATTCGCTTCGAGTAAAACAATTATACAAATATTTTTATGAGATGCAAATTGTGAGTAAAATCCTGGTAGCCTCATTCATATCCTAAGCTTTCAATTCAACAAAAACCTTTTCATCTCTAACAGAATATTCAATAACTTCAACAGTCAACGGGATGAACTTAACATAACACTTGTCTTTTGAATAAGCTTTTATCTCTAGACCGGAAGCCAATTTTGTAATTACTACATCCTTCTTTTTCTTAACACCTGGGGTTTCCATTTCAAAAATAATCCTATCTGCAAGTCTTCGAACCCTTGATTTAACTTCTTCTCGTTGCAAACTCGCACGCCGATTATTTTCCTCTCCAGAAATAATCGGGACTTCATCAATTTTCTCTGGCTCTTCTTGAACAATCTGTCTCATTTGTGGTCCTCGAGCAATTCTAATCTTAACATTCTTAGGCAAACCACACCCTTCTCCAAGATCCATATTTCCAAGCTGACTCTCTAATTGCTTAACTAATGAATTCATGATTCCATTAATTCCAAACGGCAACTTTAATTCTTCCACAACTCGTTCACTAGAATCGTTTCGTCCCAACATCCCGAAATTTTCACGTTCATCTCGAGTCTTAAACGAGACACCACAATAAGGACAGAAATTAAACTTCTTCTCAATTTTCTTCACACACGACGGACATTTTCGCTTAAACATCTTAATAAAAATATCTCTTCCTACTTAAATTTAACTATCCTCATAAGATATAACCTCTTTTGGCAGAGGTTTCTCTTCTCCCTTCTTTACGTAGTGTTGGACTTTTTCAACTATATGTTCTAGATAATGGACTTCCCGAACCACACCTTGCATTGGACTGAATTCTTTAATGAGGTAGTGCGAAGAAAATTTGCCGACATGTCGGACTTCTCGAAGATATTTAACTCCAAAAATCGCGACTAGCAATCTAGCAAGTCCAGAAATTATAAAGATAAATAATATTGTGTTCATAAAAGGAATGCCCAACCACGCAATCAATGAACCAATACTTGCACCAATGAATGTTCCAACACCAACAAGTAAATTCATATACGAGACTCCATAACATTGTTTTCTTTGAGCGACCGCGTCATAGACATAATTATTCGTCGCAAGATTATAACCTGACCACGCAAAACCGCTTACTATTGCCGGGACAAACAATAGATAAATTTGGACGCCAATATTCGAACTAATCAATGATGAAGCAAGCCAAAGGAACGGAATCAAAAACATAAGCCCCGAGCAAATCCCCATTATTTTAATATTCCCAAATTTATCTGATGCTTTCCCCATAAGTGGGAAAAACATTAATTGAAATGCGGTTCCTGAAACCGTAATCGCTATAAACCAAATATATGAAAATCCTAAATCTCTTAACATATAAACTGCCCAAAACGGCCCAGCAATAGCAATAGCAATGCTGAAGAATCCCCTAAACAAAGTGAATCTTCCAAATGGTGTAGATGGAGCCCTTTTCAAAAATTCCCAAAATGAAAAACTATCTTTCTTTCGAACTACTAATTTTGGCTCATAGTGTCTAGCCAAAAGTGTCCATGACCACATCCTAATTAATGCTGCAAGAACGAATAATATCCCAAATCCTAGAAGAGTATAACCAAGGATATCCCCTCTGGCGAACCCTATACTTTTACTAAAATCTAAAATAATCGCACCCACGATCATAGTAACCAATCCAAAGAATCCTGCGATTCTATTTCTCTTAGCAAAATACTTTCCTCGTTTTTCTTCAGGGACTAACGAACCCATTAAAGAAAACCATGCGGGATGCGCAATTGCTCCAATAGCATAATCGATTCCAACTAATCCGATAAAAACCCACACCATATATGGAACTCCTAGATAGAACAATAATCCGGTCAAGAGAATCGGGACCCACAATAACAATTTTATCCCGACACTAGTCAAGAGGACTTTCTTTCTAGAATATTTTTTAAGAAGTTTAGCCACGTGCAATTGAATCACGCTCGGAACTAGACTGATAATCGCATGCAGTATCCCTACCTGACTTGAGGTAGCATTCATCGCTAAAGCAAATGGAGCAAAATAGGAAAGACCCAAACCTCCCGAAACTGAAGCTAACGAACCCTCTTGAATACTCAATTTCAAACTCTTCTCAATCTTTTTTTGGACAATTGGATGTTTAATTGCAGCAGCTTTTCCAAGTATCTTTCCAGATTTAGAAATAACATCTCTTTTTACCACAAGGTCTACTCGTTAATACATTTTAAAAAACTAGCGATAAAACAAAAATACCTGGACTAGATTAGATTATGCGCGAGCCTCGGCAGTAAACTGCATACCCTTCGGGCAAATCGAACTGTTCGATTATGCGCTTGCCGGGACGAGCAATTCGCTTTGAGCAAAACATTTTCAAAACATCTTTTTGCGAGATGTAAATTGCGAGTAGAACCCGGATCCCGAGCTTGGGAAGCTCATATGCGACCATTATACTACTCACGCAATGTAGCAGAGTAGTATTTGAAGCGATTTGTTTTGAAAATCGTGGAACTATACCACCCGCGCGCGAAATTCCTATAATAGCAATCTTTAATAATCTTTTCCAACTCGTTTCAATATGGCAGAAAAATTTTATGTAACAACAGCAATAGACTACGTAAACGCACCCCCCCATATAGGTCACGCGTATCAGAAAATCGTAGCGGATGTTCTTGCTAGGTGGAACAAGCTTCAAGGAAAAGAAGTCTTATTCGTGACCGGGACTGATGAACATGGGAAGAAAGTCGAAGAGTCTGCGAAAAAAACGGGGAAGAATCCTAAAGAATTTGTAGATGAAGTTTCAGAAAAATTCAAAGAAGCATGGAAAGCATTGAACATAAAATATGACAGATTCATAAGAACGACTGATAAAGACCATAAAAAAGTCGTAGAAGATTTCATAAAAAAATGCAACGCGAACGGAGACATTTATCTCGGAGAATATGAAGGACTTTATTGCACTGGCTGTGAAGCATACTACACCGAAAAAGATTGCCCAGACGGAGTATGTCAATTACATAAAAGACCGCTGGAAAAAATAAAAGAAGAAACCTATTTCTTTAGATTATCCAAATATCAAAAGTTCTTATTAGATTTATATAAAAAACATCCAGAATTTATTTTACCAACTTCCCGAAGAAATGAAATAATTAATCGAGTAAAAGAGGGTCTAAAAGATTTAAGCATAACGCGAACATCTTTTGATTGGGGGATTCCATTTCCATTAGACAAAAAACACATAACTTATGTTTGGTTTGAGGCTTTAATAAGTTACTACACAGCGACGAGAGAAAAAGGAAGAGAAAAATTCTGGGGAAAACTCACAACACATCTTTTAGGAAAAGACAACACTTGGTTTCATACAGTATACTGGCCAGCAATGCTAAAATCTGCAGGGATAGAGTTACCAAAAACAATCTTTAATCATGGCTTTCTTACATTCAATGGACAAAAAATATCAAAATCTTTAGGTAATGCAATTTCTCCAGTAACTCTCGTAGAAAAATATGGTGCCGATTCAGTTAGATATTTTTGTTTGAGACAATTCCCATTCGCAACAGGAGAAGATGGTGATTTTAATGAAATTGCCCTGGTTAAACGGTATAATGATGAATTAGCAAATAAATTAGGAAACTTAGTTTCCCGAACTTCAGCATTAGCTGAAAAATATGGAATAGAAAAAACTCCAAATACTTTAGTTAAAAAATTCAAGGTAAAACAAATTGGAAAATTAATAGATAATTATGAACTTGACAAAACATTAAACGAAATTTTTGCATTCATCGACACCTGTAATGAGTTTATTCAATCTAAAAAACCTTGGGAAACACACAATAAAAAAGTTTTATACCAATTAGTGGAATCAATCCGAGAAATAGCAAAACTTCTCTCCCCATTCATCCCAGAATCGGCAGAAAAAATATCCAAGATTTTCAAAACAGATAAAATAAAAAAAGCACCAATCCTCTTTACAAAGATAGACGTCCCAGCAGGCAAACCAAACCTTAATAAATCTGAAGAGCCTAAAGAGATAATGGAAGGAGTAACAACAATTCAGTATGCAGACTTCGAAAAGTTAGACTTACGAGTCGCGGAAATTCAAAATGTTGAAAATATCGAAGGCGCAGATAAACTTTACAAGTTAGATATTTCTATCGGAGATGAAAGCCGAACAATTTGCGCGGGAATAAAAGAATTCTATTCGCATGACGACCTCAAGGGTAAAAAAATAATCGTATTAACAAACTTAGTTCCAAGAAAACTCAGAGGAATTGAATCCCAAGGAATGTTACTGGCAGCCTCAAACAAAGACCACACAAGTATTTCATTGATAACTCCCGATATAGATATAGAAGCCGGAAGCGTAGTTGGTTAATCCCTCGTTCCGCTTGCCCTTCTATTAATCATCTTATGTCTGTGTTCCACCAACTTTTCACCTTTCATATTTTTTAATTTTCCAATAGCCTGAAGAATATATCTTTTAACTTCAATAATAGTCTCGCGAAGATTTCTATGCGCCCCGCCTAAAGGCTCTCTAATAACCTCATCAATTGCGCCTAATTCATATCCTCCACGAGCAGTTAATTTTAATGTTTCCGCAGCTTCTTCCTTCTCGTTCCCATTCCTCCACAAAATAGCTGCACAACCTTCTGGAGAAATAACTGAGTAGTAAGAATACTCCAAAGCACCAAAATAATTTGCAACTCCAATTCCCAAAGCACCCCCACTACCCCCCTCACCAATAACTACTGAAACAATTGGAACCCGCGCCCTAGCCATATACCTCAAGTTCTCAGCAATAGCACTAGCCTGTCCCCTTTCTTCAGCACCAATTCCAGGATAAGCACCTGGAGTATCGATAAGAGTGACTATGGGTATACCGAACTTCTCGGCATATCTCATAAGTCTATTCGCCTTTCTAAACCCCTCCGGATTCGGGCATCCTGCGATGTATCTCATCTTTTCTTCCATATTTTCTCCAGCCATTTTCTCCAAATCTTTCGCTCGTCCTTTATTATGCCCTACAATCATAACTTTCTCTCTACCAATCCTTCCCAGTCCTCCAATCAGAGCCCGATCATCTCCATAAAGTCTATCGCCATGCATCTCTTCAAAATCATGAACCATCAGATTAATATAATCCTCCAAAATCGGACGCTGTGGATGCCGAGCGACTTGCACAGTATCCCAGGCAAAAAGGTTAGAATAAATGTTCTTAAGTATACCCCTTCTTTTGGTAATTAACTTATCAATTTCAGAAGAATAACTGATTCCTTTTTGCTTACCATATTCAATCAATTCAGAAATCTGGCCATCAATTTTTTCAACTTCGCCCTCAAATGGGAGGTATTTTGTTTCCATAGTTAAATAATCACTAAATTTCCCCAACTATATTCTAAATAACCTTTCTAAAAAACTTTTCTTATTTTCAATAGTCTCTCCAGAAACCAGTTTGGCGATTTCATAATATTTCTTAGAAACTCTGCTCCTAGGATGGGTATGGACGACCGCATCTCGAAGATTCAAAGCTTCTTTAACAGCTTTGTCTTCAGGAATAACTCCAATAATTTGGGATTCTAACATAGACTTAATTGAGGACAAAGGCATTTCATATTTAGCCCCGCTATGTCTGGTCACGATAATTCCGTTAATCACCTTTCCCATACTTCTAGCAACCTTAATTGCCTTCAAAGCATCGGTAACCGCGGGCATTTCCGGGTTTGTAACAATAATAATCTCGTCAGCAGCCCCTAAAACCGCAATAACTTCATCACCAAATCCTGCCGCTGAATCAACAATAACATAATCACAAAGAGTACTCAATTTTTTCATAATCTCTGGAAGTTTTTTAGTATTAAATTTTGTCAATTCTTTAACTGAAAGAGATGAAGGAATAATTTTTGTCCCAGAGGAATGTTCATAAATAGCATCTTCAATATCTGCCTTTCCCTTAAGAACATGATTTAATGTAATCGGAACGATTGGAGCACCAAGTTGCAATCCAATGTTCGGCGTATTCAAATTTGCATCGACAATAATTACCTCATGATTCAATTTATTTAAAGAAGCGCCTAAATTTATTGCGGTAGTAGTTTTACCAACGCCACCTTTCCCTGAATTTATAACAATTATTCGTGCCATGTTTTATTTTCTCAAAATTTTTTAGACGTGTCCTTGACCCTTTGCAGACCATCCCGATCTGAAAGGTTATATCCCCGGATTACCATTTCAATCTTGAATGTAATTATCAGAAAAACTCGGTTTATAAGCTTTGTTCATTCATTTTTCACTCCCCCGAACAAATGAATTCATGGAACATTTTTGATGTTAATTTTATTCAACTAGTTAGAATTTTTTTAACTTTACTAATGAATTCCTCGACGATTTCCGCGTATTCCCCCAATTTTTCCATATTAATTTCAGTAGTTTTTGTAGGATCTATAACCTTCAAATTAACATTTTTCCTGAATTCACCTTCCCGTGTTTTGTTCAAGTCCGGAACTCTCTTAAAAAAGATGTACAATGGAATAACTGCCTGAATCTCTTCAGATTTCTTGAAGTATTTTTTCATAAACTCAATCCGTTGTTTTGGACTTTCCGGAGCATGGGGAACTTTTCCTGCCTCAACCTTCTGTTCAAGAAGAGCGTCGAAACTAATTTCAATTAAACTCTTCCACCGAGCCAATAGATTCAATATAACATCGCAAGTTTTTGTATATTTTAAACTCACATATAAGAGATGGTCGGCACTTGTCTTTTCCTTGATTATTTCTTCAATAGTATAAACCCATTCCTTTAGTGCGAAAGCAAGCCTTAGCGAGACCATGCTTCCAAGTCGATTATCAATCGACAATCTTAGCGCAAAAAAGACCAGGAGAACCACCTTTTTATATCTGTCGAAAATTTTCAGAATTCACCAATTCCAACCTTAATTGATTCAACAAATTCCCCAATTCGTTGCGCCGACAAAAAACGATATTTCCCATCAATTAACAGAATTATACTCTCGCCCTTCGCATATTCTATGGGGGAAGTCTTCTGAGCCTTTTCAATTTCAAGTACCTTAAACAAATTTTCCACAGTCAAAGCATCAAGATATTGTGGTGCAATTTCATTCATAAAAATTTCAATGTTCCTTTTTGAATCCTTCCCGCCACGATTTGCACGAATCAAAAATGCTTTCATCAAATTAGAAACCGCTCGGGCCGCTTCGTTGATAACTCCAATAAGAAATCTTTTATCCGGAAACTCGCCATAACCCGAATACATACGTTCCGCCACAACCAAATGATATTTCGCATTAATTAATGGCTCATTAAAATTTCCCATACCTAGATAGATTAAGGGGAGTTTATATTAATTATTGCACTACTCTTCTTCAACAACCCCTTCTATACTTTTTTTCTGCTTTCTATCATATTGTCCAAAAGCAATTTGAGATCCTATCCCATAGAATAGAAGATATATTGGGGTAATAAACCTCACACCTCCCACCCATTTTTTATGGTCTGCTATTTTTCCTCTACCAAATTCATTTAGATTACTTTTAGTTATACAATATGAATATATATTGGATCCAACAAATGCTACTGCTCCAATGCTCAATTCTGCAAAAAATAATGCTTCATATTCATTCATATTACAACTATCTAAAAAACTCTTTTTATTCATTATTGCACTCTATTTTAAACTCATAATTGCCTCAGCAATATCTCCGCCAACTTGCTCCAACATTTCTCTAACTTCTTCTTCCATTTTCCCCGTTTTTTCAACAACCATCGCAACATCTTCTTCAGAAAAACTTTCAGCCAGTTCTTCTTGAGCCTCGCCTGAAACTTGGTAAGTCTCTTGCCCTTGCATCATTACTCGAATAACCGAAGGGTCGTCAATAACCAAATTAGTATCTTCCATCTCAAAAATAACTCTCTTTACCTTCAACGGGGTCTGAGAAATTCCCATCTTCTTCATCATGCCTTGCATCTTTGCAGGGTTCATCCCTCCCGGAAACATTTAAGCACCTAAAAAAATTCTAAGTCCGACAACAAGAATAATTGTAACAATAATCATACCTACGACAGCGCCAGGCCCAAATTTAATTTTAGAATTGTATTCTTCCTTATAACGCATTAAACCGCCACCCATACCCGGAATTCCAATATCTGCCATGAACAATAAACCTAATAGTGATTTATAAGGTTTGCCCCAACCGACAGTATCTCCGAAACTACACAAAATAAGATAATTCCAAATAACCAAGAGCTAGAAGAATAGCATGCATTTTTTCCATAAATTCCGATGTCTATGAAATCATTTATTCTTCTGCTGTGTTCTC
>Ga0180009_10000576_pt1 | contig 50057 bp, 32 predicted proteins | sample OS_PC_MetaG_FD_123537 | JGI IMG/M metagenome (GOLD analysis project Ga0180009, IMG submission 123537) | Groundwater microbial communities from the Aspo Hard Rock Laboratory (HRL) deep subsurface site, Sweden - OS_PC_MetaG | ecosystem: Environmental > Aquatic > Deep subsurface > Groundwater... | reverse complement strand
CTGTTCATTGACATGCTCCTGTAGATAATTTATTCAATGTTGCCGACAAAACTTGCGGCACTGAGCATGTTATGGCAGATTTTCAACCCTCCCGGAAGATGGGGTTAATTTAGCGCTTACATTCAAACGGCTTCATTCACAACCAAAGAAATATACGATTCTAAAAGGCTAATCCAAAGAATAAACATACTAGCTGCAAAAGTACGAAATAACGGTGGAAAGGTGATATTTATTCAACATGATGGAAATGCTGACGAAGGACTTTTACCTTTTTCAAAAGGTTGGGAGTTATTGCCTTCTCTAAAAATGGATAAATCTGATATTACAATAAGAAAAACTATTTGTGATTCCTTTTATAAAACAGAACTTAAGGCGACTTTGGATAGCCTAAAAGTTGAAAGGCTTATAATAACTGGTTGGGCAACGGATTTTTGTGTAGATACAACAATTCGTGCTTCAGTGAGCCATGGATATAAAGTGATAGTGCCATCCAATTGCCATTCGGTAGGAGATCGTCCTCATTTAAAAGCTGAACAAGTAATTGAACATCACAATTGGGTTTGGGATAACCTAATCGTTCCTGAAGGTAAGGTTCAGGTACTACCAATGGAAAGTATGTATACTTGACAGTAAAAAATTTAACAAATTTATCAATCGGACAGCATAGCGCCTCTGCTGGTCTTTAGCTGAGTAGTCTTGGCAAAACCATCTTAAATCAAAACCTGGCGTAGCGCCTGTTATAATGGTGTTATCCAATAAAATCAACATCTGAAAACAAATTATGGAGATAAAGAAAAACTCAATAAGCTTTATAATTATTGCCTTTACAATGTACTGTTGCATTTCGTGCTGTTCTCTACCAAATACAACATCTTTGGTAAGGACCGAAAATGGAAAATTGAAAATAATAGATGTTGAAAAGGATAAACCCTATAGTGTTACGCAGAATTTAAGCCGAGATCTTCCTCAGTCATTTGTAGTATTGTCATGGAATGGGTTAGCAGGGTATAGAAGTGTTTTTAAAAGAATCACTGGTTTAAAATGTGAAGCATTTGAATGTAGTGAGAAAAAATGGGATGAAATCTTTCAAGAATTATCAAAAGAAAAGGATATTATATTGCTTCAAGAAACTCTTTTAGATGACAATTTTTTAGAAACCATTGAGGGCTCTGGTGACCAGCTTTCATGGAACATGGTAAGTGATGAATGATAGTATATTGAAATCTGTTCTGCATAACAAATGGCTAACGCCAGTGTCAGCACCCAAAAGTATCCAAACATAAGGAAGAAAATGGAAATCGAGATTATTGAATATGGAAATTCAAAAATAGCAAAAGTGTCTGATGAAACAATGATTAATACTGTCCAAGATGCTACAGACTTGTTGGGAAATGCAGATTATCAGGGAGCAAGCAAGATTATTGTGAAAGAAACAAACTTAGATTCTCAATTTTTCAATTTAAGAACTGGTATAGCCGGAGAAATACTTCAAAAGGTTTCAAATTATCACAAGAAACTTGCCATTGTTGGAGAATTTGAAAAATACAATAGCAATGCTCTAAATGCGTTTATCATTGAATGCAATGGAGGCAATCACATATTTTTTATGCCTGATATCGAGTCAGCAATGCAGAAGCTTGTTTAATCCACGGCTGCCAAAGAGTGTTTCCAGCTGACATTCCTCGCTCTGGGCAACACAGCTGAAACCGGTGTTAGCTAGCCAAGCGAAGCTTGGTGTGCCTTGCGGGGCCTCAAAGAAGCGATGGCAGACATTGAGAAGTATAAACCGGAGCTGGCAGGCGTACTGCCCCAGGAAGAGTATTTCAAACTGACTCGCACTGACAAACAGATTCCCAAAGACCTGCTGAAGAACTTTGCCGATATTCCCAAGGATGCCACCGGGGATATGTTCGGAAAGATTTATGAGTACTTTCTGGGGAAATTTGCCCTGGCCGAAGGGCAAGGTGGCGGAGAGTTCTTTACCCCGAATTCAGTGGTTCGATTGATGGTGGAGATTATTCAACCACATAATGGAACGGTGTTCGATCCGGCTTGCGGCTCCGGGGGTATGTTTGTGCAATCCGCTCAGTTTATTCAACGTGTTAATGGACAGTTATAATGACCCAAAAACGGCCAATATTTTTGACCCACCTTCACCTCAAAACCCAAGATGATAAGGAGCAGAATTGGCTCTCTCTCGATCGAAATACAGAATTGCAGAACCATCCCGGACGACTGTTTGCTCGGGCTAGAAAAAACCTTTTATATTAAAGATTAAGGGGATGATATGCTCTCTGATGAGAATTTGTCAATGTATGAGGAAAATGCCCAGGTTTTTGGTTGATCGGAGGGGAAGGAGTTTTGTCAGGTCTCCGGTGAAAATGTCAAAATTAAAGACCTGACCCCGCGTTTTATGACCCCGCGTTTTTGAAATGTCAAAATTAAAGACCTGACCCCGCGTTTTAGCCTGGTTTTTTGCAAAACCGGATGATGTTTGACAGCGATTTCCTTTCTTTTCAGTTCAGAAGCTCAAACTCTTGTCATAACTTTGAAATGGAAGTACGTTACTTGTGGTAGAAATAAAGGGTATTGCAGGGAAGAAATCGATACCCGAAAAAGCAATAATCACCAATTGATGGATTAAGGAGAGGCTGATTGCAGGTATGACACCGGAAGAATTTAAAAGACTGGAAGACAATCTCTGGGCTGCTGCAGATAATATGCGGGCAAACTCGGATCTAAAATCGAGTGAGTATGCAGTACCTGTCCTGGGGCTGATTTTTCTCAAGTTTGCGGACAATAAGTATACGCAGTTTGAAGATGAGATTCTTCAAACTTATAATGAACTGAAAGGAACCAGGAGGGAGAAGCCGATCAGTGAGATCGCCATCGAAAAATGCGGGTTTTACCTGCCGGACAAAGCCCGCTATAACTACCTCTTAAACCTGCCGGAAAACGAGGATATCGACAAAGCCCTCAAGGAAGCGATGGCAGACATTGAGAAGTATAAGCCGGAGCTGGCAGGCGTACTACCCCAGGAAGAGTATTTTAAACTGACTCGCACCGATAAACAGATTCCCAAAGATCTTCTGAAGAACTTTGCCGATATTCCCAAGGATGCCACCGGGGATATGTTCGGGAAAATCTATGAATATTTTCTAGGGAAATTCGCCCTAGCCGAAGGGCAAGGTGGCGGAGAGTTTTTTACCCCGAATTCTGTGGTGCGGTTAATGGTGGAGATCATTCAGCCACATAATGGAACGGTGTTCGATCCGGCTTGTGGTTCCGGAGGTATGTTTGTGCAATCCGCTCAGTTTATACACAGGCGGAAAGAACGGAATGGCAACGGGGATGACAACGAACTCTTTGTCTATGGACAGGAGAAAACCCTGGAAACGGTTAAGCTGGCCAAGATGAATCTGGCGGTAAACGGATTGCGTGGGGATGTCAGGCAAGCCAATACCTACTACGAAGATGTCCATAAAAGCTTTGAGGCGTTTGATTATGTTCTGGCCAATCCCCCCTTTAATGTGGATGATGTCACCCTGGGCAAGGTGGAAGCGGATCGGCGGTTTAATACCTATGGGGTGCCTCGCAACAAGTCCAAAACCAAGAATAAGGGAGAGGAAACCTGTCCCAACGCCAACTATCTCTGGATCAATCTCTTTGCTACCTCCCTGAAATCCACCGGACGGGCGGCCTTGGTGATGGCCAATTCCGCTTCCGATGCCAGACACAGCGAAGCGGAGATTCGGCAGAACCTGATCGAGAATAACCTGATCTACGGGATGCTGACCCTGCCCTCCAATATGTTTTACACCGTGACCCTGCCGGCTACCCTCTGGTTTTTTGATAAAGCCAAAACCGATAATCGCATTCTGTTTATCGATGCCCGCAATGTTTTTACACAGGTTGATCGTGCGCATCGGGAGTTTAACGCTGAGCAGATCAGGAATATTGCAATCATCAGCAAACTGCATCGGGGTGATCGGGTTGCCTTCATTGAATTGATCGATGATTATTTTAAGCAGGGCATGGCGCAGTTTGCTGAAAACAAAGAGATAATAGAAACACTTGCTTTCCGAATCAAAACCTATCTACAGCAATCCACTGAAAATCATATTCCCGATCTGGCGGCAAAACTACGGGATATAACGACGCTGGAAAGCCGGTATCAGTCCTATTTGGGAAAATTTAACACTGATAATATTGAAGCGGCGAATGCCGCGCAGCAGGAGTTATTGGCTACGTTCGCGCCTTTTTTCACCGAACTCCATGAGATGTTAAAAACCATCGACAAGAAGGTGCGCAACCACGAAAAAGAGCATAAAGACGCCAAGGAAACCAAAGCTCTAAAAGCAGAGTTGGAAGAACTGCACAAAGATATTAAATCAGCGGAACAGTTTTTTGTCCATATCCAGTGGTTGCAGGAGAGATTTCCTAGTGCTGCTTATGAGGATGTGACCGGGCTTTGTAAGCTGGCTACTTTGGATGAAGTCAAGGAGCAGGATTATTCCCTAAACCCGGGTCGTTATGTGGGGGTAGTGATTGAAGAAGACGGTAAAACGGAGGATGAGTTTATTGAAGAAATACTCTTAATGAATGACGAACTGGAAAAGCTGAATGCCGGGGCCCGTGAATTGGAAACGGTCATTGGTCAGAATATTCGTTTGGTTGCGGGGGAAGATCAGCAATGAGTAAGACAACGATAGGCAATTTAGTTACTTTAAAACGTGGATATGATTTACCACATCGTGAACGAACACATGGAAATATCCCAATTATATCTTCAAGTGGACTAACTGGATGGCACAATCGGTCGATGGTAAAAGGGCCAGGAGTTGTTACTGGAAGATACGGTACTTTAGGGCAAGTATTTTACGTAGAAAAAGATTTTTGGCCTTTAAATACTAGCCTATATGTTCAGGATTTCAAAGGTAATCATCCTAAATTTGTTTACTATTTTCTTAAAGCTGTTCTTAGCGAAAGCTTTAATTCGGCTGGTGCTGTCCCTGGAGTTAATAGAAATTACTTGCACAAAATTGCGGTTCCAGCAGTTCCAAAAGAAAAAGAGTGTATCGCAGCGGTACTATCGGCTTATGATGATTTGATTGAGAATAATAATCGGCGGATAGGGATTTTGGAGAAAATGGCGGAGGAGATTTACAAAGAGTGGTTTGTCCGCATGCGCTTCCCCGGCCACCAAACCACCAAATTCAATAAAGGGATTCCTGAAGGGTGGGGAGTTAAAAGCCTTGGTGAGATTTTAGAATTAGCTTACGGGAAAGCACTAAAAACAGAAAATAGAGTTGATGGGCAGTATCCCGTATATGGGTCAAGTGGTGTTGTGGGGACGCATAGTGATTTTCTTGTCAAAGGCCCAGGGTTAATTGTTGGTAGAAAAGGGAATGTCGGAAGTGTACATAAAACAGATTGTAATTTTTACCCTATAGATACTGTTTATTATGTGAAGTCAGAATACCCTTTTGGTTTTTTATTTTACTTGCTCAAAGGTCTCAATTTTATAAATAGCGATGCTGCTGTTCCTGGATTAAATCGAAAACAGGCATATTCCAATAAAGTGTTTTTCCCCATTTTAGATTTAATTCAAAACTTTGATGAGAAGCTAAATTCAGTAGGAAAGCAAATTAACCGTTTACAATTATCAATTGTCAACCTCAAACAAACCCGAGACCGTCTCTTAACCCGCCTGATCAGCGGGAAACTCTCGGTAGAAAACCTTGACATTTCATTCCCACCCAGCATGAAGGAGTGAGCGTATGCCTAATGTGATTAGTGAAGATCAAATCGAACAAGCCGCTGTCAAAATTCTGACGGATGAGTTGGGCTATCGACATCTCAATTGTTTTACGGCTGATTCGGAGGATCTTAACGACAGATCCAATCGGGCTTCCAAATCAGACGTATTGTTACTGGAACTCCTCCGCAGGCAGACCAGGCTAATCAATCCTCACATTCCTTCAAATGCTATTGACGACGCTATCACTCAACTCACTAAAAAACGAACGGCCATGTCTCCCCTGGCGGCCAATAAAGAGATCAGTGATCTGCTGCGAGACGGGGTTCCGGTGGAGTTTGACAATGAACAGGGGAAACCGGTACAGGAACGAGTCCGCCTTATCGATTTCAACACGCCTGAAAACAATGATTTTCTGGCAGTGACCCAGCTCTGGATCAAGGGGGAGCGTATTTTTCGTCGACCCGATATCATCCTTTATATAAACGGGATACCGCTTGTTTTTATCGAGCTGAAGAACTCCACTATAAAACTGAAGCAAGCCTACGATAAAAACCTGAGCGATTACAAAAAAGATATCCCGCAACTTTTTCTGACCAACGGCTTTTGCGTACTCTCCAATGCCATTGAGACCCGGATCGGCAGTTTTACCGCCGGTTGGGAATACTTTTTCCGCTGGCTGCGAGCCGAGGATGAAAAGGAGAAGGTCAATTCCAAATCGGTCCGAAAAGAGGGAACCAGCCTGCAGCGTCTGTTGTACGGTCTCTTTCCCCATGCCAGACTGTTGGATTATCTTGAGAACTTTATCCTCTTTCATGATGCCGGTGTCAAGATTGTGGCCCAGAATCATCAGTTTTTAGGGGTCAACAAAGCCGTTGAATCCTTAAAAGAACGGGAAGCAAAGCAGGGGCGGCTGGGTGTTTTCTGGCATACACAGGGATCGGGAAAGAGCTTTTCCATGATTTTTCTGGCTCGCAAGGTATTCCGCAAGTTTACCGGGAATTTCACCTTTGTGATTGTAACCGACCGGGAAGATCTTGACGGGCAGATTTATCGCAATTTCCTCAACACCGGCACGGTTAAGGAAAAAGAAGCCGCGCAGCCCAAAAACAGCAGACAGATGCGGGAATTCCTCTCCCAGAACAAACGTATTGTCTTCACCCTGATCCAGAAATTCCGTTACGACAAAGGCAAGGATTTTCCCATTCTTCTCGATCCCGACGATACCAGCCGGGAAGTGATCGTGATTGTGGATGAGGCTCATCGAACGCAATATAAATCCCTGGCTGAAAACATGCGGCAGGGGTTGCCGGGAGCGCACTACTTTGCTTTTACCGGTACGCCGCTGCTGGGAAAAGGTCGAAAAACCAGCAAATGGTTTGGGGACTATGTCAGTGAATATAACTTCAGCCAGGCCATGGACGATGAATCGACGGTTCCCTTGTTCTATGAAAAACGGGTGCCGGAGGTGTTGATACAAAATGAAGACCTGGGAGACGAATTCTATGAGATTCTGGAGGACGAAAACCTGGATGAGAAACAACAGGAAAAGCTGGAAAAGGAATTCTCCCAGGAATTGCAGGTGATCAAGCGGGATGATCGACTGGATACCATTGCCCGGGATATTGTTTACCATTTTACCCGGCGGGGCTATCTGGGAAAAGGGATGGTGATTTCCGTGGACAAATTCACCTCGGTGAAGATGTACAACAAGGTACAGGACTACTGGAAACTGGAACTGAAACGTCTCACCGGAGAACGCAGCAAAGCGGATGCGGCCGGTAAAGAGCGCCTTAATCGACAATTGAGCTATATGCGTTCTGTTGAGATGGCAGTCATCATCAGCGAAGATGGCAAGGAGGAGGAAAAATTCAAACTGCAGGACCTGGAGATTAAGTCCCATCGGACCAAGATCAATGCCATTGATGCCAACGGTCATGACATCGAATACCGCTTTAAAGATCCGGCTGATCCTCTGCAACTCGTTTTTGTATGCGCCATGTGGCTGACCGGGTTTGATGCGCCTACGGTTTCGACGCTCTACATGGACAAACCCATGAAAGATCATACCCTGATGCAGACAATTGCCAGGGCTAATCGGGTATCCTCCTATCAGATTCAGGGCGTGCGCAAAACCAATGGTGAAGTGGTCGACTACTATAACGTCTTCCGCAATATGAAAAAAGCCCTGGCTGCTTACGCCTTGGGAAGTGATGACGAACCACCGGTTCGGGAGAAAAAACACCTGTTCAAATTGCTGGATGATGCCTTGAAGGAAGGACAGGCTTTCTGCACCAAAATCGGGATAGAGATCGCCGGCGTTTTGGATAGCGATGATACCTTTAAGAATATTGGTGCTTTCCAGGCGTTTGCAGATATCATTCTGGGAAAAGATGAATGGAAGCAGGAGTTCAATATCTACGAGAATACGATCTCCTCCATTTATGAAGCGTGCAAACCGGAAATTCTGAGTAAACAGAAAAGACCCCTGGTATTTGTCTTTCAATACCTAAGGGGGGTGATTGATGGGTTCACCGGAACCGACGATGTTGAATCGGCCAGGCAACGGGTCAATGAGCTGTTGGATCAGAGTGTCATCACGTCCAATGAAGGAGAATTCTGGCATGAACAAGAGGAAGGATACTTTAAATCCGTGATCAAAAAGAGCAAGAGTTGGAATCTGGCAAACGTCGATTTCGAGAAGATGCGAGAGCAGTTCAAGAATAAAAAATACAAGAATATCGAAATCACCGATCTGCGCTCCTTTATCGAAAAAAAGCTGCAGCAGATGCTGGCGCAGAATTCAACCAGAACCAACTTCGCTGAGAAATTCCAGCAGATCATTGACACCTATAACTCGGGTGGGTCTTCAACGGATAACTTCTATGAAGATCTGGTCAAGTTCACCGAAGACCTGAAGGAAGAAGACGAGCGGCACATCAAAGAGGGACTTTCAGAGGATGAGCTGGAACTGTATGACATTCTAAAAAAAGAAAAGCTAACCAAAGAGGAAGAGAAGAAGGTTAAACTGGCCGCAAAACGCCTGCTGAAACGATTGATTGAGGAGCAACCGAAAGTCCTGGTGCAGGACTGGTTTAAAAACTCCCAGACCCAGGCGAAAGTAAAAAAAGCGGTTGAGGATATCCTGGATGCTCAGTTGCCTGATTCTTACGACAGGGCTATTTTTACCAACAAGTGTAATGATGTTTACGATCTGGTGTATGATTATTCGGAAAAGGGCATCAAATGGGCAGCGTAATCTGAATACCTCTTGCATATCTTTTTTATATATCGTAATCAGTGCAGAAAGAGGACAAATCAAACACTAAATAAATCATGTATTATCGAAGAAAAATATTACTTGCTCTAATTGAATCTTTTGGCGGTCGTTTGCAACGGACGGACTGCATCAAGCTCCTTTTCCTTTTCTGCAAAAAATCCGGAAAACAGTTTTACGATTTTTTCCCCTACTATTATGGCGGATTTAGCTTTGTTGCATACCAGGATAAGGCTCGATTGGAAACATTGGGACTTTTGGCTCCAAAACACGAATTCTATCTCACTACCCGTGAATCTTTTATTGGGCAATTAAAAGAGGAAGATCGGATTCAGTTGTCCGGTTTTACTGAAACGTGGAAGGAGCATCTTGGAAAAGAGCTTGTCAGGGAAGCCTATCTGCAGTACCCATACTACGCCATTAGAAGCAAAATTGCTGATGAGGTTTTAACTTCAAAGGAATTGGGACAGATTTATCAAACCTATAAACCAAATGAGAAAACTTGCCTTTTCAGTATTGGATACGAAGGGAAATCCATTGATGGTTTTTTGGATGATCTAATCAGGAACAATATCAAATCATTGATTGATGTTAGAAAGACGCCCCGATCAATGAAGGTTGGTTTTTCCAAAACAAAATTATCTCAATATTTGGAAAAAGCCGGTATTCAGTACCTCCATTATCCGGAGTTAGGTATTCCTTGTGAGTTGAGAAAGTTCCTTAAATCCAATGAAGATTATCAGAAGCTGTTTAAAAGATATGATTTAGAAATTTTACCTCTCCAAACGAAAGCCCTGGAGAGTGTTTTAAATCACCTGGCAACAAAAAAGCGAATTGCTTTAATGTGCTTCGAAGCTGATCCAAACCACTGTCACAGAAGTAGAATACTTCGGCATTTAACCCACGCCATGGATTTGAAGTCGAGAATTGAACATGTATAATGGAAACAACTGGTTATCTTCCTGAATACCTACCTAAAGCAAAAATTCTCATTACAGTTAAAACCTATCCTCTTCCATCTGGTGAATACGATGAACTCGTCTGTACTGCCGGTCTTTTTGAAGGGAAGAAATGGATTCGTATTTACCCTGTCCCTTTCAGGTCTTGGGAGGCTTACAAACAATTTGATAAGTTCAGTTGGATTGAAGTTGATCTGGTTAGAAATAAGAAGGATTTTCGCCCGGAAACGTACAGACTTGCCGATGGCATTGATTCATAAGTCAAAATATTAGGCAAACTTGATACTTCGATGAATTGGGCGCATCGAAGCAGATATGTCTTGGAAAACGTCCATACCTCAATGAATGATTTAATCGAATCATCGAAGGGAAGTCGCACCACATCTTTAGCCACTCTGAAACCTAAAGAAATAGTGGATTTTGTTATTGAGGAAACAGATCGGGAATGGAAACAGGATTGGCTGGATCAGGCGAATCAGATTTCAATTTTTGACTATGATGAGCAATCAAATCTTCAGGTAAGAAAACTGGTTGATAAGCTCCCCTACAACTTTTACTACCGTTTCTTGTCTGAAGGTGATGTTAATCCAAGAAAACTCAGGATAGAGGATTGGGAAATTGGGGCACTTTATTGGAATTGTTTGAGAAATGCTGACGGCGATGAGCAAAAAGCGAAATACAAAGTGACCCAGAAGTATCTGGATGAGTTCACAAACAATAAAGATCTTCATTTTTTCCTGGGAACCACAAAACTTCATCATTATGTCAGCAAAAATCCATTTATGATAATTGGGGTTTATTATCCTCCGTTAAACCAACATCTTTCTTTTTGAGCCCGTCAATTTATTGCTCAAGACTTCCAACTAACAGAAACTCAGAGATTAAATATATAAGCTATTTATTGAGGGGGAAATCTTAAGTGAATAGTCCACGGAAGTGGATGCGAAAAATGGGGAGAGATTGGCGAAACTCTGGAAACACCAGTTAAACTGGAGCCGATAGCCGGAGTCGAACCGGCCACCTATTCATTACGAATGAATTGCTCTACCGGATGAGCTATATCGGCCCAGGTAGGATCTATTGTTTGATCTTACTGATGGTCGGTTCACCCGTGGCTTGGCCGGGGGCTGTTTCCATCACGTGTCTGATCTCCAGGCTTTGTGCATTGTAGAATCGATTCTGGGTGTTGGTTTGAATTTTCTGCAGGATTTTCTGTGATTCGTCCTGGGTTTCAAAAAAGCCGACCCTGATGCGGTATTGGTATCCCCCTTCTTCCGTCTGCTTCTGCGAAATATAGGAAAAATCTACAATGGATGTGATAAGCTTCAGATCCTCGATGGCTTCCTGGCGACTGTCACGAACACTCAACTGAATAATCCAGGGTTTGTTTCTCTGTATCCCAAAATCGATCAGTTCTCCGTTCAATTCGCTGTAACTTGGCAATACTGCCCAGTAATCCATGGGGAAAATGTGTTTCCCTTCGTAGCGGTAGAGAATCTCTTCACCCACTTCCAAAGCTTCTTGCTCGGTTTCGAAGAAACCAACCCGGATTCTATAAAAGTATTGGGCAACGCTGCTACTGGGCGGCTTGATCTTGTCTCTGGTTCGATAGAGATAGGCGTGGTAACCATCGGTAATTAGAAACTTGACAATGTCAACCGCCTTTTCAAGCTGGTCTACATTCAGGGACATCAACTGTACGGCAAAACGCTTTTTCCGACTTCGATCAAAACTGATGTTGGTTTTGCTGCTTTCCTTCGGTTTAAACACCAGTCGTTTTCCCGCATCCACCATGACTTTCCACTGTCCGGTTTCCTCTGAAAAGATGGTGTAATTTATCTTCTCACGGTTCTGAATCAAAATCGTGTTCCATTTTCTGGGATCACCCAGAATATCTTTTCTCTGTGCAATTTTCCACAGAGAGTCTCCCTCTTCCACAATAAAGGATTTTTCCAGTTCGTTTGATCCTTCCGCTTCTTTAGCAGTTCCGATTTGCAAGGTGGTTTCCGTTTGGCTTCCAAATACATCTTGTGCCGGAGTTGGTGAAGGAGTAGGTTCGGTAACCGGTTCAACTTCAACAATAACACTTTCATCTTCCGCCTGGGTCGGTTTAATGATTACCTCCTCTGAAGGAGTACCTGACTCAAAGCCAATATCCTCAACACTGGTGAGTTCCAATACCAGGAGCGCAACCAGAAAAACCAGGATGACAATGGGAATTGCCCACATGATGATAGTTTTTTTCGACGGTTTGTTTACTGTATTTTCCATAATGATTTCGATGTTGATTACTGGAAATCCGGATAACCCTTAATCTGAATATTATCCCTGTTTAGAGTAAAATTATCTTTTTATATGAGGTTTATGTCAATGTATTATTCTTTCCATTACCATGGTAAACGGCTTCTATTGCTGATATCAATGTAAAATCGTATTGTTCAGGCGATGTTGGAATAGCTCCCCTAAAAAACAGGTTTGAAAAAACGATGGTTTTTAAACTGATAGCCGTTAGCTGTCGGCGATGAGCTATTAGTATATAAGGAAAACAGCTAACCTTTTTGAGGTTTCAAAGATTCAAAACAAAGTATTATAAATCTTTGAAATCAACAACTTCGAAAGCGGCGGAAGCTAAGCAGCAGAGATATAAATCCCTTATGTGCTCACTACCAACTGACCAATCGGGCTTTTGGAGGAAGCGTTCATCCTGAGATGATCTTCCCGTATAAACCGCCGATCCCCAAAATACTGCAAAGCTGTATATCCAATCATGGCTGCGTTATCCGTGCAATTTTTACTATCGGGAAAGAAGAATCTCTTTTGCCTCTTCTGAGCCAATGCCTGCAATCCTTCCCTGATTCCTGTATTCGAAGCCACTCCGCCGGTTAAAACAATGTCCTTCATGGGATACTGTTTTAATGCTTTTTCAAACCGTTGCACAATGATCTTTACGACTACTTGCTGAAAACTGGCTGCGATATCACGAACCCTGTCTTTTTTATCACTTTCAGGCCATTTTGCAAAATCATCATAAGAGATCAATTCCTTTTTTTCAACATAGAGATCTCCTTCGATGGCTTTATTGCGAACAGCTGTTTTCAAACCGGAAAAACTAAAATTTAAAGTTTTTTTTCCTTTCAAGGGAATAGGAAACTCAATGGTCGGTTTTTCACATTCGCCGGCTAGTTTCTCAATGATCGGTCCCCCCGGATATTGAAAACCAAGCATTTTTGCCACTTTATCGTAGGCTTCTCCCGCAGCATCGTCGATGGTCTTACCAATCAGTTTATAATCATTCAGCCCGTTGGCGATAACCAGATGCGTATGGCCGCCTGACGCGATGAGTCCCATGTAGGGAAACCGGAGATCTTTGTGATCAAGGAAGGGGGCCAGAAGATGCCCTTCCAGGTGATCGACCGGAATCAACGGCACGCCTGCCAGCCAGGCCAGCGATTTCGCGTAACTAACCCCTACCAGAAGTGATCCGATGAGACCGGGGGCATAAGTCACCGCCACCGCTTGAAGATCTTGCAGCCGGATATCAAATTCGCCCAGGACGTATCTTATCAACAATGGCAGGGTAGTCAAGTGCTTACGGCTGGCAAGTTCCGGAACAATACCGCCATATTTTTCATGCAGTTCGGTCTGGCTGGATATCTGGCTGGTCAGTACATTGCCCTGCATATCCAACAGGGCTACTGCCGAATCATCACAAGAGGTTTCTATGGCTAGAATCATTTTATGGCTATTAGCAATTGGCATACGGTTTTATGGCGATTGGCGGACTTCCCGAATCTGTTTTTAATCCAACCTTAAACAATACAGCATCTCAATAAGACAGCGCATGCTTTTTCACCCAATGAGTTGAGATTGATCTTGTATTCACCTTTTTATTTGGTAACGGAAATATAGTTTCTTATCCTTTCTTCAATATTTCTCCAGTTGGGAAATAGCTGTTCCTGATTTTTAAATTCACCAGTGTGGTGATATCGTCTGCCATTGACAACCCTGGTTCCCACCTGTCGATGGAGCAGTTCGTGATATGCGAGGTAACTAAGGATTTCCGGCGGCGCATCAATGGAATCGAAGACCAGGGAAAACGCGATCTCATCCCTGTGTTTGGCGTAATGTGCTAGCTTTCGGGTTGAAAAATGCTTCAGCCAGACGATGTTCGGTGGCGTTTCCATTTCCGGAAACCAGATGGATTGAACCTTTCCTATGATCTCCTCAAGGTTTTGATAAACGCCGAGGGATTGACTATTTGTTTTTCTCCGGTTTTCTTCTCTTTCCCGGTTCAGGAAATTGAGGTTTAAAATATTGATCTCTCGTATGAATTTCCAGGCAAACCGGTCGGAATGAGAGAGCCGGTTTGATTTTATAACCGGTGAATATAGAGATAAGAACTCCTGATGCAATTGATGATATGACAGCAACCGATCCAAAGAACAATTGTTCAGCAACAGTTTTCTTAACTGAAACGCATATGATTGCAGGGAAATCTCTTCAGTTCTTTTTTTTCTTTTCAAAGCGTTCAACCGACTTAATTGTTAATCACTGTCATACTTTCGCGTTCCAGGCATTGATAAAGGTTTCTCCTTTTTCGGTCAAGTGGTAAACCCCTTTGACTTTATAGATCAACTGCTCCTTAAACTCGATCTCTTTTAAGATCCTCTCCCGGGGAAGATTGGCATTTGATAGGAAAAGCTTCTCAATCGCTTCCTCTTTTTGAATGATTCGTAGAAGATCGATCTCAAATCGGGTAAACTCATTTGACTCAACTTTCAGTTCCAGTAACATCTTCAGATGCAGTTCCCTACCCATTCCTTCAAGATAAGCCAGTAATTTTTGCTCCCCTCTCAGGTATAAAGCTGATTTGTCCTCCGTCCCGGAATTCCTGATAAAAATGGCGCCACACTGTTTATGGTCTTCCAAAATACTGCAATAGAGCATGGCTTTTTCTTCGGGGTATTCAATAAACTCAATTTTAAATCGAGATGGAAAGTAACAATAAAATGAATCGCTCAATTGCGTTTTAAATTGCTCCCTGAAAACACTCCCCGGTAGAATCTCGGACTTATCCACATAATAAGTGTAAAAAGTCTTCATGATACCGGACAGAAAAGGTTTTGATAGCGATTGGTACCAATCATTATCCTGGTTGATCTCCTTTGTGGCTTTGATGGAATTTAATCCGGATTTAATCCCGTTACCGAAAAAACAGGGTAGCGGCTTATCCACACCAGGCAAAAAACCGGGAGTGATACTGTGCCCGGACTCTTCAATCCCTATTGCAAATCTGGCGGGAGCAGACTGCTTTTGAGGAGAGTGTTTCTGCAGATAATCCTTCCAGAAAGTTGAGAGTTCCAGTGCCGAAAGACCACTTTCTCTGTCAAGCAGTTGCTGAAGGGTTTGCCAATCAGAACCGGAGGGATCAACCACAGATTGCATCATATCCACCACCGCCCGCGACAGAATCCACTTGTCTCCTACCCCGGTTAACACGGGGGTAAATCCCATCTCCCGCGCTGTAATGGCAGTATTCAAATCACTTTCCACCGTATTAACAAATAGAGGATTGCTATCAGGAAATTTTTGTTTCAGAAACCGGGCTTGATGTATCCCCAGAAAATCGCCTGAAGACACAATCAAAGCATCCGTTTCAGGATTATAATCCAGGCGAAAACAGCGATCTCCATCTCCGTCAAAGACCAATCCAATAATCCTGGTTTTTGTTTCCTGACTGGTTCGGATTCGATCTCCTATTTTGAAGATAGTCTGCAAAGTCTGATAGGATTCAAATTTTGCACCTGCTCCCGTGACTCCTGATCTTGAGATTTGCTCCAGCCCTTCCAGATCAGCTACACCGCAGTATTCATTGATATTGCCCTTAAGATTGGTGTATAGAATCTCTTTGAAATTGAAGCAGGAAAAAATATCTTCAACTACTGTGGAAACAGCCCCATTTGAGGCATCAATAACCAGGATACTATCGGAAAAATCATCCTGTTCCAGCCACGAGTTTTTTGGATTTGTGCAGAACTCCACGAAAAACTGTCTTGCTTTATTTTCATGGCTTTCCATGAACCCGGTCTCGACAACTTCGAAAAGGTTGAGAAGTTCCTGTCGATAAAGCGTGTCGGTCAGAAGCTTATCATCCGGGGGGAGAAACTTTAAAGCAGTTGCACCAAAAAACAGTTTGATTCCGTTTTGATCTGATGGATTATGGGAGGCTGTCAATACAACCGCAGCAATCGCATTGATGGACAACATGTATAAGGGAATAGCCGGGGTAGGGAGCGTCCCTGCGATAATGGCAATCAAACCGGCTTTCCTTATTCCGGTTACGGCTGCCTGGTTAAAGTTACTATCCTTGTCACGGGGGTCCCAACCTATGACAACTCTGTCTCCTTTTCGTGCAAATCCTGATTTTAACAGACAGGTCCCAAAGGCGTAACAGTATTTCTCAAAAAATGCCGGTGTCAGAAATCCCGAAGTGAGGAATAATTCAAGCGGTGATTTTCCCTGCAATTGTTCATTTCCTGCTATTCTGCCCCTGATTCCGTCAGTGCCTTGAAGAATTTCCGGTCTTTGTATCATAATAACATCCCTGATTAATGATAATTTCGGTTTGGTTTATTTTTTGATTAATGAGTCCACTCTAAAAAGTCGATTTTCTTGTCATTCCCTTCGGCACTGCGAGTCTCGTTCCTCACCAAGCCGGAATCCAGGTTTTTAGGTTTTTGTTAATTCTCATGGATGCCGGATCAAGTCCCATAAGCGCTCAAATAAGCAAATATTACCGAGAGCAAGGATTACGGTAGGGCGGGGTTACATCCCAGAACCAGCTCAAAGGCGGCCATGTAAGGCTGCCCTACCGTTTTAAAAATTGAATTTTACTGAATTTTGATTCGAAAACATCCTTATTTGAGCGCTTATGGGATCGGGCCTGTCCTCAGCTTGACTGGGGATCCGGCATGACAAACGATTTTTAAAAGAGAAAAACAAGGCTGCGAAAACTTGAATTACTAAGTCATTTTAGGCGACCACGTAGAGCCGCCCTACCGTTTTCCTGAGCTTTGAACAATCCCTGAAAATCCAGAGAATTTGACGGTAGGGTGTCCTTACTTGGGCGCCTGATTATCTCCAGTATGAGCAGATTGTCATCACATATTGACCCGAGTTCCAGAGATCGGTTTATGTCATGGACACCTTGATAGTAAGCTGTTCGTATCATAATTGGTGACGTTTTCAATAAGAAGAATCATCGAAAACGTCACCAATTATGATCCATCAGGGTAAGAGCTGTAAACAGTGGATTATCAGGTTTCAAACCAAACAAAGTCAAGATTCAGATCTTTATTATGTAAAGGGGGTTGTTCCGATTTTTGATCAATGTTGATGTTTTGACTATTTTTCCTTCAAATGAAAAAAACCGATAATACAGCATTTGGTTAAGCTCGATCATCATTTATGATCAAAAATCACCAAAAATAAAACGCACATCAATGTCTTGATAATTAATAAATGGTAACAGTGCATCAACAAATTGATAAATTGTGTGCTTGAAAGACTTTTATTGATTATTGCCAAAGTATTCAGTTTTTATCAACATTCAACAATGAGTTGAATTGATTAATCTAAAATGAGTTAACGAAAGATGACAGTAAAAAAAATAGCCCTGACCGGAATTAAACCTTCAGGAAGTCCTCACATTGGTAATTTTCTGGGAGCAATCAAACCGGCTCTTGAATTGACCAAGGATCATGAAGCTCGGTATTTTATTGCTGATTACCATGCATTAACAACAGTCAGGGATAAAAAACTGCTAAAAGAGCAGGTTTATGATTTAGCTGCAACTTGGCTGGCTGCAGGGTTGAACCCGGATGAAGTGGTTTTCTACCGACAATCGGACATTCCGGAGGTTTTCGAGCTAAGTTGGATTTTGTCCTGTTTGACTGCAAAAGGATTGTTGAATCGTGCGCATTCATACAAGGATTCTGTAGATAAGAATATTGAAAAAGCAAAAGATCCGGATGAAGGGATCAATTGCGGTCTATATTATTATCCCATCCTGATGGCATCCGATATTCTGGCATTCAATACAGACGTTGTTCCCGTGGGGCAGGATCAGAAGCAGCATCTTGAGATCACTCGTGACATTGCCCAGGCGTTTAACATGGCGTATGGTGAAGTCTTCACGATTCCCAACGCTATTATTCATGAAGATGTTAAAACGATACCGGGAGTGGACGGTCGCAAAATGAGCAAAAGCTACAATAATGTCATTCCGCTTTTTGCATCGCAGCAGGAACTGAAAAAAGCTGTCAGCCAGATCGTAACGGATTCAAAAGGAGTCGACGAACCTAAAGATCCGGATCAGTGCAAACTGTTCTCAATATACAGTCATTTTGCCACAGTTAAGGATATTGAAAAAACCAGGGCAAAATATATGTCCGGCGGTCTTGGATACGGGGATTTAAAAAAGGAATTGGTCGACCTTATTGATAACGTTGTGAGCGAAGGTCGAAAGACGTATGAGTCCTTGATAAACAACCGCGAGAGAATCGACTGGATATTGGAAGAAGGCGCCGAAAAAGCAAGGATGATTGCCGGACCACTGCTACAAAAAGTCCGACATGCCATCGGAATGCAGTAACCTGAATCGAGACTGTTCGACGTAAGAAAAACTGATACAGCCCTGGTAAATCTGCAATATTGCCTTTTGGTTGACACAGCATTTCATAAAGCCGATGGGTTTGTTTTCAAAAATTCGTTAGTCGATTTTTCAATTGGGCTCTGTTCACCCAGACAGTTGTATTGAATCTTAATAACCTGAGGAGGTACATGGGCTTTTTAATGAAAAAAAACAGGCGAATACGGGGTGCAGAACTGGTAGTCACCGGTGGTGCTACCATGTTTTTGTCCAATATAGTCGGCTGGTTAGCACCGGTGACGCTTTGTATATATGGGGCTTATCGCTGGATTTTTAAAAAAAGTTACAAGGACGGTATAACCAGCATCGCTGTCGGAATTCTATTGATGACTCTGCTGAAGGGTCCCCTGGGGTTTCTGCTATGGATTGCCATGCTGGGTGGTGGTCTTTTATTAGGAATAGGTGCTATCATGTTGGTGTTGCCATCGAAAAAAGACGACGAAATCGAAGTCGTGCCGACTGAAGTTGAAGACTATGACAACTAACACCGAAACACGGTCTATTGTTTTAAACTCATTTAAAACAGCTCGCAACACACTGGACGCCTTCCTTTCCTCACCTGCCAATATTGATTCGGTGACCCTCCTCGCACAGAAGATAGCCGATACCCTTAGATCCGGGAATAAGCTTATCAGTTGCGGTAATGGGGGAAGCATGTGTGATGCCATGCATTTTGCAGAAGAATTCACCGGAAGATTTCGCAACGACAGGAGATCTCTTCCGGCTATTGCCATTTCCGATCCATCCCATCTCACCTGCACGGCAAACGATTATGGCTTTGATGCTGTTTTTTCCCGCTATATTGAAGGGCTCGGAAACAGCGGTGATTTGCTGCTGGGGCTTTCCACATCGGGAAATTCTCCCAACATTGTTAAGGCAGTTCAGACTGCAAAAGAGAAAAATATTTTCACAGTCGGATTATTGGGAAAATCGGGCGGAGATTTAAAAACCCGGGTTGATCTTCCAATCGTTGTACCAGCCGAAACCAGTGATCGAATCCAGGAAATCCATATTAAGATTATCCATATTACCATCGAGGCTGTCGAAGCTTTGCTCAATCTTGCTTAAGCCAGCTTTCTCTGCTTTTACTCTCCCTTCTTTTTCCAACCTACCCACAGCAGGCTTTATACCCTGCCTGATCCTTGTCCGGTCTCCGTCCTATAACGGGTTATCTACTCTCAATTAAACCGTTAATACAAAATATCCGGAAACAAAAAAAAAATTTACATCCAAAAGATTATTCCATATAATGTAAATATCTTTTTATGTCATGGAGATGAGTAACAGCTACCTGCAGCTCCTTCGGTATTTAAGGTGAGTTATAACCATCGTTTCATTGATCTGCATTGAAACACGTCTTCGTAATTTCAGAAGCATCAATTGATAACATTTTTTCAGCAGGAGTAAAAAAATGGCGGAAAAAACATACGGTTTAGAGCATCACCAATTTACGGGATTTGGTAAAATCTATCGAAACCTGACAGTACAGGAACTGGTTGAACACGAATACAGCAACGGAGAAGTTAAATTCGGCCCTGACGGAGCTGTCATGGTGAATACGGAAAAATACCCGGAGAGAAAGCCTGAGATCAAGTTTTATGTTGATGAATCTTCCACAACCGAGAATATGTGGTGGGGATCAGGAAACAGGAAAATTACGATTGAACAGTTTGATAGAGTTCAGGCGCGTGTTTTAACCTATCTGTCCAATTGCGAGCTTTTTGTTAACGATGTTTTTTGCGGTGCGGATAAAAAACATCGGGTTGCCTTTCGAATTGTATCCAAGAAAGCCTGGCATGCTCACTTTTTTCGTAATCTTTATATTGAACCTACCGATAAAGAGCTGGAAAACTTTCTTCCCGATTACACCATCTTAAACGCCTGTGGGTATGAAGAGCATGAATTTAAAAAGATAGGACTGGCTGATAAAGCCTTTGTAATTGTCAACCTCAAATCAAAAGTTATTCTGATTGGTGGAACTGAAAACAGTGACGAGATCAAAAAGATTGTCTTTTCAATTATGAACTATGTCCTCCCCAATAAAGGTATTTTAACGCTCCATAGTGCTGCCAATATTGGGAAAGAAAACGATGTGACTCTGTTTCTGGGTTTCGAAGGATCAGGAAAAACCACTCTCTCCAATGACCCCAACAAAAGAAGCTGGCACAGGCGACTGATCGGTGATGACGCACACGCATGGACCGACGAAGGGATCATGAACCTGGAATGTGGCTGTTATGCAAAATGCCTGAATCTGGATTCGGAACAGGAACCGGATATTTACCGGGCTATCCGATTTGGTGCCATCATGGAAAATGTCATGTATAATGAAAAACGGATTGTCAATTATGACGACAGTACTCGAACTGAAAACACACGGGTAACCTATTCCCAGGACTATATTCATAATTCGGTAATTCCCGGAATAGTCGGTCATCCGGAAACCATCATCATTCTGGCAAAAGACCTGTATGGCGTTCTTCCCCCCATTGCAAGATTAACCCCGGACCAGGCTGTTTACTACTTCCTGGCAGGCTACTCAAGTCACCTGTTCACCAAAGATGACAAAACCGAAATAAACGCAGAGTTTTCCTTCTGTTTTGGAGCATCCTTTCTGACATTAAGACCCAATATTTATGCAGAACTATTCGCGCAGAAGGTCGAAAGGCACGGTACTGTATCTTACCTGGTTAATACCGGTTGGACAGGGGGAACTTACGGAACCGGAAAACGGATACCCCTGGTGGAAACCAGGCGGATTATAGATTCAATACTGGATGGCTCCATCAATAACAGCGTGTTTGAGAAAGATCCGGTGTTTGGCATAGATGTTCCCAAACAATTGACAGGGGTCGATTCCTCGATTCTTATTCCGCGAAATACCTGGAAAGATCAGGCAGCTTTTGATAAAGCACGCAAACAGCTAGCCGGCAAATTCGTGGAAAACTTTGAAAAATACGCAAAAGACGGACCCCAAACCGGTGACATCATTGCAACCAAATATCTCTACAATGAATACAATAAATTGTCAGCAGCCGGACCACACCTTTAATCTCCATCGTCTTTGACTATCAAACTGAAATTTGAAACCGTTGTGGATATTTTTTAAGTATCCACAACAGCATTCTCGAAAAAGCACTGATCTGTTTCAGTCCGCCTATGACCTGCCATAATTACTGTTTACCCAATTGTAAAAATAGTTTATAAAAGTCAGACATCTTGATGATTAAAATATCTATTTGAGAAATTCCTGATCAATGCTTCATACCGGCAACAATGACTAATTTCTTATCAACTGCCCCATTGGTTACTAATTCAGTTTTTTCCATAAAACACGAAGATGCGGAGGAATTATGAATTGTTTTAAAGTGATCTCCATCAATCTGATACTCCTGTTGCTGTTGATCCCGTTTAACCTTTCCGCCCAGGATTTTGGCTCTGACGATTCAGCCGGAACGGTCACTATCGAGAGCAATCCCGTTTGGGTTGTAAGGGATGGAAGACAGCTGAATGTAGGCAGCTTTGGATTAAAAGTGAAAACAGGTGATGTGGTGAAAACGGGAGAAAATGGTAAAGCCAAGGTCAGTTTAACAAACGGGAACAATGTGTATGTGGCTCCGTCATCAGAACTCAGGTTAACTGAAGAGGTGATCGGTGATGATAAGTCCATGGTAAATCAGATCATCGATCTGTTTTACGGAAAAATCAGGGCAAAAATTCAAAAAACGCGAAAGCAGCGATTCGTGATCAAAACAGCTACTGCTACCATCGGTGTTAAAGGAACTGATTTTATAGCCGAATACATTGAAGAAACAACCAAAGTCGGAACCGTGGAGGGATTAGTGTTCCTGCTGTCTGAAAAATCCCAGGAAAGTATTGATATTCCGCCGGGGCAAATGTCTTCCGTTTCACCCGCCGGGGAAATAATGCCACTTGAAGAATTTGCAGGCGAGTTAATGGAAGGAGTTGAATTTGCAGGTAAGAAGATGACCGACGAAGAGATCGGCGGTGAGAAAATTGAGATGTAGGCAGTTTATTATTACAGATAAGTATGATTTCAATGAATTAAATAGGAACCCCCATGATTTTAGTACTAGATTTCGGTTCACAATACACTCAACTGATTGCGAGGAGAATTCGCGAACTGAAAGTATATTGTGAAATTCATCCATTCAATATTACCCATGACGAGATAAAAAACCTGAATCCCAAAGGAATTATTCTTTCCGGGGGACCCAGTTCCGTGTTAGGAGAATCCTCACCAACCATAGACAAGGAGATATTTGAGTGGGGAATTCCTATTCTCGGTATTTGTTATGGACTGCAGTTGATGGCCAAACTGCTCGGAGGCAGGGTTGAAAGTTCCAGTAGCTCCGAGTACGGAAAAACCGAAATAACCATTAAAAAAAATAATCTGTTCTTTAAAAACATCCCCGACAAAAACACCCTGACTGTCTGGATGAGTCATGGTGATCGGGTGATCGAAATTCCCGATGATTTCGAGATACTGGCGGAAAGTAATAACTCTCCATTTGCAGCCGTGGCCGATGTTGACAGAAAACTTTATGGAATCCAGTTTCACCCGGAGGTCACCCATACAGATCATGGCATTGAAATACTTAAAAATTTTGTTTTTGGGGTGTGCCAATGCGACCCTACCTGGAACATGGAGTCATTTAAAGAAACCAAAATCAAAGAGATACAAGATCAGGTGGGCAACGAAAAGGTGCTGTGTGCATTAAGCGGTGGGGTCGATTCCTCAGTTACAGCCGTATTGCTCCACCAAGCCATAAAAGATAACCTGATCTGCATCTTTGTTGATAACGGCCTCCTGCGAAAAGATGAGGCAAGAAAGGTCGTGGAATTATTTAAGAAACATTATCATATCAACCTGATTCATATTAATGCCTCCGAAATTTTCTGGGAAAAACTCAAGGGGGTTGCTGATCCGGAGGAAAAACGAAAGATCATTGGTATTGAATTTATCAATATTTTTGAAAAGGAAGCCAGTAAACTTGAGGGAATCAAATACCTGGCCCAAGGAACACTCTACCCGGATGTTATTGAATCAGTTTCGTTCAAGGGGCCGTCTGCCGTAATCAAGAGTCATCACAATGTTGGAGGTTTGCCGGAAGAAATGAAGATGTCGCTGGTTGAACCTTTAAGAGAGCTGTTCAAGGACGAGGTTCGCGAGCTTGGTGTCAGCCTTGGCTTGGACGAAGAGCTGGTATACCGTCATCCTTTTCCCGGACCCGGGCTCGGTATTCGCATTTTAGGAGAAATAACCCGTGAGAAAATCGAGGTACTTCAGGAAGCAGATCATATTGTGATGGAAGAGATAAAAAAAGCAGGTTATTATCGCAAGGTCTGGCAGTCGTTTGCTGTGTTGCTTCCTGTCCGCTCAGTGGGGGTGATGGGCGATGCCAGAACCTATGAATGGACCATTGCCGTCCGTTGCGTCAGCTCAATAGATGCCATGACTGCCGATTGGGTGCAGTTACCATATGAACTCCTGGGAAAAATATCCAATCGACTGATTAATGAAGTACAAAAAATCAACCGGGTTGTTTATGACATCACCTCAAAACCCCCAGGAACCATTGAATGGGAGTGATCTAAAAAGAACACTGGAAGGTTTTTGACCTGACAGTTCTTCCAGATGTTCTATTCGGACCTAAAACCTGTTTTTACATCGCTTATAAGTTCACTGATATGAATCAAATCACTAAATTCGGTTTTCTGCTCTTATAGATAGAAACACTTTGGCGGAAATCCCGGATAATTTTATTCAATATGTATATTTGCTAATTCTGAAAACAAAAAAAATGGACACCGAAAAAGCCCACAATAATAACGAATTACAGCAAAAAGTTTTCAATCTGGTTACTAACCACAGCAATGCGATATTAAACCCGGATAGGAAGGATGTCATTAAAGAAGCGGTAAAGCGAAGGGAAGCTCTTGCATGCAAACAAGGTTTTTTAAGCACCTTAACTCCGCCTGAATCAACAGGCCGGTCTCCCAGGGATACATTAATTGTCCTCAATCGCGAAACCGATGAATTCGTCGATTGGGACTCGCCAAACAATATCCCCATTGACAGGGAAACATTTGAGATGCTTTGGGATGATGCTGTCAGTGTTCTGGAGAAGAAACGAAAGATTTTTGTAACGGATCGGACAATTGGAGCGGATTCATCTTACACTCTGCCGGTGCGAACCGTTACCGATAAAGCCCTGACATCCTTGTTTACACTGAACATGTTCAGGCCCCAGATCAAGGATATTCACAAAAGCATCTATTGTGATAAAGGCTTTACCATTCTGGTACTGCCCTATGACAAAATCGATACCCAGCGCTACAGCGCCAGGCTGAGGCAACTGCCCAATGGAAAGACTTCCAATATGGCGATAGTGATGGATTTTGGTCGTCGGGTTGGTCTGGTTTATGGTTCCGCCTATGCAGGCAGCGTCAAGAAACTGATGTTCACGGTAATGAATTTTTACCTGCCGTTTGAAAATATTCTCCCGATTCACTGCTCTGCCAATGAAGGGAAAAAAGGTGATCTGGCCCTGTTTTTGGGTCTTTCCGGAACCGGGAAAACAACGTTATCGGCAGAACCGGGTCGGTCTCTTATCGGAGATGATGAGCATGGCTGGAATGATAAAGGAATCGCCAATTTTGAGAATGGCTGTTATGCCAAACTGATTAACCTGGATAAAACCAAGGAACCTGAAATATATCACGCCGTTTTTCACAAGGATCACTACCTGGAGCATGGAGCGATTGTTGAAAATGCCATGATCTACCTCGACAGTACCTTTGACCTGTCCGACGAAAGATTAACGCCCAATAGTCGGGCCAGTTATCCCTTGAGTTTTCTGTCCAACGTCAAATTATCCGCAAAAGGGGGACATCCTAAAACCATTGTTTTCCTGACTGCTGATGCAAACGGGGTTTTGCCGCCTGTTTCCCGCTTAAACCAGGAGCAGGCGATGCTTTGGTTTTTAATGGGATATACCAGTAAACTGGCGGGAACGGAAACCGGGGTCATTGAGCCCATCACTACTTTCTCCAGGTTTTTCGGACAACCCTTTATGCCCTTGATGCCAAAAATCTATTCGGAACTGCTGGGAAATCAGCTGGCAAAACATAAGGCGAAGGTATTCCTGATCAATACCGGCTGGACCGGTGGACCTTACGGAGTCGGAGAAAGAATCGATATCAATTTGACCCGCTCAATAGTGAATGCTGCTTTGGATGGTAAGTTGGACGATGTTGAGTATAGTGAGAACAGCCAGTTTCATCTGGAGATTCCGAATTTCTGTCCGGGAGTTCCTGCTGTGATGTTAAATCCAATAAATACATGGGCCGATAAGGACAAATACAGGGAGAAGTCCAGTAAACTGGCTCAAGAGTTCAGTTTGCATTTTGACCGTGCCTACGGAAACAAGCGTATTGCCGAAGAAGTCAGAATCCAATGCCCCGGAAAATAGAACTTGCAGGATGAAGATTTTTTTTCCGGACAACCGTTTGATTTAACTCAACCAGTATCAAGTTAACAGATACAAGAAACTTGACGCAAATTCTCTCAAACAGTCACACTTATCAAGTCGACTCGATAAAGTTATTTCGGAATTTACTAGGGTTGTCTTAATGTTTTTTTAAACACCAGTTACTAGATGGAGATACAATGGCTAGAAAAAAAATTGCACTGATCGGTGCCGGAAATATTGGTGGTACATTGGCTCACCTTGCCCTGTTAAAAGGCCTGGGTGATGTTGTTTTATTTGATATTGTTGAAGGACTGCCACAAGGAAAAGCACTGGATCTCGCACAAAGCGGTCCTGTAGAAGGTTTTGACGCATCAATTATCGGTACCAACGATTACAAGGATCTCAAGGATGCTGATGTTGTAATCAATACTGCAGGTATTCCAAGAAAACCCGGAATGAGCAGGGATGATCTACTGGGAATCAATTCAAAGATTACCAGGCAGGTTGGTGAAGGAATTAAAGCTAATTGCCCCAACGCTTTCGTAATCTGCATTACAAACCCACTGGACGTTATGGTTGGTGTTCTGCAGAAAGCAGCCGGGATTCCCGGAAACATGGTTGTCGGAATGGCAGGTGTTTTGGATTCAGCAAGATTCGAAACCTTCCTGGCTTGGGAATTCGGTGTTTCCGTTCAACAGGTAAATGCATACGTACTTGGTGGACATGGTGATAGCATGGTTCCTTTAACGGGAATGAGTAGTATCGCCGGTGTTTCCCTTGACCAATTAGTGGAACAAGGCAAAATAACAGCTGAGCGTCTGGAAGAGATTGTAGATCGCACCCGTAAAGGTGGTGGTGAGATTGTAGGTCTGCTTAAGACAGGATCTGCTTTCTATACTCCTGCAACTTCTGCAATTGCCATGGCTCAAGCATACCTGCAAGACAAGAAAAGTATTTATCCTTGTGCCGCACAAGTCAGCAAGGGTGAATATGGAATTGACCAGACACTGTATGTTGGTGTTCCGGTTAAGATTGGTGCTGGTGGAGTTGAAGAGGTTATTGAAGTTCCACTAACTGAAAAAGAAAGAAAACACCTTCAGATTTCTGTTGACGCTGTAATTGAATTGAATGCAGCTGTAGAAAACCTGTAGAAACTGATTTCCATATTATAAAAAAAGCCGGTTACGATTAAATCGTCAACCGGCTTTTTTTACTTAAAAGCTAGCCTTTTTTCTCCGTAATCACAACCAGCAGGTCTTTTGCGTCTATTTGTGTTCCTAACGGCGTTACGACTCTCTCCACCGTTCCACAAATTTCAGCGATGACATTGGTTTCCATTTTCATGGCTTCAATGGTCAACAACACTTCTCCCGGCTCAACCTCTTGACCGACAATGGTGTGAACCTTGGATATCAAACCTGGCATGGGCGCGCCCACATGACCCAGATTGCTGGTATCGGCTTTTTCACGGGGTGGTCGTTCCGGAACCTGGGATTTATCCGCTAAGCGGACATTTCTGGCCTGGCCATTCAGTTCAAAAAATACCTCACGTTTGCCCTCTTCATCCGGCTGACTCAGCGCCAGGTAACGAATAATAAGGGTTTTCCCGAACTCGATATCAACCGATAGCTCCTCGTCCGGAACCATGCCGTAGTAGAAATTCATGGTGGGGAAAACAGTCACATTACCAAACTGCCTGCGGAATTTTACATAATTTATAAAAACAGTCGGATACATCAGGTAGGATGCAAACTCCGCTTCGGTGATTTGCCGTTCCGCCTTTTTTTCCGCTTCTTCACGTAGCGCTTTCAGGTCTGCCGGTGGAAGCTCCTTTCCGGGGCGTACCGTAATCGGTTTCTCGCCTTTAAGAATCTTTTTTTGCAGTTCTTTGGGGAATCCTCCCGGCGGTTGCCCCATCATTCCTTTGAAAAAGGAAACGACAGATTCGGGAAAAGAGATCTCTTTATTCGGATCTAAAACGTCTTCCCTGGTCAAACCACTGGTAATCATCATCAAAGCCATATCGCCCACAACCTTGGAACTGGGTGTAACTTTCACAATATCACCAAACATTTCGTTAACCTGGGCGTAAACCTTGGCAACTTCCGACCAACGCTCTTCGATTCCAAGCGATCTGGCTTGTTGCCTGAGATTCGTATATTGTCCACCCGGCATTTCATGAAGATACACCTCGGATGTCCCAGACCGGATTTCACTTTCAAACCCCACATACATCCGCCTCACCTTTTCCCAGTAGTCGGATACAATCGCCAGGGATTTCGGATCCAGTTCGGTATCCCTGTTGCCGTATTTCAAAGCAGCGGCCAGAGAGCCAAGATTCGGATGTGCTGTCAAGCCGCTCATGGAATCCATGGCAGCATCAACCGCATCAACTCCGGCCTCAGCAGCGGCTAGGAGTGTTGCTGCTGCGATACCGCTGGTATCATGAGAATGAAGATGAATGGGTAGTCCCACTTCCTGTTTCAGGGCTTTAATTAGAACCGTAGCAGCTGCCGGTTTTAATACTCCGGCCATATCCTTGATGGCCAGGATGTGTGCACCTGCTTTCTCAAGCTCCTTGGCCATGTCGATATAGTATTTCAGGCTGTACTTACTGCGGTTGGGATCAAGAATATCGCCGGTATAACAAATGGCAGCCTCACAGATTTTGTTGTTCTCGATAACTGCATCCATAGCCAACCGCATGTTTTCAACCCAGTTCAGGGAATCGAATACCCGAAAGAGATCCATACCGTTTTCCGCCGCCTGCTTGACAAAATGCCTGACAACATTATCCGGATAATTGGTATAGCCAACACCGTTAGAGGCTCTCAGCAGCATCTGGGTTAAAAGGTTGGGCATTGCCAGTCTTAATCCCTGCAACCTCTCCCATGGGCACTCCTTCAGAAACCTCATGGAAACATCAAAGGTAGCTCCTCCCCAGCACTCAACTGAGAATAGATTAGGCAATAATGCGGAGTAAGCGGATGAAATGGATAACATATCATAGGTACGCACCCTTGTTGCCAGCAATGACTGATGGGCATCCCTCATGGTCACATCTGTGATCAGAAGCCTGTTTTGATCCAGCATCCATCGCGCTACCGCTTCAGGTCCTTCCTTGTCCAGCATTTGCTTCAAACCGGGTTGAGAATCTTCCGGATTAAAATGCGGCGCTGTCGGTTGATGGACATGCTGAGGTTTCGTCCTCCCTTCAACATCCTCATTTCCGTTGACAATCACATTGCCGAGAAAGGACAGCAATCTGGTTGCCCTGTCTCTCCGTTTGGCAAATTTAAACAGGTCTTTGGCTTCGTCAATGAACCGGGTGGTATATTCCGCTTTCTTAAAAACAGGGTTACAGACCAGGTTTTCCAAGAAGTTTAGGTTGGTTGCAACACCCAACACCCTGAATTCACGAAGAGCACGGTTTATTCTAAGCCTGGCCTCCTCCGGGGTTGGCCCCCAAGCCGTGACTTTCTCCAACAAGGAATCATAATGTCGGGTGATGACAGCTCCGGAGTAAGCTGTTCCACCATCCAGGCGGATACCAAATCCGTTGGCTCCACGATAGGCTGTGATCCGTCCGTAATCGGGAATAAAATTGTTCTCCGGATCTTCAGTCGTAACCCGGCACTGAATCGCATGACCGTTCAGTCTGATATCCTTCTGCTTGGGGACATGACTTTCAGGGGTTCCCAGTCTGGCTCCCTGAGCTATTGATATTTGGGCCTTTACAATATCGATGCCGGTGACTTCTTCAGTAACCGTATGTTCCACTTGGATTCTCGGATTCACTTCCATGAAATAGAACTCCTCAGTATCCATATCCATGAGAAATTCCACTGTCCCCGCATTCTGGTAACCGGCTGCTTTTGCAATGCTCAAAGCGGCATTACAAAGCTTCATGCGTTTCTCGTTATTTAGAAAAATCGCCGGGGCTCTTTCCACCACTTTTTGATTTCTTCTCTGCAGTGAACAATCACGTTCAAAAAGATGATAAATATTGCCATATGAATCACCGATCACCTGTACCTCAAGATGGCGGGCGCGACGCACCAGCTTTTCCAGATAGACTTCATCATTCCCAAAGGCAGCTTTTGCTTCCCGTCTGGCAGATTCAACCTGTACCAACAGATCATCCTTGTTTTCCACTGCTCTCATACCACGACCACCACCGCCCCAACTGGCTTTGATCATAATCGGGTATCCCACCTTCGCGGCAATCTTCTCGATTTCCTTATCATTATCGTAGGGGAGAGCTCCACTAGCTGGTACAACAGGAGCCCCGGCTTTAACAGCTACTCCGCGGGCTGACACCTTGTTGCCAAGTCTTCTCATGGCATCCGCCGGCGGGCCCACAAATGTTATTCCGGCCTCCTGGCAAGCTTCCACGAAGTCGGGGTTTTCCGATAAAAACCCATAACCGGGATGAATGGCATCAGCATGCACTTCCCTGGCTGTTCGGATTATACCTTCAATGTCCAAATATGCTTCGATGGGGCCCTTTCCTTCGCCCACCAGGTAGCTTTCTCCCGCTTTAAACCGATGCAGGGCAAAGCGATCTTCTTTTGAATAAATTGCAATCGTATCGATTCCAAGTTCAATAGCTGCCCGGATAACACGAATGGCGATCTCGCCCCGGTTGGCTATTAACAGACGACGGATCTTTTTTCTTGGGTTCTCCATGTTTTTCTCTTTTGATATTATACATAAGGAGCATAAACAGACTCCTAAATGAAAAAATGAAACCTATTTAAGAAAGAAATAAGACGAATTTCTGACTTTAGCAGTTGCGATAACTATCTATATGGATGGAATAAGTTTGTGAGGGAGTCACACTTATTAGATCTTAAAAGTCAAAATCTCATTGCAAGAATTTAACTTTTAACCAAAAATTGTCCTTTAAGAATTGTTGCAACAATATTAAGAAACTCACATTCTGTTGTCAAGCCCGAATTCACAAGGCTTTTGCATCTATCCTGCATAAATTCTCTGAATCACCGGGTTTCAATTCCTCTGGTTACTGTTCTACTTCTCCAGTGTGTTACAAAAATACCTTCCGGATATTATTCTTGAGTCTACTCCGAAAAGTTGATTTTCTTGTCATTCCGGCCTCCGAGCCGGAATCCAGATTTTTAATTAAACCTTATGGATGCCGGATCAAGTCCGGCATGACAGCGGTTCAGAATTTCTATGGTTTTTAGATTATTGAGTTAAAAGCCCTAAATTGAACATTACAATACTTTTCGGAGTGGACTCATTCTTTAATTGTTCCCGTTGTTAAAATGATTCTCTTTTAAAAATTCCTGCAATTTTATCCAGATATGCTCCGACTTATTTTTTATAGCACATTCACGAGACCAGCCTGTTTGAGTAAACCAACAGGTATTTGAACTTTTTGACCAGATATGAAATAAAACCTGATAGAAGTTACGACAAACAAGTGTTATGATCAAAAAAAGTAACAGACAAATTGGTCTGAAAGTCTTTGATACCCTACAAGGAGATAAAAGTGGGAAAAAAAGTAATCAAGTTTATGGATACTTCTTTTCGTGATGGATTTCAGTCGGTTTTTGGTGCTCGTGTTTACACCGATGATTTTCTTCCAGCCATTGAAGCCACTATTGAAGCCGGAATCCAACACCTGGAAGCCGGGGGAGGCGCACGATTTCAAAGCCTGTTTTTTTACTGCGATGAGTCCGCGTTTGATATGATGGACAAGTTCCGTAAAACAACCGGTCCGCAAGCCAATCTGCAAACCCTGGCCAGGGGAATCAATGTTGTTGCTTTGCAACAGCAGCCCAGAGATATCATTGATCTTCATGCCAAGATGTTTAAGAAGCACGGGATGACCACCATCCGTAATTTTGACGCTCTTAACGATATTCGAAATCTAAAATACTCAGGGGAGCGGATTAGCCATCACGGCCTGAAACATCAGATTGTAATAACCGTTATGGAGCTCCCACCTGGCTGTGAAGGTGCACATACTGCCGATTTTTATATTGCCACCCTCAAAGAGCTGCTCGCTTCGGATATTCCCTTTGATTCGATCTGTTTTAAAGACGCCACTGGAACGGCTAATCCCAGAAAAATCCACGAAACCTTTGGCCGGGCTCGAAAACTGTGTCCTGAAGGAACCATCCTATGGTTTCATACCCATGATACAGCCGGAATAGGTATCCAACAGAATCTGGCAGCGATTGAAGGAGGCGCCGACGGAATCGATTTATCGAAAAGCCCGGTCAGCGGAGGCACTTCCCAGCCGGACATTCTCTCCATGATTCAAGTATTAAAAGGAACGGACTATTCTCTGGATGTTGATGTTGAAAAACTAATGATCGCCGAAGAGATATTTGAAAAAGCGATGGAAGACTATTTCTTCCCACCGGAAGCAAAAATGACCTCACCCAAGATTGTACTATCTCCCATGCCGGGCGGCGCACTGACTGCCAACACTATGATGATGAGAGATACGCAAACACTTCACCTTTACGGCAAGGTGATAAAAGAGATGACGGAGGTTGTAAGACTGGGTGGATTTGGTTCTTCAGTAACGCCCGTATCTCAGTTTTATTTTCAACAGGCCTACTTGAATGTCACCATGGGCAAGTGGAAGAAGATTAATCCCAATTATGGAAATATGGTGCTGGGTTACTTTGGGAAAACGCCGGTTGAGCCTGATCCGGAAATTGTAAGGCTGGCATCGGAGCAACTGGGAAAACCGGTCTTTAAAGATGATCCCCTGGATGTTCTGCAACCTGGAATTCCGATCGCGGTTAAATTGCTGGAAAAACATAATCTGCCGGTGAATGATGAAAACATTTTTGTTGTCGCCAGCTGTGAATCAAAAGGAGTTGATTATCTTTTGGGAAATGCGAAGACTACCGTCAGAAAAAAGAAAAAGGAGGATGATGATCTGCCCACTAAAATCAGTGTTTCAAAAACCATTAATGGAGTCAGCGGTCAGAGCCATTATGCTATTTCAATGGAAAACCGCTCCTATACCATGATTATGGGGAAGGGTGATAGCGTTCCAATGACTGCAGGAGTTCAAGCAGCGCCACAATTCCAACCTGCTTCAGCCTCTCCACCACCACATTCTCAGGCAACAGCCATTCAACCCCAAAAACCTGCCCCGGGTGCCAATGAGGAACAAACCGCTTCAGGCATTGAGGTAAAAGCGCAGATCCCGGGAAAAATCCTGAAAGTTAATGTTAAGGTTGGCGACCAGATAAAGGAGCACCAGTCTCTCCTTATAATGGAAGCAATGAAAATGGAAACGGATATTACCGCACCCAAGACGGGAAAGGTAATATCCATCAGAGTGGGCCCGGAAGATGCGGTCCAAACGAATGATGTTCTAGTGGTTATTGAATCATAAACCTTCCGGAAGATTGCCTGAATAAACCAGGTGAGGCAATCTCTCGAAGATACTAATAGTCATCGATAAACTTAAAGGATACTTTCAGTTTGGTCCTGTAGGCAACAATCTTTCCATCTTCCAGTTTAACATCCTGGGAAATCACTTCCGCAATTCTCAAGTCTTTCAGAGTTTTGCTTGCTCTTTCAATGGCTACTTTCGCAGCCGCATCCCAGGAAATATCGCTTGTTCCAATCAGTTCAATAATCTTATAAACACTGCCAGACATTTTATCTCCCATGTATCTTAGGAATTCATGCAATCGGCTGAAGTAAATCGTTAGGATTAACTGCAGATATTAATTAGCTTTAGAACCGCTAACGTAACCACAGCGGACAACTGCGTTCATTATAAGCAAACTGGGAAAATTGTAAATATAATACTTGATGAAAATCTTCAGTGTCGAGACAATCCCCATTCCTGGAAATAGTTTTTCCTATTGATTTTGATCAGATAAAAATGATTTCTCTGGAACTCCCTGATAACCTTAATTCTGCTTGAAGATTAAAAACGGATCATCCAAAATTGAAGTCCATTTCACCATTTTAGGGTATTCAAGAGAAATGTGGATTTTGATCGTTCCTTATCCTCAAGTTATCCTGGGTAAGCAAGCTCTCTAGCATTTATTGGTGTCTTGACATTCAACCGGCCTCATTTGAACTGTGTAAATTTTATCTGTTTCATGTTGTTAATCAAACTCGCCACCACTTCATTTCGTTGACGAAATCAGGTGAGTTCTTGTAGAGTTGTGGCATTGTTTTTAAGAAGGAATTTGCATAGAAGATACATAATTCAACAGTGTTTGTCCGAGTCAGGGTATCGACTCTCTCAAGATGGACGCAGTTTATTCAGATCCTCAATATATAAGAGGGATTACAGAACTTCGAGACGAATGTTTATTCGGAGAGGAGATGAAGGATAAACTAATTTCTTCAGTTTGATTGCCTTTGGTGAAGAGAAGAAATCTAAAACTCATTAGAAAAGAGGAGAAATGAAACCTTTAAATCTAGTCGAAAAAATCTTATCAGATCATCTGCTTGAAGCAGATGCATTGCCAGCTCCCGGTGAACTCATTAAGATCAAAATTGATGAGGCTTTTACGCAGGATGCGACTGGTACCATGTGTATGTTGCAACTTCAGGCAATGGGCGTTAAGCGTGTTAAGCCTTTGTCTGTTAACTTTGTGGATCATAGTATGCTGCAGTCCGGTTTCAGAAATCCAGACGATCATGAGTACCTGAGAACCGCTGCTGCTAAACTGGGAATTATCTTTTCACCTCCCGGAACCGGAATCTGCCATTTCACCAATATGGAAAACTTCGTCAGCCCCGGAATGACGGGTGTTGGTGCAGACAGTCATACCGTTAATGCCGGTGGTGCCTGTGCAATTTATATGGGTGCAGGTGGATACGATGTTGCCCTGGCAATGGCTACGGGTGCTTATACAATGCCAATGCCTAAGGTTGTCAAGGTGAATTTAACCGGACAGCTCCAAAAGAATTGTATGGCAATGGATGTTATCCTCAAGATGCTTGAAATTGTCGGTGTTAAAGGTGGAAAAGGTATCATCTTCGAATATGGCGGACCAGGTGCAGGAACCCTGTCATTAACTGAAAGAGCTACCATTACTAACATGGGAGCTGAAATGGGTGCTACCACATCAATTTTCCCAAGTGATGGCAATACCAAGTCATTCCTGGAAAGCCGTGGTCGTGGTGATGCTTACAAAGAAATGGCTGCAGACGAAGGCGCTGAGTATGATCGCGTTATTGACATCAACCTGTCTGAAATCGAACCCCTGATCGCTATTTACCCATCTCCGGGTAATGTAGAGAAAGTCAAAGCTCATGCTGGAACCAAGATTCATCAGGTTTGTATCGGAAGTTGTACCAACAGTTCTTACGAGAACATCGCTGTATTTGCTGAAACACTCAAAGGCAAGCGCGTAAAAGTGGATACACTCCTTTACCCGGGATCAAGATCTGTTTCCATGCAGTTGGCTGACGCCGGTTACCTGAAGATGCTGTTCCAATCTGGTGTCAGGATTATGGAAAACGGTTGTGGTGCCTGTATTGGACAAGGTGGATCACCCCCAAGTAAAGGAATTACCCTCAGAACTTTTAACAGAAACTTCCCCAAACGGTCAGGTACAGATGATGCTCAGGCTCATCTAATCAGTCCTTTGGTCGCGGCTGCCAGTGCTTTAACCGGCGAGATTACAGTTCCGGCTAATGTGGAAATCAAGATCAATGTAGTTCCACCCGTAATCGATACCGATTCCTTCATCATGCCTGTTCCACCGGAACAAGCTGAGAAAGCTGAAGTTATCATGGGCCCGAATATCATGTTGCTGCCCGATTTTGATCCACTGCCAGAAAACGTTAAGGGTGAAGTTCTCCTGAGATTGGAAGACAACATCAGTACTGATGATATCCAACCAGCCGGAACCTTCCTGCCTCTGCGCTCCAATGTCAAGGAATACGCCATGCAGGCAACCTACCAACTGGTTGATAAAACATTCGCCAAACGTGCGGTTGCCCATAGGGATGCCGGTGGATACGGTTTCATTGTTGCCGGTGAAAACTACGGCCAGGGAAGTTCACGCGAACATGCAGCTCTGTGTCCAAGATGGTTAGGAATCCGCGCAGTTGTTGTTAAAACTTTTGCCAGGATTCACGTTGCTAACCTGGTTAACTTTGGTATCATTCCGTTGACCTTCAAGAATCCTGCGGATTACGACAAGATCAAGCAAGGTGATACGATTAACTTTAACACTTCTGATCTGGCTGGTGAATTGGCTCTTGAGGTGAACGGTGAAAAGATTCCTCTCGAAAGAGCATTCGACCTGGATCATATCCAAACCCTGAAAGCAGGTGGTGCTTTGGCTCAGTTTAAAGCCACCTATAACGGTTAAGATATAATGAAAAACATCTTCCCGGTTGCGAACCTGGAAGATGTTAGGAATGTTTTGTCGACGAATTGGTTCTATTTCATCTTCATAGTGAAAAACAAATTGAATATTGGTCGACAATAGATTATTTAAAGGAGGATTAACCAATTGGTTGTTCCTCCTTTTTTTGTTTTTGGAGGAATACCGAAGACTACTTACCAATCAATCACCCCCATAGCTTATAAGCCTAAAATCAAAGGATAAAATGCTACATCGGCTGGAAGTTACACTAAAAAATGGACTTGTTGACCCTGAAGGTAGAAAAGTACAGCAACACTTTTTCAGTGCCGGATGGACTGCAGTTTCTGAAATCAGAACACTCCAGGCATACGTGATCAACAGTGATCAAATTCAATCGACAGAGCAAATGCAGCAGTTGGCAACCGATCTCTTTGTCGATCCTATTCTCAATGACTACAAGGTTGATCAGTTTACCGGAGATGACTTCGACTTTGACTGGTATGTTGAAATTGGATTTAGAGCGGGTGTGACGGATAACCCGGGTAAAGTGGCTAAGGAAAATCTTACTTTAAGATTACCTAGACGATTCAAAGGAGAGGAACGGGTTGCCTCATCCAACGGTTTTTTTATCAAGGGGAAACTGGCTCGCCACGACATTGAGACAGCTGTTGACCAGCTTCTAATAAATAACCTGATTCAACGAAAAACTATCATTGCAAAATCGGAATGGAATGAAAAGAAACTGAGCCTGAAATCGATTCCAACCCCGAAAGGAGATCAACAGATTGAAGTGGAATCCTTGGACTGTTCAAGTGTGGAAAACATAATGAAACTGAGCCAGCAGAGAATACTGGCCTTGTCTGAGGCGGAAGCGAATATTATTAAGGATTGGTTTCAAAAAGAGGAGGTCAGGCAATTGCGCAAGAGTTCCGGTCTTTCGGAAAACCCGACAGATGTGGAACTGGAAACAATCGCCCAAACCTGGTCGGAACACTGCAAACATAAAATATTCAACTCAACCATCGATTACAGGGATGAAACCGGAAAAACGGAAACCATTGAATCCCTTTATAAATCCTGTATTCAAAAATCCACTCGGGAAATCAGGGATCGGTTGGGCGATGAAGACTGGTGTCTATCGGTTTTTAAAGATAATGCCGGTATCATCCGCTTTAACAAGGATTATAATGTAGCCTTTAAGGTGGAAACCCATAATTCCCCTTCCGCTCTTGACCCATACGGGGGAGCCTTAACCGGAATTGTGGGGGTAAACAGGGACTCATTTGGCGTGGGGATGGGAGCGAGAAACATAGCCAATATCGACGTCTTCTGCTTCGGCCCACAGGATTATGCCAAGAAGCTGCCTTCCAGGCTGCTTCATCCCACACGGATCTATGAAGGGGTGAGACTCGGTGTTGAACACGGGGGAAATCAAAGCGGTATTCCGACCATTAACGGGGCTATTGTGTTTGACGAATGCTACGTGGGCAAACCCCTGGTCTTCTGCGGAACTGCCAGTGTCATGCCTGCGCTCCATCACGGTAAACCCTCTGAAGACAAAAAAGCCTTTCCCGGCGATAGGATTATCATGCTGGGTGGAAGGATCGGCAAAGACGGGATTCATGGCGCAACATTCTCCTCCGTGGTTCTGGATGAAAGTTCTCCTGTCAGCGCCGTTCAGATTGGCGATGCCATTATGCAGAAAAGAATGTTTGATTTTCTCTGGGAAGCAAAAAAAGAGAATCTCTATACCTGTATCACTGATAACGGGGCGGGAGGACTGTCCTCTTCCGTTGGAGAGATGGCGGAATTCAGCCATGGCAGTAAATTGCACCTGGATAAAGCTCCCCTGAAATATAAAGGTTTACAGCCTTGGGAAATACTGATCTCTGAAGCGCAAGAGCGCATGACGGTTTCGGTGCCTCCCGAAAAAGTGGAGAGGTTTTTGGAACTATCAGAGCAGTTGCAGGTTGAATCCACTGTGTTGGGTGAATTTACGGATTCCGGTTACTTTGAATGTTACTATAATGATAAACCGGTAGCTCAGCTTGAGATAAATTTTATGCACAAGGGCTTGCCCCCGATGCATCTTCAGGCTGAATGGAATCCTCCTGCCAGGGAAAACGGTTTGCCGGATCAACCCTTAGAGCTGGGAAAGGTGCTGCATACCATTTTGGCAAGACCGAATGTCTGCTCCAAGGAATCGGTTATTCGTCAATATGACCATGAAGTCCAAGGCGGTAGTGTGATCAAGCCGCTGGTCGGAATTGAGAACGACGGTCCTTCTGACGCAGGTGTTATCAGACCGGTACTGGATACAATGGAAGGGATCGCCATAGCCAACGGAATCTGCCCCAAATACTCTGTCATCGATACTTACCACATGGCAGCTTGTGCCATTGATGAAGCGATCAGGAATGTCATTGCTGTTGGTGGCAGTCTGAAGCAGATGGCAGGTTTGGACAATTTTTGCTGGCCGGACCCGGTTGAATCAGATCATACACCGGATGGCAAATACAAACTGGCGCAGCTCGTCAGAGCATGCAAGGCGATCTATGATTATTGCTCCGGTTTTGGCGTGCCCTGTATTTCAGGTAAAGACAGCATGAAAAACGACGCCAACCTGGATGGCCAGAAGATATCCATTCTGCCCACCCTGCTGTTTTCTACTATTGGTAAAATCGAAGACGTAAGAAAATGTGTAACTTCCGATGTTAAGGATGCCGGAGACCTGGTTTATATTATTGGCGATACATTTGATGAATGCGGATCATCGGAATATTTCCAGGAGCTGGGATTTAACGGTGGGGAAGTTCCGAAAGTCAACCTGGAAAAAGCAAAAAACCGTTACGAAAAAGTAGCTGCCGCCACAGAAGCCAGGCTGATAAAAAGTAATCATGACTGTTCCGACGGAGGATTAGCCGTTGCCTTGGCGGAGATCGCCTTTGGTGGTCGCCTGGGGATAACAGTTGATCTGTCAAACGTCAATGCCATTCAAAAACTGCGGCCGGATCTGCTGCTGTTTAGCGAAAGTCAAAGCCGTTTTGTTCTGACCATTGCCAGAGAGAATCAATCGGCTTTCGAAAAAATCATGGAAGGTGATACCTGCTATCGCATAGGAGAAGTGGTCAAGGAACCCGTGCTGAAAATCAACCTTGATCGGCAGTTGCTTTTGCGGGAATCGGTCTATGCTTTGTGTGATTCCTGGAAAAAAACTTTGAAACAAACCTAAAAGAGTTTGCGCAAATCAAGCCATCTTGCGATTGTTTCCTGAACCTGGCTTTCAAAAACCTGGCTCAGGATAGAGAATGGGTAGAATGAAATGACGTCGTCCTGTCCAAAAATTAACATCAGCACGAAACAATGCTTCCTGGGCATCCGTAGATTGTTTTGTTCTGAATCTCTACCCATTGTTTTTAAGCGGCTTTTCTATGGATATATTTTAGCATGCCTCCCAAACGAGTTTAACATTTTATCCCACAGGCACGATTCTCAGGATAGAATCCTTGATGTGAAAAAAACAATCGATTTTGTTTTCCTTAATAGTCCCTTAAAGGCTTACCGGTCTAGGTTTAACTGATAAATTACTTTTTTGACCACACAAGTTAATTCTATTTTACTTTTTTGTCCAAAATATCCCTGACTTCCCTTACTAATTTCTCAAATCCTATCGGTTTTTTAAAACGGGCATTTATACCGGCAGATACGAATTCTTCATCAGATACTTGATGTGCGAGCCCTGAAATTAGTATGATGGGGACATCTTTTTTGATTTTCTGGATTTGGGTGCATAAATCAACACCAGACATTTTTGGCATGGAATAGTCAGTTATCACGAGATCGATCCGGTCCGCATTTTTTTTAAACTCGTCCAATGCCTGGGCGCCACTCGATGCTTGATTTACTCTGTAACCTTGCATTTCCAGCATTTCGGCATACGAATTCAGTATCATTTCCTCATCATCCACAATCAATATATATTCTGATCCCCGAGGGAGTATTTCATCTTGTTTATCCGGCGTTTCAGCTTTGTGGTCTGCAGATGCCGGTAACAATACATTGAATCTGGTGCCGATTCCTGGCGAAGAGTTCACCTGTACTGTTCCACCGTGCTGCGTTATAATTCCATGAACGACGGACAATCCTAATCCGGTCCCTTTGCCTGATTTTTTGGTTGTGAAAAAAGGATCAAAAATTCGATCCATGATTTTTTGGTCTATACCCTCACCAGTGTCACTTACAGATAAAAGAACATAATCGCCTGGTTCAAGATTCCCCGTTTCATTTGATTTAGTATCTATTTTGAAATTGGAAACATTGACTTCCAATTCTCCTCCCTCATGCTCCATAGCATGTGACGCGTTAGTACACAGATTAACCAGAACCTGTTGAATCTGAGTGTGGTCACCATGAATGTTTTTTAAATCCGGATCCACGGAATGACTGATGGTGATGGTGGTTGGAATGGCTGATCGCAGGAATTTCATCGATTCGTTGATAATGGGTATCAAATTGATATTCTTCGGATCGTATCCCCCGGTCCGACTGAAAGTTAGAATCTGGTTAATTAGATTTTCGGCTCTATCTGCAGCTTTTCGAATGGTTGTTTGATATTGAACTATCTTTGAATATTCGGGTGAATCGGACAGTTTCTTTATGGTAAGATCGGAAAAGCTGAAAAATACACTCAAAAGGTTATTGAAATCATGAGCAATGCCACTTGCCAATATTCCGACCGCATCAAGTTTTTGTGCCTGGAACAACTGATTTTCAAGTGCCTTCTTTTCTTCGGATGTTTTTTTCTGTTCAGTGATATCCTGAACAACACCAATTACCTTTTTTTTTATATCATCTTCCCAAACCAGTTCTGCAATGGAACGAACAATTACAATTTGCCCGTCATCCTTGTGAATTTCGAATTCAATATTGTAACTCTTGTTGTGCAGGATTAAGTCAGACAAGGCTCGTCTGAACTTTTGTATATCGACAATATTCGACTCCACAACCTTTCGAGGCACGTAAGGAGAATCTCTCTCTATTCCGAAAATTTCAAACGCCTGTTCAGATCCCCAGAATACCCCATCATCGATGTCGTATTCCCAGCTACCGATCTTTGCCACTGATTGAGCCTTGTTCAATCGCCTTTCACTTTCTCTCAAGACCTTTTCTGTCTGTTCTCGATCACTAATCTCCTTTAATAGATTTTTTTCTGCAATTTCAAATTGTTTGGCCTTATCAGTAGTCATTGACAATTTGTCAGTCATTATCATGGCGAAGATTCGATAGAGAGTATTATGCAAAGCATCCGTATCAATATCGGTATAATTGCCAATATCTCTTCCTTTTATACTGAACGTTTTGACAGGAGTTTTGGTAATAACCGATGCCGAAACGGGTTTGTCGCTTATAATGCTCATTTCGCCGAAAATATCCCCTTGACGGCGCAAATTGATTATAAGATGTCCACCTGCATATACTTCAACCTCTCCCCTAATGATAAAGAAAACCCTGTCGTTTGCCTGTCCCTCTCTTAAAATCTCAGTACCTGCAGGATATTCTGATAATTCAGATAATGGTATCAACTGCCTGATGAGGGTTTCCGGCAGGTGAGAAAACAGACGACAATTTTTTAAATAATCAATAATTTCATAGTTCTGCTCTGTGATATATTGGCCTGAATCTATAAGATCTTGATCTATTAGTTGTTTTTCTTGAATTATTTCACTTTCCCGATTCAAGGAATCCTGTTTACTGAAACCCGCAAGTTGCTGACGCAGTTCAATCAGGTCGGTGAGCAGTTGCTCTTTTGTTTTATCTTCATCCCTCATCTGATTTCCTTGAGTATCTGGGTATTATTTCACTGAAATGATTCGAAATGATTGAGTATTTACTGCCCTTGGATTTAACGAAACGGAAACAGTCTACCATAAGTCCGGATTCATGACTATAAGAGAAACCGATTCCCATTTATGAGGCGGTCGGTGATATAACTGAAATATGAAAGATCATTTTGGATTATTAAAACTAGGACCATTCCGGCTATAATCGAAAGACTTAACCGGTATGGTTCTGTTGAATTGGATTATTGAAGGAGATGTTGATTTATTTTCCGGGTTGATATAAATGAAGGCTCTCCCATTTCAGGATCCATTTCAATTTGAGTATCATTCTTATTTAATTTGAATTCACTCATTGGATTCTGCATACTGACAGCTTGCTGTGCAAGTTCTTCCGAGGCTGAGGCGGTTTCTTCCGAAATTGAGGAATTGTTCTGAATTACCTGGTTTACTTGAGCCAACCCCTCGTTAATTTCCCGTATCCCATTTCGCTGCTCAGCCGAAGAGGTTGAAATTTCTTCAATAATATCATTTACCTTTTTTGTTCTTTCACTGATAGCACTTAATACCTCTGCTGTTTTATTGGCTTTTTCCACACCCTTTTCCACTTCACTGACTGAACTATTAATCAAATCAGCCGTGTTTTTAGCTGCTTCTGCGCTCCTGGCTGCAAGGTTTCTGACCTCCTCAGCAACAACAGCAAATCCTTTACCATATTTACCCGCCCTGGCTGCTTCAACAGCAGCATTTAAAGCCAGTAAATTGGTTTGGAATGCAATCTCATCAATATCTTTAATGATTTTGGATACATTATAACTGGTATCCTTTATCTCATTGATTGATTGGAGTAGAGTACCCATTTGCTGATTACCATCGTCTACAACTTCCTGGCTTTTAGTGATCAGCTGTTTGGCCTGAAAAGTATTTTCATCATTTGCTTTTGTCTTCGCATCAACTTCGTTCATTGAAGAAGAGATCTCCTCCAGGCTGGCGGCCTGTTCCGTGGTCCCGCTGGCCAGTGCCTGGGCAGAACTGGCCAATTCCTGGGAACCGATATTGACCTGATTGCTGTTTGTTACTACCTGGACAATTGTTCTGCTCAGCATATCGATAGAGCCATTAATACTTTCTTTCAGTGTATTGAAATCGCCTGAAAGGTTTGCCGTTACATTTTGTGAGAGATCGCCGGCCTTTATGGCTCCCATCACCTGGTTTATATTAAAAATCGCTATCATCTGCTGATTCAAACCCCTGAAGCTAATCTTTCCCGATGCATGCGACATATCAATGGTGTCTATACTCAGCGTTTTAACAGACGCCACCGTTTGGATGGTCCTTTGTTTCGGGGCAGATTAAAATCGATTCTGATTGGCGATGACAACTATCTGATTCAATTATTGCGTTACATCTGTTTAAATCCAGTCAAAGCCGGATCAGTAAAAATACCGGAAGAGTATCCCTGGAGCTGTTATACTGAATACCTGTCTGACCTTCCGCAGTATCAATGGTTGAACCGGGACCTGCTGACAGGGCGGTTTCAACTAAAAAAATCGAAGGGGATGTATAAAAAGGAAGAGTTGGTGTCACGAAGCGCAGAAGAAGAAATAGAGCAATTCCTTAATAAGAAAAACCTGCCTTCGATACTTGGGAAGCAAAGAGTTCGTCGATCAGGTCAGAAACCAGTTCTTTCATTCGATGGTGCATACGGAAAAACCTGCAGTAAAAGACTTAGCCCTCGAATCAAAACGGATTGTATCACTGGTTTGTCACCATTTTGGATTGGCACAAAAAGAGATCTTGCAACAGAAACGCGGAGTTGCTAACACGCCTCGTGACTTGGCCGTCCATTTGATTCACAGAAAATCGATGTGTAAACAGGGAGAGATTGCAGAACTTTTCAATTTCAACAGTTAAAGCGGAGTATCAACGGCGATTGAACGGATCAACAACCTGCTCCAGGAGGATTCTGCCCTTGCGGCAACAGTCCGGTTTCTGGAAAATCAAATCAAAAAGGTAAGTCAAAAGAAGACTTGACCCCTTTACAAATCAAAAAGGTAAGTCAAAAGAAGACTTGACCCCTTTACTCGCTGTAACGATTTCAAATCATATTTAATCCGTTGTTTTTTAATGGTTTTGATTAAAGATTCGTTTGTCCCGGAAGTTACAGGTAGTGAGTTTTATATAACTACCGAATGGGCTAAACCGGGTTGGGATTTGGGCTGATAAATTATAATTTTATTGGCATACTATCCAATAATGATATATAAAGAGGCTGAAACAATTGGGTTAATAAGCAGAAATTCAGTTTCTAAGTCAATGATACAAACTGGTTGCATTTGAAAAAGGCTCTCCTACTTCTTTAGAACGTTATTAATTCTTGATTCAACAGAGAACTGAAAAGTGAAAAAGAACAGAAGAAGCATATTTTCGAAAAAAATGACAATTCTTTTGATTTTTTTACTGATAGTTGGAGTGAACGACCTGGCTTTTGGAGACAACACATCTTCACAGAAGGTCTTATACGTTGCTTCATACAGCTTTCAGTATGCCTGGAGCTCTGAAATCAAGGCGGGTATTGAATCTGTATTAAAATCAAGAAAAAATGTACAATTCAGGCCTGTAAGTATGGATACCATGGGGATGACATCGTCAGACACAGTTAAAATCAAGAAGGCTGCTTTAGGCGTAAAAGAGCTGATTGAGTCATGGAAGCCTGACATCGTTATCGCCTCAGATGACAACGCCTCTAAATATCTAATTGTTCCATATTTTATAGGCAGTGATCTGCCTTTTGTTTTTTGTGGTGTTAACTGGGATGCTTCAAAGTATGGATTCCCGACAACAAATGTTACCGGAATGATTGAAGTACAACTGGCGGATCAATTGATTAAATATCTGTCTCCTTATGCCAAAGGAAATAAAATTGGATCAATTAGAGGAGATACGATGACCAACAGAACTGAAGCAAAATTTTTTGAAGAACTTTTAGGTGTGAAAATAAAAACTTATTTTGTTGATAATATTGCTGAATGGAAAATCAAATTTGTGCAACTTCATACTGAAGTCGATATGATACTGGTAGGTGATATTGATGCGGTAAAGATAAATGATGAACCCAAAAAAGATGTTGAAAAATTTATGCTGGACCATACAACCATTCCAACAGGATGTTGGGACGCTCATTATAAAAATAATTCACTGATAACTGTGGGGGGCATCCCTAAAGAGCAAGGTGAGTATGCTGCCCAGGCAGCACTTGAAATACTGGATGGAAAATCTCCAATGGATATCCCTATTGTCAGGAATAAAAAGGCGATAATTTATCTGAATATGAAACTCGCAAAAAAACTGGGTATAATCTTCCCGATGGATTTGATCGATAATGCTCAATTGATACCAGCAAATTAGCACATTCCAGAAACCGCATAACGCTACAACTGTCAGGCATAATAACAGGGTTGTTTAAGGCCTATGTCAATAAAAACTAAGTTACTATCTTTGATCATCGCTTCTCTTGTAATCGGAACTATTCTTATTTTAGTAGTTGCAAACAACCAACTGACGCTGATCGTCAATGAGAACCAGGATATCTTATATAGTGAGAGAATAGAGACCATTATAGGCATACTCCAGGTTTATGATGACCGCTTACACACGACCGGTCAGGTGGAGGCGTACATTGATGGTTTTAAAAAATCCGCGATAAAAACACTGAGAAAGTCATATTACCATCAGAAAGACCAAATTATCTTTCCGTTTATCATAGACCATGATGGCAATATGGTGATGCGTCCTCAATTTTCTGCCAACGCTCCCCGTTTAGCCAAACCCGCTGAAATTAAGAGTATACTGCAAATTGATTTAGAAAAGTCAGGAAGTTTCGAGTTTGAAAATAGATGGTATATTTATAGGCATTTTTCCGCTTGGGACTGGACAGTGATTTACACGATTCCGATAGAATCCAAAAGTGCAAACGTACGCAGTTTTATCAATACCCTGGTCTCAATTATGATTGGAATAACTATGTTCACAATTTTAGCTATTTGGTTTGCGGTTACTCGAATTACCAGGCCCATTACCAAATTGGTGATGAGAAGCAGCACTATAGCAAATGGTGATTTCTCATCAGAAATAGAAGTAATTGATTCCAGTGAAATTGGGCAGCTAACACGTGCTTTTAATAGGATGGCGGTAGCAATTAATAAAAAAATCCTCGATCTGCATAGAGAAGTTGATGCGCGTAAACAAGTGGAAAATGATTTACTGAAGAATCAATATTACCTGTCAAAAGCTCAGGAAATCGGCGCTATTGGTACATGGGAACTCGATATTCTGCACAATATCCTCATCTGGACAGAAGAAAATTACAAAATTTTTGGTGTCCCGTATGGAACTGAAATGAATTACGAGTCGTTTCTGGATCGAGTTCATCCAGATGATAGAGATTATTTTAATGAGAAATGGAGAGCGGGGCTTAACAAGGTACCGTATGACATTGAACACAGGATTATTATCAATGATAAAGTTAAGTGGGTTAGAGAAAAAGCCGATATTGAGTTTGATCTTGATGGAAAGCCTCTCAAAGCAATTGGATTTACTCAGGATATAACTAGTTTTAAGCTTGCTGAAGAACAAATCAAAGCCTCCTTAGTAGAAAAAGAAACGCTTCTTCATGAGATCCACCACCGTGTAAAGAACAACATGCAGATCATCGCTAGTCTGCTTAAACTGCAGTTAAATAGAAAAAAGACGCATGTTGATGCAATTCTAAAAGAAAACATTAGTCGTGTACACGCAATGGCAGCAATTCATGATAGCCTGCATCAATCTGAAAAACTAACGGAGATAGGTTTTAAGGAGTATCTTCAAAAACTGACCCAAATGCTGTTGCAAACATACTCAATAAGTCCAGCTAAGGTTGTATTCAGTTTTGATTGCGAGGACAGAAAGCTCGGCTTTGATATTGCCAATCCTTTAGGATTGGTGTTGAACGAATTAATCTCAAATTCTCTTAAATACGCGTTTCCTGATGATCGGAATGGTTCAATCAACATAAGATCAAATATCTTAGAAGGTGAAAACTATGAACTCAGTATTTATGATGATGGAATAGGAATGCCTGATGGATTTGACTGGAAGAAAACTGATTCTCTAGGATTAAAGCTAGTTCAGAATCTAGTGGAAAACCAGCTCGGTGGATCAATAATCCTCGATGGCACAAAAGGCACCAAATTCACTATCAAATTTAACCTCGAATCAAATTACAAGTAATGAGTAAAGCTAGAATTATTGTTGTTGAAGACGAAGTCATCATCGCCATGGAGATCGAAAACAGTCTCCAGAATCTCGGATATGAAGTCACGTCTGTCGTAAATTCAGGTGATGAAGCAATACAAAAATCAAAAGGAGACAAAGCGGATCTGATCCTGATGGATATCCGTATTCAGGGAGACAAAGACGGTATTGAAACGGCTGAAATAATCCGGAATAAGTTCAGTATCCCAGTTGTCTTCTCAACTGCCTATCTGGATGAAGAACGAATCGAACGCGCCAAGATTACCATGCCGTTCGGATATGTGCTGAAACCGATTCAAGAGAGGGATCTCAAGGTGACATTGGAGATGGCTTTGTATGTGGCGAAGATTGATGCGGAGAGGAGGAAGGCGGAGCTGGCCTTGAGAAAAAGCGAAGAGAGATTCAGCCTGGCAATGGACGCAACCAGCGACGGTTTGTTTGATTGGAATATCAAAACCAATGAAATCTATTTTAGTCCAGGTTATTTTTCCATGCTGGGATATGACGCCAATGAACTACCCCATACTTTTGAAACATATCAAACCCTATTACATCCGGAAGACGCTGTACGAACGGAGATAAACCTGACGAACTACCTGTCAGGTAAAATTTCTGACAATAGTATTGAGATTCGACTCAAAGGTAAATCTGGAAAGTGGATCTGGATACTCTCAAGAGGGAATATCGTTGAGCTTGACGAAAATGGAAATCCCTCTCGCATGGTGGGTACAAATGTAAATATTGATGATCGAAAAAGAGCAGAGGAGCAGCTTCTCTATGAAAAAGAATTAACAAACCATTACCTAAATGTTGCAGGCGTATTGCTGATTGCATTGGATTTAACTGGCAATGTAACTTTAATCAATCCAAAAGGATGCGAAATACTTGGTTATCCTGAAGACGAAATAATCGGTTACAATTGGTTTGATAAATTTTTACCATCAGAAGGTATCGATGAAGTGAAGAAAGTTTTTTACGAAATCGTGGAAGGTAATATCGAACCTGTAGAATATTATGAGAATCCAATATCAAGGAAGGATGGAAGCCAGCGTTATATAGCCTGGCACAATTCAATTCTGCGTAACAAACAGGGGGAAATCATCGGCCTTTTCAGTTCCGGGGAAGACAGAACACAACAACACAGAACAGAAGTTTTTCTAAAAGAGAACGAGAAAAAGTATCGAGCTTTGTTTGAAAACGCACCTTATGGAATTTTTTTAGTGGATCATAAAGCAAGATATAAGGACGTAAATGATATTGCGTGTAAAATGACTGGATATAGCAGGGAAGAACTGCTTCAATTAACAATCCCGGAAATCTCCTCTCCAGATGAAGAAATCAGGAAGCAGGATATCAAACCTTTTTTGGATATTCAGGCAACCGGCAAGGGTGAGGGAGTTATTCATTTGAAACACAAAGATGGATATATATTTAAAGCGGAACTTAAAGGTGTAAGAATTGATGAAAACACTATAATGGGAATTTGTGAAAAGTTTGCAGAATGATCTGATGTGAATTAAGCAACACATTCACTTCTTCACCTCACTCAACCTCTTCTGCACAAAGTAGAGATCTCTTTCTATCGTCAAACCATAGGGCCTCTCAATATTCTCCAGCTCCTCTAGAGAAACGTATCCAAACTCTTCTTCATGTAGTCCCGTCACCCAACAAAACGCAACCTGCTCAGTTGTGTCATATCCAGTCAAAAGCCATGACGCTGAATCACATGGATCAAACAACTTGGCAATCACCAATGGATCTTCTTCATGCTCCTGTGAGTGGAGCAGATAGTTTCTTCATTTTAGACCGAGCCCACAAATTTTATTTTTACCCCACCAGTTATCCCATTCTGGACGCACCAATCCCAAAAATCAGTATAAAAATGGTATAAAACTTTTTACCAAGCCAAACAAAACCAGACTAACAAAAAATAAACCTTTTAAGTTCTGTATTTTATGCTAATAAATAATTTGGTTCAGGTTAATTGAAAAAAAAGCGAGGTTTTACTGAATCAAGAACTGAGTTTCTTTAGAAGTCTTCAATTTTCCTTCTTGAATGGTTTAAAGAACGGTATAAAATGAAATAACCAGCTGCAGAAATGCAAAAAGCCTATACTCAAAAAGTCCGTAAACTCTTTAAATATAGGCTTTTAGTATGGAGCGGAAGACGGGATTCGAACCCGCGGCCCTCAGCTTGGGAAGCTGATGCTAATAGTATTTGGCATCACCTAAAGGAGAATGTGTTCTACCCGGTTCCACATCGGCGGTATGTGTTCAGCATTCCGATTATGCTAAGGGTCTATTTCAAGCACAACCGTTCTTTACTGACCGGATTGTGCCAGTGTGCCTACAAAAGCTTGCTGTCGTTCTTGTGGAAAACGGTTCGACT
>Ga0180009_10000575_pt1 | contig 50082 bp, 69 predicted proteins | sample OS_PC_MetaG_FD_123537 | JGI IMG/M metagenome (GOLD analysis project Ga0180009, IMG submission 123537) | Groundwater microbial communities from the Aspo Hard Rock Laboratory (HRL) deep subsurface site, Sweden - OS_PC_MetaG | ecosystem: Environmental > Aquatic > Deep subsurface > Groundwater... | reverse complement strand
GGCCACACGATCATCGGCAATGTCATCGACACCGACCACTGGCGGCATTTCTACCTGCTGATGGGGATCGTCTGGGGATGCATCGCGCTGGAAATGCGCTGGCAGTCAAGGCTGCGAGCCGAGGCCCGGATACACGCAAGCCCCCTGCCCGCCTGAGCTTGATGCGCGGCAATTGCCGGCAGCGCCAGCAGGCCGCGCCGGTCAAGGCAATCAGACATTTTTGAAAATGGTCGGAGCGGCGGGATTCGAACCCACGACCCCTTGTCCCCCAGACAAGTGCGCTACCGGGCTGCGCTACGCTCCGACTGGTGAAAGGCCTTAGAACATCAAGGTTTTGCGGGCAAGGGCAAAATCACCCATCAATCGGAAAAACCGGAAAAAACCGCTACAGTGGGAAAATGACGGTAAAAAGTCCCACGCAAAGTCCCACGCAATGTTCACGCGCTGTTCTGGCCGCATATCCTGGTCGGGGCTAGATCGCTCATCAAGGTCCATTTGGTGTCGACCAGCCGCTTGCAGCCGAGACGATGGTGCGGATATGGTGTCGCACTTATGGCGAGAGGCGGCACAATGGAAAAACAAGACGGAAAACTCACGGCGCAAAAGACCTGGGGCAACTCGCCTGCCGGAACTACTTCGGCCAAGGGGGCAGCACCCGGTACAAAGGAGTTTTTTGATCGAGCGCTAAAATACCGGGAAGAGTACGAGCAACCGTGGCTTCCAGAAGTGGTGCCGTTTCACACCATGGCCGGTAAGCGTGTCCTTGAGATCGGCTTCGGTGCTGGCTTTGATACTTATGCGTTCATGCGCGTCGATGCCAGATACACGGGCATCGACATTACGCCTGAAAATCCGGAGAGAGCCCGGCAGCACATGGCGCTGTTCGGCTATACTCCAGATGTCCGGCAAGGTGATGCGGAAAGTCTTTCCTTCGATGACGGTGCCTTTGATGCAGTCTATTCAAACGGCGTTCTCCATCATGTGCCGAGCATTGAAACGGCATTCTCCGAAGTTGCCCGCGTCCTAAAGCCCGGAGGTGACTTCTACGTCATTCTTTATCATAAGAACTCAGTGTTCTACCGGGTCACGCTCGCCATCTGGTATCAGATAATCCATGGTGGCTGGCGCCGCGAAACCCTGAAAGAACGCCTATCCCGCATCGAGTACAACGAGACCGGAGAGACGCCTATTGTCAACGTCTACTCGCGTTCGGAGGTGCGAAGGCTATTGCAGGATGCCGGCCTTGAGGTCCGGTCAATCAAGGTGCGCAAACTTGTTTGGGAAGAACTTCCGTCGATCTGGTTCGTGCACCGGTATTTCAAGTACATACCCCGTGGCCTGCTCTCCACGATTGGAAAGGCTTTTGGCTGGTATGTGATCGGTCACGCAGTCAAGCCGCCGCTTTCTCCGCATAGCGCAGCAACGCCCAAGTGAGTGCGAACGCAAGAAGCGAGAACCCCATTGACAGCCACATAGTCATTCCAGCACCCCTTTATTGCCTACCATACTATCACAAGTCCCTATTGTGATTGCAAAAACTTGTGGAGTTTTGGAAGCTTTTTGTTCTTGTATTCATAGCACTCGAACAGGGTGATAACGCCCTTCTCTTCGAGCAATTCCAGTGCCGCCAGAATGTCGCCAGCCTCTTGCATGATGCACACACATGGCAGAGCCCTGCGCATATGACGGGCGCGGCTATTTCTCGCGCAAGGCGATCTCACCAGCCAGCGATGAATAACCGGCCTGGTCAACAAAGTTGTCCGCGTGTTTTCGGTTCGCCTTCCCCCTCGCCTGCTTGAATCCGACCATCATCTGGGCGACATCATAAGCGTACAGCGCCTCGCCGGGTTTCAATTTGGACTGCAGCCACCATGTCCAGTGCCCAGCAATCTCGCAAAAACTGTCCTCGGCGTTGCCATGCGTGGCGGCCCGGTCGACCGTCACCGTGGCCTTTGCCGTATCGAGGATCTTCGCGCGATTCATGTCAGCCTCCATCTGCCGTCATCCCATTGCGTCACAAGGCTGCGCTTGCCGTTCGGATAGGTGAAAGTGCTCGCCGGTTGCCAGTCGCCGGGGCCCTTGTTGGCCCAGGCCGCATCGCGGCGCGACAGTGTGCCGGCCATATAGGTGCCTTCGCGGATGCCGGGTCCGTGGCCGTGGCCAATATTGACGCGCTCGACGATGCGGGCCAGCGAGGGCAGCGAGCCGCGGGCGCCACGCGGGCCGACATGGCCATGCAGGCCGCACTCGACCGGGCCCACGCCCTGGCAGACGACATAGCTTTCGCCTTCGGACAGGAACCGCACGCCCTCGAGCCGATCGGCCGCGAGATTGCGCAGCGCATATTCATGGATCAGCCAGCGGCTCGATGCGCCGGCGGCGATCGCCTCATGCCAGGCGGCATTGAGCGCGTGCCAGTAGCCCGCATTCACCGCGTCGCCGGCCGCCCGGTAATCCTTGAGCCAGGTGTCGAGGTGCATGTTGTGATTGGAGGCCACATGCACCATCTCGCCGAACGGCCGGCGCAGGCGGGCCAGATAGGCCGCCACGCCAGCAAGGGCCGCGCGCACGTCGTCGTGACCCTCGGCGATACGCCGGGCCCGTTCATGCGGATCGTTGCGGGTGTGATGCGACCGGGCCGTGAAATCATAGCTGTCATGGATGAACCACGCGCGCGGCTTCATGGCGTCAAGCATTGCGCCAGCCATCACCGTGTCATCGCCGGGCGCCAGGCCCAGGGCGCCGCGCGCACAAGCCTGGTCGATCTGCTCGGCATGAAGATCGCCGAAGGTGATCGCCTCGACCCGGTGGCCGGTGGTCACCTTGCCGTTTGCCACGACGCAGTCGAGATCCTGAAACGACCCATCGGCAAGGGCGGCGATCTGGCGGCACCAGAACGCGCCGTCGGGGGCCACCTCGACGATCGTGGCGCCGATGGTGTGATGGAACTCGGCCTTCTGGCCGGCATTGCGCTGCACATAATTCTCGACCGTGGCCACACCCGTGGTCATGATCTGCTTTGGCCGCGTGCCCGGCATGGTGGCCACGCTCTTGAGCGCGATTTTTGCGTGCGGTGCGACCATCCATTTGCCGCGCGTCTGGGTGTCCCAGCCCGACAGCGGATCAGATGCGGTGGGCAGGATATTGGCGCGGCCATACCAGACAAGGCCAGGTGCGAGATCGATGACGGCCGGCTGCAGGAACGGCTCGACCTCCGGCGAAAAAATGCCGGTGCGCACCGAATGGTCCTCGAACAGGCCCTTTTGATAGGTGAAGCCGCCGACCATGACGCTGGCGCCCAGGTGCTCGGCATAGGCTACCAGGTTGCCCCAGAACGGGCGGTGCAGCGGGGTTTCATCCTGAGCGGCGGTGAGCAGCCAGATCGCGCGCTTGCGCGGTGCTGCCTTGGCTTTGGCAAGGGCGGTGCGTTCGGGTGGCGCTGCAGCGCCTGGCGCGGCGCCATCCGCCGCGATCAGGCCGCGATGGCGGGCCTGCTCGATCGCGCTTGAAATGAACTGGTGCCGCTTGCCAATGGATGCCGCGGCGGCGTTATAGCTGCAACCGTGGGATTCCCACAGCTTCACCCGCCGCAGGATCTCGGCGTCGGTCAGTCTCTTTGCTGGCATGGTGTGCCGCCTATGTCTGCGAACTGTTCGAGCGGCGCCGCGGCAGCGATCCGCGATCCATGCGGTCGACCAGCCGGTCAATACGTTCGCCCAGCGTCTCGAGCGTGGTCAGGATCCGCGTTTCGCGCACGATCGCCGCCGCCTCGATCTTCTCCAGCGCCTCGGACCGGATGTAGTGTTTGGTCACGTCAATCTGGAACCGCTGCAACTCATCGCGCGCCATCTTGGCGATATCGAACGCCTCGCGCGCCTTCGATTGCGTCAGGTCGAGCCGGCCGCGCAGCGAGAAGAACGCGGCCAGGGCGCCGATGGCAAGCGTGATGATTGTCAGCACGTTGCCCGCGGTGATTGTCCAGTCGATCATTGCGCGCCCCTTGCTGCAAGAATGTCCTCAATCCACTCACCGCAATCGTCCGCCTGGCGATCACGGTTGTCGGCGACGATCTCCCAGCGCTTCTGGGTCCATCGCGCCTTCTCGCCCACCCTCGGAACCACGCGCTCCATGTGCGCGGTGCAGGCTTCGGGCGCGATGACTTCTGGCGCCCTCGCATTCACCTCGCCCTGGGTGCGGGCAGCCGCGGCCAGGCGTTCGCCGGCCGACTGGCACGCACTGGCCGTCATAGTGCCAGCGAGCAGCGCGAGGGCGACAATCATCGAGCGAGCCATTCGAGATCCCCTTCTGTCCACACTGCGCCGTCAGCCCCGGAATCGGCCGCAATCCGCACGTCAAGCTCCCGCTCGGCAAGGCCTTTCGCCCTGAGCGCGTTACGGGCGCGTTCCCGCGCCTCGATCTCCGCCTCGCTGGCGATACGCCGCAACGCCTGCTCGCGCGCAAGCTGGGCCCGCACCGCAGCCAACTCGGACCTCGCGACAAGATCGGCTGTCGCGCGGCGCACCTGGTCGGCGGCATAAGAATGGACCCGACCGGTGGCGAGGTTTCCGACGATCGGAACCGATGAGAGAAAGGGTATCCGGCTTGCACCCGGCACGCCCTCGTAATAGGCGAGCAGCAGGATGACGAGGCAGGCCGGGAGACCGATCATGCGAATGACGGCCGTAATCATGGCGAGGGCTCCCCGTCCGGGCGCTCCGGCGGCGCGATGTCTTCGGGCCACCCTTCCGACCCTCCTTCCGGCAAGACGGCCGACCGATCGGCCCTGACCTTGTCGAACTCCAGCTTGTAGGCCGCGCCCAGAAGACCCAGCGCAGCAGGCCATATGACCATGAGCAGCGCCGTCATGGCGCTGACCATCTCGACACCGGTCCACATCGCCAGAACCGTCAGAGCGACAGCGCAGGCAAACACCAGCCAGGCCGCCTCTCGCTTGCCGGACTTGCCCGTCACGCGCGGCGCAACCCCGAGCAGACGCAGAACATGGACAAGCATCAGCGCGTCCCCGCGAGGCTGCCGCTGTTTCCCTTGGCGTCGAGCGCCGGATAGGCCCTGCGCGGAAAGGTCGACGGCCAGCGAAACGCGATGAACTTCGACAGCGGGAACCAGGACAGCGTGATCGCGTCGGACTGGTTGCCACCCAGAAGCAGCACCCGCCGCTGCGCCGCGTCATATCCAGCGACGATGCCGACATGCCCGGCCCGGGCCGACCAGCGGATCACGCCGATGGCGCCGATATCGGTGGGGCCAGCAAGATCGCCGAACCTGGCCCACCCCTGGGCCCAGAAAGGATTATCCGGCACCGGCTCGTCGGGCATGGTCTTGACAATCGCTGTCTCCACCGCGTCGCCGCACCAGGGCAGCTTCGCGGGATTGCCCAGGAACTTGCCGATGCGCAGCCACGAAGACAGCGCGCCATTGTCGCGGGTCTCGTGCAGCCCCTTGCGGCGGTACATCTCCGCCATCCACGGCGGCATCCGCTCGGCAGGCGCGGAAGCCACCGGCCGCGCCTCGCCCACCGGGTTGGCCTTGAGCGCGGCAACAGTTGCCGCATCCGCCATGCCGCTAGGCTTGAGGCTATTTGCCCGCTGAAACTCAACGAGCGCGGCGCGGCTTTTCGCGCCGAATGCGCCGCCAACAGGCCCGACTGGATAGCCGTGCGCCGTCAGCCGGCTCTGGAGCCACTGTTCAAAAGTCATGACGATGTCCTTCTTTTGTACCTAGCTGCCGCGGGCGAGGAGACGGGTGTTTTATCCCGCCGGCTTCTTGCCTGCCCTAAGCGGTGTCAGAAAAGCTTATCAGCCAGATAGTCTGCGCCCTGCCACGTCAAATGCCCATAATCCCAGATGATCAGGTCCGAGACCGAATTCTCGGTATGGGTCCGGCACCCCCGTGTCTCGCACAGGGCTCGATAGGCTGACAGAAAAATTGCCCCCTCCTCGCCAGCGATGCGCCGCAGAACATTGTCGACGGCTTCATACGGTTTTGCGGATGGTGGCAGCCTGTCTGGCAAACTGCCATTGGCATTCCAGTAATCAAGAACGGCTGATGGCAGCGAGGGATCCCAGTTTGGTGTCGGACCGATAACCTTGACCTCTTGAACGCCGGCACCGAACAGAGATCTTATTGTCTTCCGAAAGGCCGCCTCGTCTGGCCATCCGGTCTGCCACTCGACCGGATGATTGAGCCATGCTGCATAAAGCACAACGGTCTTTGGCCTGATCTCTCGGATTTTATTGAGGATGGCCCTGTTGCCGACAAAGCAAGGGTCGTCCCCATCCGCGATGATGGGCAGACAACCGCTGCGCGTGTACTGGGCAACATCACCAAGTTTCGAGCGCATACCAGGCGAAAGCATTGCCGCGTGCGAATCCCCCCAAATCAGCACTTGGCCGATCGAGCAATCCTGATCATAGGAAGCAAAGCCCATATCGCCCGTCAACCAGCAGGTCGGATACCGCGTCTTCTGGCTATAATCGTAATCGCCAAGGGCCAAGACCGGACGGATATCCGGCGGATATCTCAGTGGCATCCCACCGGTCAGCACCACTGCGCCGGCGAAGGCTGCCGCAACCGCCGTACCCGAGATTGCTCCCGGTACGGCCATACTCCACCAACGAAAATGCAGTGATGGCCTCTCGATCAAAACATAGGTCAATGTGGCGAGGGCTACGCTGGCGAGCAGATTGACGACGCGCTCAGCAGGAGAGTCCATCCCAATGAGGGCGGCATAGACAAGCATCGGCCAATGCCAAAGATAAAGTGAATAGGAGATCGCACCCATCCCGCGCAAGATGGCTATCTCCAGTAGGCGGCCCGCCCAGGTGTCAGTCTTGGGCCATATCAGCATCGATGCCCCCAAGATCGCAGGGACCATAGGCCATCCTGTCGATGTCTCTCCAGCCTCAAGCGTAAGACCCGCCCAAAGGATAAGCGACAAGCCGCTGAAACCCAGGATCTCCGAAACCCAGCGCCATCTGATCGCAGGCACGAAAGCGAGCAAAGACCCCACGCCCAGTTCCCACGCTCTCGGTAGAGGCAGATAGAACCCGGCCTTCGGATTCTCCGCGACGACGCCAGCGCTGTAGACAAACACCGACATGATCAATACTGCGATGGCGCCCGCGGCGAGATGCCGCTTCCGGCCGGTGAGCCCAAGGATCAAAGCCAGGGCGAGCGGCCAGACCAAGTAGAATTGCTCCTCTACGCCGAGAGACCACATATGCAGTAGAGGTTGCTTCGCAGCCGCCGCATCGAAGTAACCTGTATTCCAGTAGAAAAACAGATTTCCGGCACCGGCCGCAGAGTAGAGCGCACTCTTTGCAACAGCGGCATAATCGGATGGCACCAAGATCAGCCATCCGGCTGCAAGCGTGGCAACCAGCACAACCGCAAGGGCCGGCAGAATGCGCCGGATCCGCTTGCCGTAAAATCTTACCAACATGGGGCCGGCCGACACGCCGTTGAGGTCCATGTCCCGCACCAGGCTTTGTGTGATCACAAATCCAGAGATAACGAAGAAGACATCGACGCCAACAAAGCCTCCGGGCAACGACTCCGGGAAGGCGTGGAACACGAGGACGAGGATGACCGCGACGGCACGCAGCCCCTGAATGTCCTGTCTGAAGGCCTTAGCCAAAATCAATCCCATCTGGGTGGTGAGCGATTGAATGGGTCTATTTTCAACGCGCCTAATTGGCAAGCTTCAGTTGTTGACGGCGTCCATGATTAGGAGACGGGTTGCGTGATTTATCGTGTGCGCCGCGGCCCCTGTCTCAGACACAATGCTGATCTCCCCCGGCAACACCGCAACGCGGTCGAGGAACGGCTTGGCCCACGGCAGCACGCTGGCTGTCCGGAAACAGCAGGGATCGAACTCATTGTGGATCAGCCACGCTTTCCGGCCCACCTCCCCGATGCTCATCGCGTAGAGGTCATAGTAGCTGGCCGGCATGGACCGCTGTTCCCAATCGCCGCCATCCGGCCTGTGCCATCCGCGATACTCCATCGGTAGTGACCCCGCGACGGAAAAAGCTTGCGTGATGCGTGGGTCGATCGCCGCCATCGCGGTTGTTGCCCATCCTCCGCCCGAGTACCCCATGACGGAGATCTTTTCGTAAGGGGGCAGCCCGGCATTCGCACGGCTCTCGATTGCGGTATTCAGCGCTGACAGCGGTGGGATCAGAAAATATTTGAGCGGAGATCCACTCGCGATATTGGTCGTCTGGAGCCCAAGCCACTCATGGACGCTGGTATTGGACTGAGCGAACGGCATGCTTGGACAGTAGGAGGTGGTGAAGGCATTTTCACCATTGAACGGCATGGACGAAAGGATCACATCACACCCACCGGATAGGGCTTCCGCCATCCATTGCGTTTCCTGCGAGATCGCGGCCATCCCGGGACGCGTTTCCGCCGCAACAGCGGCCGGAAAAAACGCCTGACCATGCCCGCCATTGATGATCAGAAGCTTTGTCGAGCCAGCGAAAGTGGTCGTATGCGTCCGCGAGATGATGTCCTCATTGGCATTGGTCTTGCCCATATTGAAGCTCAGCCAATAGGTCGACGCGATCGGCTTCAAATAGAGCCCTGACGGAGCCCCGCCGTGAGCGTTACCATCGAACATGCCGCTGTAACCGGAAATTCCTGCCGGCCCGAAAACTGCCGTTTTCAAAGCATCCCGCTTTACCGGGATATCGGCGGCGGTTGTGATAGTCATCCCAGGCATTGGGTTCGCTGTTGCGAGGTCAAGCATTTATGCACCCCTTCTGAGGCTATCGATCCAACCCACTGTGTTCATGAACAGAGTCACGTTTGTTGTCGCCAGATTGATCGTGGCAACCTGCGCAGAGATGTTCGTTGGGCACTCGATGTATGACCACACCTGCCCTGTCGCCAGCCCGGAAATCCCGCCATTAATCGACAGCGCCGGAGGCACCGTACTGTCAGGCTCATAGATCTTGAACCGGCCATCCGCCGAACTTGTGACCTGCACACCAGCATTCAGCATCGCGACCATACGAACCCCTGACGGCACGGTGAGAGTTCTCAGCGTTTTTGCCATACTTGCCGGCGTCAGGTTCACGTCTGTCACATGTGCATGCAGGTAAAAGCGATCATCGATTTGGGTAAAGCCGAGGATCGAACCGGATGCGCGGATGATCGATCCGATCCGCCTTTTGCGGTCGTAGCTGGCCGGCATCGTCGGCGCCGTTGCAGACGTTGAAGACAGCGCATCGACGACACCAGTGTCCGAACGCTGGATCAGCCAAACGTGATAGGTGCCGTTGGCGATTGATCCTGTATCCAGGCCACCATTGCCCGTACCTACAGCCCAGGCCGCATCGAGCTGCTTGGTGAGCACCGCGGAAAGAACCATACGGTGCAGCCCTGTGCCGTCCGCCGCCGAACCGACCGCAATGTCGATGTCGTTGGTCGCATCCGAACCATTGTTCGAGAGCGTCAGTCCCCAGAGATGCCCGGGCAGCGTATCCGCCTCGATATTCGCGCGACCCTGGAGCTTCTGAGCCGATGTCAGGGACTGATCAGCGTCGACACGGAGCCTGAGTGCAAGAGCCGCAGCTGTCGTCGTCGCATAATTCTCATCATCGCCGAGAGCCGCCGCAAGTTCGTTCAAAGTGTCAAGCGTGCCGGGCGCGCCGTCCAAAATAGCGGATTGAGCAAGCCCAACGATCTGTGCAACCGACAAGTAAACGGTCACACCGTCTTTCATGGCGGGGACCAAATGGTCGACGGTCGGCGATGCCGTCGCGGGCAGCCCCGCAATAGTGATTGTGTCAACCATGAATCACCTATGCGACCAGATCAAAATGGACATAGCCAACAAGGCCGGTGTGCGACGGGCTTGATGTCCAGTCTGATGTAACTGTTCCCGTGCTCGAATAGCGATCTTTCGAGTAGCTCGACAGATAGCCAGACGTAGAGTCGAGAGCGCCGGCGGGGTTCGTCGCATTCGCCGAAATATTGCCGCGGATGCCTGCGACCTTTGGTGCCCGAGCCCAATTGGTTGTTTTTGTCGCAGTGACGACATAAGCGCCGGGAACGCTTGGGCCCGTTACAGTTTGTTCAATCCGCTCCTCGGCAAATAGCCGATCCTTGTTCACCAGATTGGTGATCGTCGCCACGTTGCCGGCACTGGTCACAACCCGAGCGATCAGCATGTCGTCATAGGTGCTGTCGAACGCGGCGTCGTTCTCTGCCAGAACCGAGGGATTGTAGCCGCTGTCGGCCAGATCCTCGAGGGCGAAGCCGCCCACCGGCGTCCAGCGCAGATGATAGGTCTTGTTGGCGAGCGTAGTGAAGGTCCGGTCATCCTCGATGTAATCGCTGGTGGAAACCGGATAGCTGCCGCGATGGGTGAAGGTGACCGATGTCGGCACCTGCACAGTGCCAGCCGAGGGGCTGGTCACGTTCATCTTGCCGTCGGCGCTCTCGATTTCCGGAAAGAATTTCAGCCGGGAGCGCGCCTGGCTGATCAGAAAGAATTGCGACGTGTCGCCGCCGCCCGTGGCTGCGGCGATGGCCGCCTCGATCGCCTTGCGCAGCTGCTGCAGATCGGCGTTCACCGGCGTCAGGCCGAAGAACGAAATGGCGTGATCGATCTCGCGTTGCGGGTACTCAACCGCCGCAGCAGGCACAAGCGAGCCCTTGGTGCCTGCCGAGCGATTGCCGTCGACATAGGCGGCATCGGCCGCCTCGCCGAGAGGTGGAACATATTTCATGAGAACGTCTCCGTCAGTGTCAGAGGGAAGAGGCAAGCACCGGCATGACAATCGCCTTGCCGGTTTCAGTCACTATCCGCGCGCCGCTCTGGGTGACCAGATACGGCGCGATCGGGTGCTCTGCGTAATTGAAGACCACCACAGTCCAGGCCGGCGCAATGCGTCGGATTTCGCATTCGAGTGTGCCGTGGTCGAAGTCGAGAAGGCGGTCCGCGCCCGCTTCGCCGATGCCCGCTTCGAACTGGGTGAACGGCGCATCGCGAACAAGCAGCACCCACTGGCCGTCAAGCGCCGCGCCCGACAACTCGCCCAGGCCCAGGCAGGCGCTCTCGCCGCAGAGAAATGCCTCCGGTTCTTCGAGCGCAACCACATAGCCCAGGCGCGCCGCGAGCCGCACAACGTCAGCCGGCGTGATGGTGGCGAGCCGCGCCACCCGGGCGCGCAGCGTTGCCAGGCGTTCGTCGAGGCTCTGGCTGTTGCCCGCGCAGTCCGACGGCAGGCCAAAATCCGTTTCCCACTCTGCAAGGCTGTCGATCAGCGACGCCGCACGCGATTCCTCGGTCAGCCGCCAGGCCTTGGCGTAGAGGTCGACGAAGGTGGACAGCAGCGCCCGCGTCAGCCCAGCAATCCTGCTGGCGGTGGATGGGGCCTCACCGTCCGGCGTGCCCCAGGCAGACCCGCGCGGCCAAAGCGCCAATCCGGAGAACAGAAGCCCCTCGACGGTCGGCGCCGAGAGAGCGTCGCGCGGATCAATGTCGGGCGCCAGGAAGCCGTCATCGGGATCGACGAGAAGCACGCGGCCGCCATCAGGCGCAAAAAAGTCTGTCCACTCGTCATTGACGTGCCATGTCGACATCGCGTCAGGTCCAGCTGATGGTGCCGAGCACCGGCAATTCGCCGGGCTGGAATACGGGGCCCGCCGCCGGCACGGTGAGCACATGGCTGTTTTCGCCAGGAACAGTGGATATCACCTCCGATATCCATGCGATTGGCAGAGTGAACGGATTGTCGGGCAGCCCCGGACGCAGCCGCGTGTTCTTGAGCGTCGCGTCGAAGAATGTCGTCAAGGCCTCGGTCACGGCCGTTCGATTTGCGGATGTGTCGGGCGACAGGCTAATTGTCAGATCGACCGGCTTTGCCACCGGAGCCACGGTGTAATACGCAGCGCGCACCAGCCGCAGGCCTTCGATATAGGTGTCAACGGCGGCCAGGTCGCCAGGCTCCGGAATGCCGTTTACCCGACCGTCGAACAGGATCCAGACGCCGACCGTACCGCTGCCGTTCGCGAAATTGGCCGCCCAGGCGGTGACCACGCCGGGCACTTCCAGCGCCCAGTTTTCATAATCGGGCAATGTTCCACCCTGCGGCGGAGAAGCCTTGCGCTTGAGAGCTCGAGCGCGCAGATCCTCGATCGCCTCGATATCGGCGCCGCCGCCCAGTCCGCCAGACGCAACCGTCACCGTGGTCGGCAGTGTCGGATAGAGCGCGGGGTCGGCAAGCAGCAACTCGGCGGCCGCGTCGCGGTTGGTCGCGGCACCCGAACTTTCGGCCTGGACGCTTGCGGTGAAGAAGCCGGCGGCATTGGCCGTGAAGCCCGCGATCGTCACATAGGTGACGCCGGAAGAGACAAAGCGTACTCCGGCGGGATAGGACTTGTGAGGCTCGCCCGTGCCCGTGATCGCACCGGACGCCGCAGACGCGGGTTTCTGCAGGACCCTGTATTCGGCAGCATGCAGGCGAATGATCGCCGGGCTGGTCGCCGTCGAAAGGAACAGCTGCCGAAAGATCCAGTTCAGGCGCAGTTCGTACTCATGCGCCAGCAGGGCCTGCACCTTGCCGATGACGCGAAGCACATTCTGCTTGAGGCTGGCATCTGTGCCCGGCAGATATTGCCGCATGGCCCCGCGCACCGAGGCCGAAATCTCGTCAAGCGAGCGGATGGGAAAGGCCATCAACGGTTCTCCATGTGAAGGGCGAGCAAGCCTCCGACCGGACGCCGCGGATCGTTCCGCGCCATTCCGCAGCGGCAGCGAGCAAAGCGAGCGGTGCGCCGCGCGAGGTCAAGCAGAGAGCGGATCGGAAACGCCATTCAACTGCTCCCACAAAACTGCATATTTCTGGTCGTGAACCTGGCCTCCGTCGCGGCCATAAGCTGCGATCGAAAGCACAAGTCGTGAATTTGGCCGGTCGGCCGTAGCCGCCACATCGAACCGCGCCACGGCACCCTGGTCGACCAGCGTTTGCAACGCCGCACGGGTGTAGTCCTCGGCAAGGATCTCGACATCCGCTGTAAGCGAGCGCCGGCGCAGCAACCAGAGCTTCGAGCCAAGTGTGGGCTCGTCGGCATCGCGGTCGAAACTGTCACCTGGCCAGCCGCGATTTACATCGCCGTCGCGCAATTCTGTTTCCTCGGCGCGGGCATCGGTCATCAGACAGATCAGGATGGCGGTTGCCAGCGCCTGGGTGGCGCGAAGCCCACCCGGGTTGACCGGATCGTCGATCGGCGTCGTCGCCAGGTCGCCGACACGCCCGTCCCAGACCAGGTCCGGATCGAGCAGCGGCTCGGCCGCGGGCGAAAGCGAAATGATCTTCATGTCGCAAACACCCCGGCGGCAAAGTTACTGGCGTCGGTATCGCCTGCGCTATCGATCGTCCCTTCCGCAGAGACAGGACGCGATGCGCCGGGGCCACCGAGGTAGACCACACCTTCGAGAATGATCTCCGGTGCGATGATGTGCACCTTGGCTGAATGCACAATCCGCATGTGCTTCTGCACCACCGAGACGATGTTGCCGGTGTGGTCGTAAATCGCGGCACCACCCGCGGCCAGATCGGGCCGCATTGTCGGGTTTTCGCCGCCGAACACATAGGCCGAGTCACGATTGCCCCGCGCCGACATGGCCACTCCGATCCCGCCCTTGACCGGATTGCTGGCAAAACCGTGCGGCTCGATCCGGTGCACGCGCTCAAAGCTGTCGCCGGATAAGCCCTTACCGTTGACGAACTGCTGGCCTTCGCGATGCTCCACCGTGCCGTCGAGCTCGAACCGCGTCAGATTGCCGTCAAACATCTCTCAGCCTTCCCGGTAGTCTGCATTTGTTGAACCGGGCGCGCCCCAGGCCGCATTCGACTTGCCGCGCGGATTGTCGCCGCCAAGCGCACGCGGATCCTTGAGTGACAGCGTAGCCGTGGTGCCGCCGCTGCCCTGCTCCAGCTTGACCGAGGCGATCACCATGTCCTGGCGAATACCGAGCCAGTCGTCGGCGACCTCGACCAGCCAGTTCGCTTTCCACAATTGCCCGCCCTGGTCGCGGAAACCCGCAACGGTGATTTGGCAGGTGACGCCCTCGCCGCTCGCCCGCTTGGCTTCCCATGTCGCCCGCTTCTTGAGCCGCTCGGATGTGGCCTCGCCTTCGAATGGAACGATCAGCGGCCGCCGCCGGCGCGCCGTGCCCCTGGCCTCCGCCTCCGCCCGCAATGCCGAGGCACTGATGCCGATCGAGGCCTGCCCGCGCACCTTGACGCTGGAGAAGCTCGTTGCGCCCGACAGGCTGGCCGAAGCGCTCTTGATGTTGACGCCCCGCACAAGCGCGCCGGCATGACGCCCTTCCGGCTTGTCGGCCAGCACAAGCTTTCCTTCCGGGCTGTCGTGGATCAGCACGCCCTGGGCCCGAGCATCGGTTTCCAACGTCTGGAACAGCGTCTCGCCTGGCCGCACCTTGTGCACCGCCTTCTTGATCGTCTTTGCCTTGACCTCGACGCCCACCCCGAGCACGTCGAATTCCTTCGCGATGTCGCCGAGATCTGCTTCGCGCTTGAGCCCGGTCGGATGATCGATCGAGCATTCCGTCGCGTCGCAGGTGCGCGACACGAAGCTCACCGAATATGTCCGGCTGCTCTCGTCGTGACCGGGCCGCACATCTCGCACATAGCCTGTGCCCCACAATGAGCCGGAGACAGTGATCGTCGCCTCGTCATCCGGTGCGCAGGGAATGCCTGCGCCGGTCCATGCGACTTCGAACTGCGCGGTGCGGACCGCCTCCTCTGCCGATTGATCAAGTGTCGCGGATGTGTGCGGCAATGGCTGACCGTTGACCGAAAAAACAATCGTTTCCAGCGTCACGGCGCCACCGCTTCGAAGCTGACCGGCATGACCAGCGATGTGGCCACCCGGTTCCGATCGACAAGCTCGTGAGCCCGACCGGCATCGCCATACAGATCATAGGCCAGCAGCGTCGAAGGCAGCGACACGCCAGACTCCACCCGCACCGCCGGAGCCCGTTCCGCCGCGGTCCGCGACAGGTACAGCGTGGCGACACCTGCCATCGACACCAGCCAGGCAATCGCCTCGGACCCGTAGATGCCGGCCTCACCAAACACAATGTCCGCCCGGGCGCTGACCGCGCTCCTTGCCGCCTGTGCATCATGCCGCGACGGATAGTCTGCGCGCACCACGGCAAAGCAGACCACCACCAGGGCAACGAGCCGCCACAGCGGGGTTTCGTCCTGCACCCGGTCAACCGCATCGGGCACGGCATTGGCGTCGGCAGCCGCCTCACCGGTCAGCCGTGCCAGCTGCATCAGCGCCCCAACACCACTGTCTCCGCCCGCCTGCGCCGCCACGGCCAGCGCGTCCACGCTCGCCAGGTCGTCGGTATCGAGAATGAGCTCCCGCGACAGCCCGGAAAGAATGGTCAGAACCTGTTCCATCTTCATCCCGATCACAACTGCGCCGCGATCAGCGCTGACACTGCGGCAACGCCCGCATCGAACGCCGCGCGCAGCTGTCCGAGCCCGCTGGCAGCAAACGATACGCCACCACCTGCCCGCATGAATTCCAGCCGATAGGCGATGAAGCCGTTCCTGTCCTTGCGCCGGTTGCGCGAGCAGGACAGGCAATGCGCCGCCTCGCCCGCATCCATCGGCAGGATCAGCAGCGATGCGCCGGGCGCACCGCAGGCCCGCTCCAGCGCATGGCCGGCCACGTCTGCCAGGTCGCCCGCCACATAGGCCTCGACAAAGATAGTCTTCGTCCTGGCGCCCATATCCTCGGTCAACGAGGCTTCGCCGCCGGAAATCTCATGCGCCACCACGCGGCGGCCCACCTCCGGCTCTTCCGCGTCGACCCAGAACGGAATGCCACGGAACGACGCCCGTCGCAATGTCTTTGACCAGTCCCGCATTGCCATCTCTATTGCGCCCTTCCGGCCTGCCCGGCCTGCGGCATGGTGCGACCGCGATTGCCGGAAACGGGCGCAGATGAACCCGACCCAAATGCGCCGCTGATCGCCTCCCGGATCTGAGAAGCGATCGACGCACCGGCATCGCGGATCGCCGCCGCAGCGTCGTAGCCGCCCCGCGCGATGTCATCGCCGGACGCCCTGACCGCTTCAGCCGCATCCTTGCCGCCCTGGGCCAGGTCTGTTCCTGATTGCTTCATGGCGATCCGAAATCGCTCTGCTGCACCCTCGTCTATCGCATCTGCAACGCCATTTGGATCAGAGCGCAAAGCCAGCATTGATGCCCGCTCCGCATCCCTTGGGCTCGCGCCAGCCGCGAACGGCGCATAGATTCGAGGAGCAGCCTGCCGCGCCGCCTCGCGAGCCGCGTCCTGGGCGGCCAACGCCATTTCAAATTCAGATGGCCGGACCGCCGGCACCGGCACAGATGCGGCAGCGGTTTCTGAAACAGAGATCAGCTTTCCATCCCGCGTCCGGATCACTGGGCCAGTCTCAGGCAAACCCCTTTCCTGATAGGAAACACCATCTGGCAGGTTCGGGGTATCTGCACCGATGCGGCCATCGGCATACTGCCGGTAGCCGGCAATCTTCTTCTTGTCGTCTTCGGTTCTTCCGCCACCCAGCCAGAAAACGCTTTTCAGCGCCTCCGGATTACCTGCATTCATCATCGACCAGAAGCGGCTTTCAAAGAACCCCATGCCCATCTTTGCAAAGCCGCGATCCATTGCGGCCTGATTTTCGATCGTATTGGAAATCGCATCGAATCCGGCGCTTACCGCTGGCGCGATCGTGCCGCCGATGCTCGTGTACAAGCGATCCCAGGAGTTGGCCATCTTGTCGATGCTCGCCTGGGTATTGGTGGCGAGACGGTCGATGTCGCCCTGTACCGTACCCGCCGCATTGCCGAGCGCCCCAAGTTGACCGGTGAATTCGCCGGTGCGATTGATCAGCGCACGCATTGCGATCTGCATCTGCTTGTCAGTAAACAACAGAGGAATCTTCGACAGGTCCCCGTCGATGGCCTCTTTCGACAAACGGATAAAAGCCAGAAGCGTGTCTTCACCAGTCTTCTTGGCCTTCTCCATTTCCCGGCGAATATCCATGCCAAACTGCTTCTTGAAATTGTTCGACACGGTAACCGAGTTCATTTTCGTGAGCACATCCATAAAGGATGTCGCCGCCTCACCCGATGTGCCGGTTTCCATCCGCACAACCTGCAGCGCAGCCGCAAGCCTCTTCAGCCCTTCCTCACCCTTATAGCCCAGCGCCGCGAAGGCCGGAGCAAGCGACGGAAGCTCTGCCGCCATGTCCTTCATCTCGAACTTTCCGGCCTTGCCCGCCTTGGCGATGATGTCGAACGCTCCACCCATTTGGTCGGCCGCGATCCCGAATGAGCTTGTGATGGCGTCAGCAGTCGTCGCCATCGCAGCAAATTCGGAATCCGAAGCTTGTGCGGCGGCTGCGACTTTCGGAAGAAGCGACATCGCCTCATCGAGGGACTTGCCGGAGGCGATGAGCGATTCCAGTCCGGAGACAACATTCTCAACTGGCGCTTTCACATCATCGGCGATCGTGCGCATCTGTTGGAATGCCGTCTGCATCTGAGCCGAACTGGCGTCGGCGTTGATACCAATGCGCTCCAAACGCCTCTCGATCGTCGCGAAGGCCCGGCCAGCCGATACAGCACCATAGGCTACCGCCGCAGGCGCTGCATAACGCATCAGCGCCGCCGTTGCCGCAGTTGAGCTCTTGGCGATCATCGTTTGGGTTCTGTTGACCGCTGCGGCCTTCCGGTTCACGTCCGCGAGCTTGTTGCCCAACTGGCCAAAAGCGGCCATAGGCCCAAGCTTCGCCGACAGCCGGACAATGGCTTCAATCGTGCGGTTGCTCATGGATTGCTTCCGGATTCAAGACCGCGAACGGCCCAGGAGAGACACTGCGATGGCGTCATCGCCATCACACTTTCAAAAGAAAAACCGAACCTGAAGATCAGGAGGTCGGTAGCCTGGCGGACGGCTTTGCCCTCGCCTGGGTAAAAAAACCGCTGATCGCCTCTTTCACGGCAATCGCGTCCGCCAGATCGAGGTCGCCAAGATCCGCAGCCGACGGCAAATCGTCTCCGCGTTTGAGCAACCGGTCGCGGTATCTCCACACCCGATCGTCATGATTTATGATCAGCATTCCGCCTTCAGGGGCCGGCTGATACTCGGCAATCTCGCCGATCGCCTCAAAATCCGCCATTTTCGGCTCACGGAAGGTGAGGCTGTCGAAGGCCCGGCCGTGCGCCTCATAGCGACGCGACAGCCGGACGGTCTTTTCACCGGACATCGATCAGCCCTTCCGGACGTAGGTTTCAGCTGCGCCCGACATGCCGGTGACTTCGCCGTTCATGCGATTGATCGAAGGCTCTCCGGTGAAGAAGGCGCGCGTGTAATAGTGCGACACGCCGGCGTCGTCCTCAATGAACGTCGCATCGAAGCGGTCCGCTGTCATCAGCGCCTGCATGTTCTGCCCCTTGTCGGCAAACGACATTTCGAAGGCATAGGGCGTCAGCGTCGAAACCCGGTCGGTCGACCGGTCCTGGTTCACGACAGCCTCGACGGAACGGCCGGCCGTCATCAGCGTCATGGTGCCACGCAGCGAAAAGGTTTCGCCGTTCGAAAGCCGAAGGCGGATCTGACCGCCATAATCTTTACCAGCCATTTTCAGGATCCTTTGTTTGGAATCGGGTCAACGGGGCGCTGTCGCGCCCGGCTCAAGTTCGGTCAGCGAAACTGGGAGTAGACGCGCGCGAGGCCCGAGAAGATGTCGAGCGGATTGGTGAAGTCCATCGGCACCACCGCATCAACCCGGTTCGGATTGTCACCGTTGCGGGTGACCGTGAGATCCTTGAGTGCTGTGGCCGAGTTCTCCAGAACCCCGCGCAGCTCAAGATCCACATAGGCATGGTAGCAGGTGGCCTCGATGTCCTTAGGCGTCGAAACCGAAGCAACATTGCCGGGGTTGTCGTCGGCAATCACCTTGTTGGAATGCTCGAACGCCAGCTGCGCCAGCATGTAGCGCAGCGAATACATCAGCGCATGCGGCTTCTGGATGTCGCGGAACGTGGTGTCAGGCACGCCTGCCGTGGTGCGGGCATGGGTGATGATCTTGTCGACCGCCACCCTTCCGTTGCCGTTGACGCTCCAGGACGAGAGCCCGGAAGCGAGGAATGCGTTGCGGGTCGCAAGATCCGGCCAGTAAGCCCCGTCCGACGGCGCGCTGATGCCTTCGACCACAAGGCCGGTCTGGTTGCGGTTCACGTCGCCGGTCGCGCCACCCGCAAGCCACGGCGCCACGCGCCCGATCATCGCCGCCACCCACAGATAGCCAGGCTCGGAATGCCCGCCGGATGTGAAAGTCGGAACCGCGCAAAGCTTCCAGGTATCCTTGCCCTCGCCGTAGGAGATCAGGTTCGACTGGCTGTCGCGCTTCGGATAATAGGCGATGCCGAACTTCTGGTTGGCATAGCTCCACCGGCCCGACACTTCCGAAAGCAGCGTGTCGTACTTGCCCACATTGGTCGCGTCGCCGAACGCCGAGACCAGGAACGACCAGTCATCCTCCTCGATCGCCGCGTTCGCCGTCGAAGTGTCAGGCGTGCCGGCGCCCGCCGTTCCCTCCGCAATGGTCAGCACGCCGGTCAGAGCGTTGGTGCCATCGAGCAGCGGAACGCTGACGCCGATTTCCGCCGCATAGGCGCCCAGGTGACGCGCGGTGATCGTCACCACGTTGGTCGCCACCGTCGAGGTGTAGGGCAGCGCGTGACCGGACTGCGGGTTGTCATAAGCATTGATCGCCGCGTTGATCGCCGCGGCCACAGTGTTGGCGCTGTCGCCCGCCGCGATCGAGATCGAGACGAGCTCGCCCATGATGTTGATCATGCCGGTGCCGCCGCCTGCCGGCACGGTGCCCACGGTGATGGTTCGGGTTTCCGCCGTTCCGCTCGGGGCGATCGAGACGATGTAAAGCGGATGCGTCGGCGCGTTCTTGCGAAACACAGTCACCATCTGCTCGAGCATCGATCCCTTGCCTGCGAGAGCGCGGGCCTGGCTGCGCGTGGCGCAGGAGGTCTTGACATTGTCCGACATCGAACCGCCGGACGTCTTGTGACCGTAAAGGATCACCGGCGCCAGGTCTTCAAACTGCCCGCCGCTCTCGACCGAGAACGCGAACAGGGGTGCAACGAGATTTGCGGGGACATTCATTTCCGCGACTCCTTTTTGGATGCGGCAACGGCCGCCGGTTTGTCGGTTTCGGGTTTGGGTGTCGTGTCGGGCACAAGTTCAAGCGCCCCCTCGCCGATCATCCGCGCATAGTAGCGGCGGGCCGGGTCGATCATCTTGCCATCGGCCGGGAAGGCTTCGCCTTCCGCGGTGCGCAACACCGGCGCGCCCTCGGCGGGTTTGTAGCGTTTCATGGTTGTCACTCCAGTGTTGTGCCAGCCGCCGGACCCGCACCGGGATCGACGGTGATTTCAGTCAGGTCAGTGCGGGTCTCGCCGGCCATGTGCCCCGCAAGCACGGTCAGTTTCGCCTTGGCGTAGGATCCCTCTGGCAGGGCGTCGAACAGTGTCTTGATTCGCCCGGTCAGCCCGCCCTCGTCGCTCAATTCATCGTCGGCGATGGTCAGCGTCATGCGCATGAACTCACGCTGGAACCGCAATCCCAGCTCCGGTACGGTATGGCTCTGCTGTTCGATCTTGCCGCAATGCGTCGCGATCCGGCGAAAAAGATACCCGCGCTCGGAATAAAGCAACTCCTTGCGCACCTGGGCCATCATCGCCGACAGCACCAGCCGCGCCTCCGGATCGGTGCCCGCTACCGCATCGACATAATCAGCATCGAGATCTTCGTCACGGGCAATCACGGCCAGTTCGCCGACAATCTCCAGCGTCATCTGGCAGTAATTGTCGTTCACATCTGCAGCAGCGCCGCGCGTTTCGACTGTCGAATCCTCGGTATAGAGCGCCAGCACCGGAATGTACGGCAGATCACCCGATGCGAAATTGTCGAGATCCGCGACACTGGCCTGTTTGCTGTCAAACACCATGGCGCCGGCAAGCGTCGGGAATGCGTCTGTCGCACCCGTCGGCCGCAGCACTTCCATGGCCGCCAGTCGCACGGCTTCAGCGGTCAGCGTCATGGCTTCGCCTTGTTGATGTAGAAAACGCGCCGGGAGGAGCCGTCGCGGTGAATGTCGGCGATCTCATAGGTCACTGTATCGGCCACCAGGTGGTCGCCCCTTTTTGGCAGCCACAACCACGATCCATCATCATGCGCGGTAATCACCGCGTCGAATGCAACATTGGATTGCCCGGTCTTTCCTGCCTGCATGAACTTCTCATTGCGCAGCGGCGGCGGGTTGAATTCGATCGATCCCGAAAACGGAAAGCTCGCCCGGGCCGGATCGTCTTCCCGGCGGTGATTGACGGTCGCGCCACCCTTGCGCGCAAATGCCTGCACCTCCACGGTGTCGAAGAGCGCCGCCGCGTCTGTCTCGAGGCGGCGCTCCATATCGGTCCAGTTGCTCATCGCCCTGGGGTCAGTTCGATGTCAGGATTTGCACTGCGCATTCCGGCTGCTTGTTGACCGCAAGCCGGTTGGTCTGCGACAGCATCTCCACCCCCTGGCCGTGCTTCAGCGGTTCGACCGAAATGTAGATCGTGTCCGCATCGGGCGCCTGGTTGGTCAGGTCGATATGGTAGACCGGGGCTTCGAAGGTGCGCATCATCGACTGGGTACCGGTCGGATAGGCCGTGCCGGAATTGTCGGCAACGTTCTTCGCGGTGGTGATCGCGCCCGCCGTCGAGCGAACCGGAAGGCCGCCCTTGTATTCGCGGAAGATGATGTCGCCAAACTCGAACACCCGGCCCCAGTTCCCAGCCCGGCTTTCGCGGTTGAGCATCTTGTGCTCGCTCGAATTCTGCGCGTTGAGCCAGAACTTCTCGACGTTGGCGTGGGTGATCAGCTTGTTGAAGAACAGCGAATCGACCACCGCCTCGACGCCGCTTGTGGTCTCGCCCTGCAGCTTGGTCATCGTATGGTCGACAACCTCCTCGCACTTGGCGCGAACATCCGTTCCCGACGTGCCAAGGACGAAATCAACTTCCTTCTTGGTGATGCCGAAGACGGTGTAGAGATTGTAGAGCGTCTTGCCCTTGCCGTCCTTGATCAGGCCGTTGAGCGCGCCCAGCCGGATATATTCGAGCGTGATCGAATGATTGCGGCGAATGATGTCGAGCTTCCTGGCGGTCTCGCGGTCCACCGAACGCTGGTCGACCTGGCCGTTGAACACCTGAAGCAAGCCGTCGACATCGCCGACCGCAATCTTTTCAAGATGCGGAAAATGCGGGATCTGCAGGATGACGCCGCCCTCTTCCTCACCACCTCCGACTGCGCCTGGCGAACCGGGTTCCTCGGCGGAAAGAACATGGATCTGTCCGTTCCTGTAGTCGACGCGGACGAACCGCGAACCGATCGTTTCAATGGGGAAAAGTCCGAGTGCATTGATCAGGCCGAATTCGTTCGGCAGACGGTTGACCTCCTGGGTCAGGTCCGTGCTGGTGTAAAGATAGTCGAACATGGATAATCTCCTGGTGACGCGGGCCTTGCCTGCGCATGGTCGAGTGGATGAATGGAGACAGCGCGGCTACAGCCGCGCCGAATTGTGCACGTCAGCGCTGGATGATTCCGAGCCCCTTGAGCATTTCGATGCCCTTGGCCTTGTTCGCGGCGCTGATACCGTCAGGCCAAGCGATATCGGCCACCGATACGATGGCCGGGCCGCGATCGAGCGACAGACCCTGCGCGGTTTCACCGTCAGGCGCCGTGGTGTCGCGCAGCGAAAGACCGGTAATGACGCCGGTGTCATCGGCTGCGCCTGGCACCCAGGCAATGCGCTCGTTGCCAGCCGCCGACTGATCGATGTCGACATCGATGGTAAAGGCGTCACCTTCGACAAAGGCGGTGCCGCCACCGGCAATGGTGAACTTGACCTCCTTGGCGAACGCAGCACCGCCGGTCGCGGTACCGACAGCCTTGCCGTCCGGACCTTCGACCCGGAACTTGGATGTTCCGTCCGCGCCGCCCGTCGAGCAGGTGACCACATAGCGGCCTTCCTTGACTGAGGCCGTGAATGCTGGCGCCGCGGCAAGTGTCAGCGTACCGTTGCCGGTACCACCGGCGACAGCAGCCGCGGCGATCGTGACGTTGTCTCCGTCAATCACCGTGGCAAGCGGCGTGCCAAGAACAACCGAGCGCACAGCGCCGGAGCCAGCCTTGAGGATGTAGGACTCGCGGCAATACTGCGGATCGAACTCCAGCTTGACAAGCTGGCTCTCGCGCTTTGGCGCGGTATTGGAATAATACGGCATCATGGACGTGTCTCCTTGTGTCCCGCGTCAGGCCCGATTGCGGGCGATGCGAGCGATAGCGTTGTGGGGTGGACTCGCGTCAGGCGCGCTTGCGCTCGACCCTTGCGGTAATCAGCTTGGAAAGGCCGCTCTCGGCCTTGTCCCTGTCAGCCGGGGTAGCAAGGCCGGCGCCGGCTGCGGCGCGCGCCTTGTCATAGGCGGCTGCCGACGGTTTTTCTTCCGCGGAAATGGCCGGCGCGACGGCGAGAGCCGCCTTGACCTCGTCAACCGACATTTCAGTCGTTGCATGCAGATGCGCGGCGAGTTGCTCACGGCCCTTTGCCTCGTCAAGCGCCATGATGGCGGCATGACGCTCGCGGTCCGCCTTGACGGCCTCCCGAGCAGCCGTTGCGGTTGCTTCCTCGATATTGGCGGGCTGGGTATCCGCCTTGGTCTTGTCGGTCATGATGGGTTTCTCCTTCTGGTGACCGGTTGGAGCCGGGGCGGATGCCGTCGGCGGTTTTCGTGAGGCCTGTTTCAGGCTCCATCCATTGGCGCTTGCCACCGCCCGGAGTTGGTCCGGCGCATGGGCATAGGCGCGGTAATCGAATGCAGCGACGGCGGGCGCCGCGTTGTCATTTGCGGCGTCGGCAAAGCCTTCGGCGATCGCCTGCTCCGGCGTCATCCAGCTTTCCGCTTTCATGATCTCCCGGCACTCCTCCGAGGTCTTGCCGGATTTCTCCGCGTAAACCCGCGCATAGGCGGTGGCCAGCGCCTCAAGCGCCTCGACGGCCTTCTGGTGATCCGCTGACGTCCCGAACGAAATACCCGCCGGGTCATGGATCATCATGATCGAGCCCGCCGACATGGTGACTTTTTCCCCGGCCATGGCGATCAGCGACGCCGCGGAAGCCGCTACACCATCGACAACCACATTGGTTGTGCCGGTGCGCCGCGCGAGAAGCGCATGGATGGCAGCGCCGTCTGTGGCATAGCCGCCGCCCGAATTGATAAAGACCACAAGCTCGGAATCGTCTTCCACGGATGCAAGCGCGATCATCACCTCGTCATAGGTGAATCCTTCGCCCCACCAGTTGTCGCCGACGAAGCCCGAGAGCGTCAGGGTCTGTCCGTCAAGTGTTGCTGCCATGTCATGATCCTCAAAAGTGAAAACTGGCCGCGCCGCGCCTGCGCTTGCCGCTCTTGGCGTCGCACGCGCTGGCAAGGCGGCTGAGTTCGGCATCGAGATCCGAAAGCGAAACCGTCGCGTAGCGCATCCGCCGCCTGGTAACCGGGGAGGCAATTTCACCTTCCTCGATGCTCTCGCCGGCAATGCGCTTGAGCTTGATCGCGTAAAGCGCCTGGTAGAGCGCGCACGGATCGTCCATGTCGACGGTTGCGCCATCGATCTTCACAGTCGCCATCAGCCGGACCTCAATTTGTGTTCTGGACTTCGACCGGCTGTGCCGGGGCCGGCGCGTCACGGTCGTAAGGAGACCGCATGCCGGCATCGACGTAGCGCTTGTGGTCGGCGCTACGCTCGTCGAACAGTTCGTCCGCGTCGACGCCCTTCAACTCCGCCTCGCGCGGAATGCTCGACGTGCCGTTGGCAATCCGCTCACTGGCTGCCTTCTCCGACTTCAGATCATCCGCCGTCGGCTTCTCCGGACCCTGCCACTGGGCCCAGCTCGCGGCGTCCCGGTTGGCCCGGTAGTTTGCAAGCCCGCCCGGAAACGGGATCGCGCCTGTCTCGATCTTCTCGTCGAGCCATTGCTCGAAAATGCTCTGATACATCGGCGCCGCGATATGCTCTCGCCTGCGCATCACCACAGGCCAGATCGAAGCGTTTTCCATCCGCACCGATGAATAGGTCGCATCCGAATGATCCATCGTGTAGGCGCCATAGGTGACACCGATGGCACGGGCCATGTCGCGGTCAAGCGACTGGGTCAGTGGCAGGTAATTGTCGCCTGGCGCCTGCGCCTGGCGAAATTGCAGATCCTCGTCGGGCCCCAGCACGGGAATACGGGAACCGCCGGTCAGACTAACACCGCCCTCGGCCGCACGATCGAGCGTGCTGCCCAGATAGCCCAGGACATTGTCGTAGATTGCCTTTCCGGCTGTATTGCCATCCTTGGCTAGTTCCTGCAGCGATTCGATCGCCTCGGCTGCCGGCAGCTTTGAAGTCAGGACAGCGGCAAAGAATGTCTGCACAATCAGGGTCTGCAACGTCGCCTCGCGCGCCACCTCGGTCTGCGCGTGCTGCTTGAGGATCGGCGTCAGTTGCGAAATGCCGCGCACATCGTCCGCATCGAGCGGATCAAAGATATGCATGACCACCGGCCGCCCACTGGCGTCATAGGCCGGGTATCGCACCTTCTTCGGAAAGCCGTTCTGGCGCTCCTCGAACAGATACCCTTCGGCCCGGCCGTTCTCGTCGTGATAGACGCCCTGGAACAGCCGCAGCGTTTCATTGGTGTCCTGCACCAGGCGCGGCGGCGGCACCAGCAAGGTCTTCGACCCTGTCCGGATCCCATAGCGGGCACGCTGCCCGGCATCGAAATGCGTCAGTATCCCCGTTGTCTCGCCGAAGGCGATGTGCCAGCGCAGCGAGATGGCGACCAGTTGCGGCACCGTGAACTTTCCGCGATGATCGCACTCGCGCGGGTTCCACGAATCCTTCTTCCACTCCGTCTTGACCATCTTGGACCATGCGACCGATCGCTCCTGCGACCACCCGAGCTTTGCGTAGTCAGGTGCAGGCTTGAGGATCAGCTCTGACCCTACTGTGTCGGCGATGACCTGGTCGACGGCTCCCTTCAGGCGGCCGGAGTTGTGGATGAAATCCAGCGCCAGCGCCGCCGCCCGCCGCCACGATCGGCGGATCTCGTCCCGACTTTCCGAGACCGGGGTCAGGCGTGCTGCGAGAACACCGGACGGGCTGTCGCGCAGCATGCGCATGACCGGCCGCGCCACGGGTGCGGCAGCGGCAGCGGCCCCGCGCGGCTTCACAGAGCCGTCTCGCGCAACACTCGGTACCCGCATCACTTTCGCCTTTTCCATTTTGCCAGCACGTCCTCGGCCGGCGACTTGTTCGAAACCGCCACTGAAGTGGAGGCGTCGGGCGTTTCTTCCGCCCCGCCACGGGCAACGATTTGTTGTGACACCGGCGAGAACAGCGTCTGGGCTGCCGTCGGCGTCAACTGGGACCGCAAGGATGCCCACCCCGCGGGCGTCAACCGTGACAGACCCAGATGCTCCGCCATCGCCATCGCGTAAATTCGGCAATCAAGAAAGTGATTGTCCCGCCGGATTTTCTTCCATTCTTCGACCAAGCGGCCGCGCACCATCTTCTGATCGAAATACTCCGCCGTGATCTGGCGAAAGAACTCTTCGTTCCGGGCATCGTTGAAGTGGCAATACCCGGGCGGGTCGACCACCTCGCCAGAACGCAGCCCGAGCCGGTGCAGGTTTCCGTAGAACTCACCCTTCAGCGACCAGGTACCGACCGGCCACAGCATCGTCGAACCGATGCGCTTGCGCTTGCCACCCTTGCGAACTGACGTCTTCTTCGGAAGCCCGATCGCGCCGACACCGCGCCCATGTTTGCCTGCGATCGCATAGGTGTCAGGCCGTTCCCGGCACCATTCCAGCACCTGCGTGGTGCGGTTTCCGTCGCCGGCATCCACTGCCAATGCCCCGGCCCGCCGCGCCGATCCATAGGAATCGGGCCACTCGGTCCGGTAAAGCTTGTCGAGCTTGACCCATGCACCGGAGTTCTTGTCGTCCGTCTCTCCTTCGAGAAACTCTGCGTGAACTGACCAGGACTGCCTCTCCGAGCCGAATGCGACGAACTCGACATAGAGGCCGCTGTGCTGCACATCGACGCCTGCGACGAAAATCAGCCCGTCGGGCGGGACGACGCCGTCCGGATAGTCCTCGCGGCGCTCCATCAGCCGCTGCCAGTCCGGCGCGTTGCCGCGCATCTGGTAGGGGAGCGCCAGCACCAGGTTGTGATAGTCCTTGGCGCCAGCCTCGCCGCGCTTCTCGGCCTTGAGCTTGTCCTCGGCGATGTCCCCCAGGCTCATAAGCAGGCTCATGAAGGCATCGACATGAAAGCCAGGATGCCGGTCCGGGCCGCTCTGTGTCGGCCGGTATTCTCCTGCGCGAACGATCGACACCCGCTCGGCCTCGTCTATCCAGTGCCCGCATTCGGGGTTGGGACAAACAAGCACGCTCTTGTGCGGGTGATCCCGATCCACTTGCAGCAGGTCGTCGCTCATCACAAACCACTCATGGCACTCCTGGCACTCGACATTCCAGAACCGCTGGTCGGACCGCTTGAACGACCGGTCGATCCGGCAGTGTCCCGGATCGTCGCCGAGCGCGTCGCCGGAATCGAGTTCCGGCGTCGACAGCTCGAATATCTTGTAGCTCCGCTGCCGGCGGAACGCCGTGAAGCGACCGAAGAACAGCGTCTCTGGATCCGCGCCGTTCGCCAGTTCGCCCCACTTCGAAACCTCGTCCTTGACCCCGAAGCGGCATGTTTTCATGGACAGGTCCATGACGGTGTTCGCATTGGCGAGCGATATGTAGCCGCCCGGGAACCGCTTTTCGTAGGTCGTCGAGTTGCGACCTGACCGGCTCGTCACCGGCAGGATGATCTTCTTTTCTGTCTCCGCTTGCCACGCGTCGATCAGCGGCTGCAGTTTCTGGCCGTTGATGTCCTGCAGCGCGTCGATGCCGGGCACCCCGTACAGGATGTTGTCCGGGCAGACCTCCGCGATATAGAGGCACCACGACAGCGCCAGGATCGACACGCCGGTCTGCTGCGCCTTGCGCACCGTCACCAGGTTGGCCGGGTGATCCTGGCTGAGACACTCGGCGATCTCGACCAGATAAGGCGCGTCACGCGGTGACCACAACTCGCCCTTGCGCGGCCCGTCGACAAGAACGACGTTCTCTGACAGCCAATCCACAAACGGCTTTGGCGGATGCGGGCGGATCGCCTCGGCAAGCCGTGAGGCCACCAGCTGCAATGCGCCTGGGTGAATGGTCACGCTCGGATCTCTTCATCCTCGATGACATCCCGCTCCGGTGCGGATGCCGCAATTTCTTCGAACCTCTTGGCGATCGAAAGGTTGATCTGGTGAGCAACCTCCCTCAATGCCGTCCGCAACCCGTGCACGCCTTCCTTGGCGAAGGGCCCTGACAGGTCGTCGGCATGGTTTGGCAGCCGGGCAATAATCGCCTGCGCTTCCCGTCCTAGGCTGTCGAGCGCCACAGCCACCGTGTCGGCGCTGATCAGCCGTCCGCAGGCCTCGTCGTGCTGAAGCTTCAGACGGCTATAGCGCAGCCACTCATTGAGCCGGCGCGCTTCTTCGAAGGAATCGCCCTCTTGCTCGCTCGGCGACGCGCCATCGCGCTTCGGATTGTCCGCCGACGGTGACGGCCGCGACGCCAGCACCTTGGCCGGGTTCTGGAACTTGTCGCGGTAATGATCGATATGACCCACCGACACCCTGGCGATGCGCCCCCGACCGTCCCGCTCGACCGGGATATCGTCGTGCTTTTCGACCAGCTCGCGCACGGTCTTCGAAATCGCCTGCCGTGAAATCCCGTCGCGGGCGGCGATCTCCGACAGCGTCATCATCACTGTCTCGACCATGCTTGCCTCAAAATCCTCTATGACAACCTGACAACGCCCAGTTCACGCCACTGACAACCTGACAACCCAACCAAAACCTCTGCAAAACTGGCAGGATTCCGGGGTCGTCCCGCCCCGCTTGGGTTGGAGGAGGGATACGGTCCCTTTTTTTCGGGAAGGCCCGACCGCGATTTTCCCTTGTGTCACACACTCATCGGAGCGGATTAGCCGGAAGCCAGCCTTGACAGGCGGCGGTCGACTTCGTGGAGAAGCCGGGCGGCGAAATCGCGGTCCATGATCTCTTCGGCCATCCGCTGGAACTCGCCGTGCCGGTCTTCGCCCATGGCATGGGCCGGGTTGGCGGCGTAGAGTTCGCGGACAGGCGTCCGGCTCTTGCCCTTGCGGATCAGGACGGCATTGCCACCGGAAATCTTCGAATGGGCAAGGAACGCGCTGGCATATGATCCGCGTCCGCGAACGCTCACGCCCTTGCGGGTCTGGCGCGGTCCGAGTTGCGCCAGCGAGATCCACTTGGACCGCAGCTTGATCTCGACATCATCGCCGGTCAGCCGCATCTGCGCTGCATCGCGCGTGAAGCGATAGGGCAATCCCGAATACTTTGCGGCAAGCCGAGCGATCTGGGTCCGGGCTTTCTTGCCGGTATGGTTCACGGCCGAGCGAAACGCCTTGACCTTCAGGTCAGCCGGCAGCCGGTGCATCGCTGCACCGAGCGCGCGGAAGTCGCTGGCATCGATATTCAGTCCAGCGCCCGCCACTTTCCATTCTCCCACGAAAAAACCCGCCGGGGTTGCCAGCGGGTTCGAGTTGTCCTTTTCAGGGTGAGATGACCATTGTCAACTTCGTGCCGCAGGTCAAGAAAAAAGCGACACAGCGTGAGAGGGGTCCGGACGGCTCGCCAAACCCGCGACAGCCGCCCAGGGCGCGAGCGTAGGCACTTCGGCGGTCAGTTCATGGCTTGAAAGACGCGCCGCAACCTCTTGCGCCACATGCCGCACCGACAACGCCCAGACGGTGCGGCGAAACCGGTCGATCACCAGGCCCGCCACGTCGTCGCTCAGGCGGTATTTGCGATACGCGCCCTTGCGAGGGCGCTGGCTGCGATAGTTGAAGCCATCCACCTCACGCTGCACCGGGTTCCCATAGGCGTCCTGGCCCTCCTCTTTCATGAACCATGCCGGCTTGCCGCTTCGGGTGATCATCGCCCGGCCCGGTTCGTCACCGCGCCAGTCCGGCTTGCGACCGAGCACGGCGCGGGCGATGAGCATCGCCTGGATCTCCTCGCCACGCATCGAGGCAAGCCGCGGGCGGATGTGCGCCACGGTTTCGGCCACCAGCCCGTCCGCATCGGCCCACTCCGGGAACGGCGACCAGTCCTCGCCAACCGAAACCCGCGCGGATGCGAGGCCGGCCACGGCAGCGCCCACCTTCATCGCGTCTGGATGCGGCTCGCCTTCATCCATGCCGATGGCAACGACGCCGTAGCCGTTGAGCGGCGCGTCGATCACCGTGCCAAGGATGCCCAGATTGTAGACCATGCCCCAGGACGATGGCGCCGAGGCGCTCATGCCGCCGCCCGCGCGCTCGGCCTTGGGCAGTTCGTGCCGATAGGCCCATTCCAGGAGTTCAACGATCGGGATCTGTTTCATGGCCTGATTTCCTGTTTTGAGTGCTTGCTTCCCATTTTTTGTCCCTTGCCTCCCGTTTTTGGCTGCTTGCCTCCCTGATCCCCTTTGTTGGCCTTCGGCCATCCTGTTGTTTTTGTTGAGATTGAAGAAGAAGGCAGGGACGCAAGGGAGGCTAGGGAGGATAAAGAGGACGTACGCATACAAGGCTTCACCGTGTTTTCTCTCATGGGCCACACCCTTTGAAAGAATGTGCGCACATGCGCGCGCCGCAGATATCCTCCCTAGCCTCCCTAGCCGCATAAGCCATTGATTTCCCTAACCCTTTGCGCGGGAGGCAAGCGCCCAAATATTCCGCCAGCCTCCCTCGCTGCCCTCTATCGTCCCGGGCGGCGGGGGATTGGAGCGGGATGAACGCCCCACACGCGCGTGGAGGGTGCGGGTAATCCGGTCTCACTGGTCGCCATAGCCCCCGCCACCATCCGGCCCGCCCTCGCCACGCACCCGCAGATATTCGTCGCGCACCTTGATGCCGACATAGCGGGTGGTCGAGGATTTGTGCTTTCGGAAGGCATGCATCATGCCGTCCGACCCCTCCCATTGCTTGCGGGCATAGTCCGGGAAACGGCGCATCAGGGTCGACTTCCTGAATTCGGGCTGCCCTTCGCGCGCCGCCCAGTTGGCGTAGCCGACACAGATATCGTCAGGCGTCGAACTGTCATGCTCCTGGCCGGTGACGATGCAGCCCGCGCGGATGAAAGCCCCGATTGGGTCGCTGTCCTCGCGATACTCGCTGGTGGCGGCCGTCACCTTGTCGGGCACGCCAAGGCCGAGCGTCAGATAGTCGAGCGCGCCGCGCACCAGCCAGGCGAACACGCCATCGGCCTCGGCGCGCAGCTTTTCCGGCAAGCGCCGGTCGACCTGGTCGGACGCGATCTGGATCTCCCAGGGCACCAGCAGCACGCGCCGCCAGATGCCGTCGGAGGTGTCGCGGATTACCGGCTTGTGGTTGCCAACCATGACAATCTTGAACTGCGGGATCACCTCGATGAATTCCTGCTGCAGGCGGCGCACGGGAATGCGCTCGCCGCCGGTCAGCGTCTTGATCAGCGATTCCTTGAGGTGCACGCCGCTTTCCGGCTCGCTTGCCGCCACCAGCCGCGCACCGGGCAGCCGGGCAAGGTCGGGCGTCGCCTCCGCGCCCGAGCGCCGGCCCTCGCCTGCGAAACTGTCGACCGACAGCGTGACGGCATAATTGCCAAGAATCTCGGTCATCAGGTCGATGAAGGTCGACTTGCCGTTGCGCCCCGCGCCATAGAAGAACAGCAGGCACTGTTCCTTGGTCAGCCCCAGCAGGCTGTAGCCGAAGAACCGCTGCAGGAAGAGACGCACCGCGGGATCCGGCTGCACGGTCTGGAAGAACTTCTGGAACTCCGGCGCCTTCGCGCCGGGGCGATACTCCACCTGCCCGAGCTTGGAAATATAGTCGCCCGCCCGGTGCGCATCGAGCCGTGCCTCCCAGCGCCAGCGCGGGTCGTCGGGGTCGCTTTCCTCATCCTCGACGCGCACGAAGCGCAACGTACCGTTGCCGCAGTTGAACGCAAACAGATCGGTGTTCATGTCGTTGACCATGCGGGCCACATGGGGCGCGGCCTCGGTCAGCAGGTTGTTGATCTTCGAAGTGCCGGCGGAAGACTTGGCGAAGCGGTGACGCGCCGAGCGCCGCCCCTTGACGGTTTTCAGCGCAGCCTCGCCCGCCTCCTCGGTTTCCTCGAGTTCGAGCCAGCGCTGCGACTTGTCGGCAGGCCAGTCCTTGGCGGGCCGACCCATCTTTATCCGCTCCTTGCGCGCCGTCTGTCCGGCCTCGATGAGGATGGCCTCTTCCTCGGTGGCCGACATGGCCATGGCCTCGTCATCGATGAACTCGGCCGTTTTCTGCGCCAGGGGACGCACCACCGAGCCGTCCTCGTCCTCTTTCCAGTGCCTGCCGTCAAAACCGTGCCAGCCGACGCGGGCAACGTGAAGGATGCGGCTGCCGTAACGGATCAGCAGCCGACGCCCGTTGCCGATGTCGGTTTCGGGCTCGCAGGCGCATTCGGCCAGCATTTCCTCGGCGGTCAGTTCCGGCGCATGCGGCTCGGGCAGATGGGGCGTGCCGGCAGCGGTTGCCGGCTCCAGCTTCGATGAAGGGTTCGGGTTTTCGGCCCGCGGCTCATGCCCCATGGCATCGAGCATGGCCTGCACGGCGGCGGGGATCTTGACGTGTTTGTTCATGCCGCCTCACCGCTCAAAGCCATTGCAATTACCTCGGCCCAGTCGCGCCCCCGCGGGGGCCAGGCGGTCATGACCTCGATGCCGGGTGCGATTGCCCGCGCGCGGGCCTCGGCGCGGGCCATGTGAGAAGCTGTCCAGACCGGTTCGGAATCGCCGTCGCCGAGAAACAGCAGCTCGCGCACGTGGGCCCCGAGCGGAAAGCCCTCGGCAGGCCGCTCCGGGTCCGGCTCCGGGCTCGGCATCATCACCGGCCTCGCAGCCCCTTTCGCGTTGATCTTCGTCTCTGTCGGGTGAGCGAAGCGGCCGGTGCGCGCGGCGGGGCCCGCCAAATTCCCGATGTCGCCGGCCGCAGCATAGAAGGTGGAGAGCGCCAAGGCCTCGGCGTCCGCCAGTTCGGCGGCAAACCAGGCGCAGACATTCTCGATCCCCTCGCCCACCACCCAGCGCGTGGCGCTTATTGCGCCCGCCAGCGGCAACAGCCCGCCCTTCTTCGAGCCGCGCATCTTCTTGGTGGCGAGCGGTTCATAGAGCCCCGCGTCGAGATCGGCAGGCGCCGGCCAGAGCGCGGTCGGCGGCCCTGCCCGATCCTCGCGCCCGGCATCCGCTCCCACCTTGCTCAAGCCATAGAGCGCCGGACGGAATTTCGGAGTGTTGTCGAGATCTATCCATGTCTGGTGAATGCCGATCAGCTGGCCCTTGCCATCCACGAAGGGCAGTACCAGCGCCGGGCCGCACCAGACATCGCGGCCAAAGCCGCGGTCGTCCTTGCCGTGCCAGTAGGTAAGTTTCGGCTCAAACCGGACAGCATGACAACAATGAGCGAACAGTTCGACCGGCAGGCCAGAGCGGGCATTCAGATATCGGGCAGCAGGCAGCGCCGACGCGCCGTCGGCCGCATCGTAAATGCCCCTGCACCTGGCCAGCTCGCGATCGCGGAAGTCATTGGCTTCGCTCTCGCGCGCCGCCGCATCCCGCACAGCCTGCTCCGCCCGCGCCTCGGCCTCGGCCCGGATCTCCGCACGCCGTTCCTCGCTCACCTGTTCACCCGCATCCGGCACCGCCTCGGCCAGCACCGCGCCGCAGGCTTCAAGAAACTCCGGACGCCGGCCGACATCGAGGCCGAGAATGTGCGCGGCCATGCCGATCGCGTCATTGCCGCCGGTCGAGCCGCCACGGCAGTTCCACTTGTTCTTGACTGTATTGAGCGCAAACCGGTCCTTGCCGCCGCAATGAGGGCACGGCATCGCCTGCTCGGCTCCGCTGCCCTTGAGCGCCAGCCCCAGCCGCGGCGCCGCCTCTGCAATCGAGACATCGCGGGCGCAAGCGATGAACAGGTCGATGATCTCGCTCATGCGGCAGCCCTCGACACCTGGCGCAAGGCCTCGCGGCCCCATTGGTCTGCCATCGCATCGGCCATGGGCGGGAAAAACCGGCTGCGCTCCTTGCCCCGGTTCTTGCCGCCATCCTTGCCCGGAGACATGCGCCACACGCGGTTCCAGGCCTTCCACTCTTCGCTGCCTTTCTCCGGCTCGGGAAGCCGTCGGGTTTCGGTCAGGGCAGACAGCCCGCGCAGATACCAGCCGGTTGCCTTGTATTCCGGGTGACCGAACCAGAACGGATGGACGATGGCCGGTCTTGGCACATCACCCGGCAGCCGCACGCGGGCCAGATCGTGCATCTCCGGATTCTCGATCGCCACGCGGTCGACTGGCGCGCGCCAGCAGGCAATGAACAGATCGAGCCCTGCCTCGAACTCGTCTTTCATGCTCTGCCAGGTCCGCCCCTTCGGAAGTTTCTTCGGCGGGGTCATCTTGCCCGGGCCGGACAGCCAGCGCCTGCCAGACCGGCACAGCCGTGTGCAAGGCGGATGTGCCACGATCAACAGATCCCAGCCGTCCGCTAGAATATCGCGCACGTCGCCCTGGATATGCCGGTTTGAGCGCTGTTCGTCCGGCAGCAGGTCGCACGACCATGCGTCATGGCCCCGCGCCAGAAACGCATCGCGGACCGTGCCGGTGAACTCACACCCGACGAGAACACGCAAGGAAGCCATCAAACTCTCGCCTCCGCATTTTCTCCGCACGCCGCGGCGATGTCGTCGGCTCCGGCGACGCGCAGACGGCCGGTTCGCAACAGGATGTCGATGGCCTGGTCGAGATCGTAGACGCCGGGCATGGCGCGCACCCACGTCTCGCGGCCGTGGGTGATGAAGGGCGTGCCGGGCCGGGTGCCGCGCAGCTGGTAGGCGGAGGTAATGCAGCGGACATCGCCGAGCGATTCCGGGTTGAGCCCGTGGACCAGCGCGGTTCTGCGGCACTGCCAGAGATCCGGCGCGATGATGTACAGCGGCCGCGGCTCGCGGAGAATTCGCGCCATCATGGCTCAGCCCTCCCCTTGTTGCCCGCCAAAGCCTTCAAGCGGCACTGCCCGGCAAGCGCGATCGTCACCAGCGCCGGCTGGCCCGGGCGCAGCGTGCGGCGCACCCACTTGCGGATTTCAAGCTCCTTGAACCGGCGGCGCGCTGTCTCCAGCCCGAAGCCGCACGCTTGGCAGACCTCCTCAAGCGTCAGGTCGAACGCCCTATCGCGCCCCGCGCCCGCTCTCGCCCGCAGCGCATCGATCGCCAACAGCGTGTCATCGAGCGCACGGTCGACTGCGGCACATGAAACCGCACGGCGCTTGGGCCCCGACCCACGCATGCTTTTGACGTCATCACCCTCGCCTCGGGGGCTGAGGGGCTGGCAGCGCCGAACGCTGATGGCCTCGATTGCCGCCCGCGACAGGCCGAGCCAGTCGGCGATCTGTCCGATATCGTCGCCGCGCTCCAGCATCAGGTTGACGGCCGAGGCCTGTTCCGCAGGCTCCAGCGCATCGAAATGCGGCGCGATCGCGGAAGGACTGCCGAACGGCCCACCGGGCACACTCTGCGCGATGTGCGGGAACGGACCGATGAACCACGAACTGCCAAGACCAACCGTCATCGCATTACCTCCGGATGCGCCGGGCGCAGCGCGCCGGTTTTCTCCCGCACCAGGTCGAGCACCTTCGCCACCCGCGAGGGATGCAGCGAGGTGACATGGCCGATTTCGTCGTGATCGAAACCCGCCTGCCACAGCGCCACGATGCCCAGCTGCTTGATCGCCGATGGGAACCCCCTGGCCGGACTGCCGACGTGAAGATGGATGCTCATGAGATCCTCCGTTCGCTGATCACCATGCCGCTGGTCGCCGCGGCGAGGCTTGAATCCACCGTCGCGTGAGCGCCGTGCCGCGCGGCCCAGGCGGCGAGCTTGTCGCAATCCTCAAGCGAGAGGCCGATGAGATCGCCCTGCAGGCGGCGCGCCTGAAACGCCCATTCAAGCGCCGAGCGGTGCTTGCGTGGCTCGAACCATTGGCCGATGACCTTGGCTCCGGCGGGCAATGCCCGAACGCCTTCGAGCGTGGTGACGACCGCGAGCCAGGCGGGTGCCGTCTCGACGCCGAGGACCGCAAGGATGGCGCGCGCCGGATGATTGGTAACTATGGTGAGGCGGATGTCAGCGAGAGGAGCATTCATCACGCCACCTCCCCGAAACGGTCAGTCTGATTGCCCCACACGCTCCAACCTGGCCGCTTGGTCCGGGCAAACATTTCAAGCTTAGGCACGTCGCCGGTCAGCCGGGTGATGGCGTCGGCAAAATGGTCGGGTTTGCGGGAGTGTTCACGGATGCCTTCGAGGTGGGCCTGTGCCTCGCCTTTGGTCAGCCGGTCGTAGCCCTTGCCGCGGGTGGCGAGCCAGCATTGCTCCATGCCCGATCGCGTGTGATAGCCGAGCCCCTTTCGGACCGAGCCGGAGTCGGCAAAAAGAAAGCGCTGCGCCGGATCGCCCTTGATCTTGAACCAGGCAAAGGCCACGGTCTTGTAGGTGAAGCCCCAGGCCTCGATCAGCTTCAGCGCCTCGGGCAGCATCGGCTGCACCACCCACATGAACAGCGCAGCATCCTCAGCCGCGATATCTGCCACCGGCAGCGCCGCGATGGCGTCAAGATCCATGCAGTCATAGTGCTGCACCGCGCCGCGATCCTCGCCGCGATGTGACCACGGCTCGAACCGCCAAGGCGGGTCGGCATAGATGACATTGAACGGACCGGGCGGTAGCGGGATCACCGGCCCGCCTCCCCTGCCCGCGTGAAAGCCGACCGGTCCGGAAAGGCATGGTCGAGCCGGTCCTGCAAGTCTCCCATCAACAGGCGGTAGACCGCAGCGGATGGCTTGCCGTCGCGCTTGGCCTGCCGGTACCGGTCCTCGGCCCGGGCCAGCAGCCGGACCAGCCCTTCCCGGTCAAGAAACCGAGCGAGCGCGCCTGCGGCGCCCGGCGCATCGAGATAATCGTCAAGGCCTTCAACCGCGCCATACCAGGCGCGCAGCATCACGTGGGTCCAGAGTCCGGCGTCGGCTCCGCCCTCTACGCTTGTCTTGAGGCTTGCGAGTGCAATTTCGAGCCGCGCGATCGCCCATGTATCGGCAGCGTTGTCGCGCTCGGCGAGACCACGCACCCATTGCACGGCACAGACTTCGCCGGGCTTGCGCTCATGAGTGGCCCGATTGGAGGTCATCAGCCGGCACCCGGCGCGGGTGATCGCCCGGTCGGCTTCCACCGCCCAGGCCTCGCCTGCAGTCAGGCTGGCGCGCAGCACGTGAAAGGTCGAGATGGCCGTCACATTGCCATTGATGCCCATGAAGGCGCGGGCCTGGCCTTCGAGCGGCTGCGCGACGATGCGCACCGGAACCTTGTCGATGCCAACCATCAACGCCGCATGCACCCGGTGCTGCCCGTCGATCACCGAGAACAGCTGGTCGCCGATCGGTGCGACATCGACAACCGTGAACAGGCTCCAGTCGAAGGATTTGGCAATGCGGCCGATCGCATCCCAGTTGTGCCGCTGCAGCGGCCGCTGGTAGCGGTCGTCGATCCGGAGTTTCGAGATCTCCACCCAACCCAGATGCGGGCGATTGCCGCGCACCACCGGCTTTTCCATGGCGGCGGGAACCGTGACCGGGCGCAGGGCGCTGGGCTGGCTCTGATTGACGGGCACGATCATTTGCCGAACCTCGCCTGTTGCGGGCGCGCGAACCGCGCCCGGCCTTCGACCGCATCCATGGCGGCGACTTCGGCCAGCGCCAGGTGACGGCCGGCGGAGCGAAACGAGGGAACGGCCGCGGCAGAGAAGACCGAGGTCAGAAGCCTCAGCTGCCGCGCAGCATCGGCCACGACAGGAGCCGGAAAACCGGTCGCGACATTGAGAGCGCGGCAGGCATTGCCCACAGCAATTGCATCGGTGCAAAACCGGAGAGGCGAAACGCGCTCGGACTTGCCTGCAGATTGGCCCTTGAAAACGGACGCCATCACTTGCCCTCCCCGCCGACGATCTTCAGATCGCCGGCCCGAACGTGGGCGAGAGTCTGGCGCAAATCCGAAAGCCCGCGCTCGAGCACCGAGACTGCACGATCGACGGTCAGCGCCTCGGCGGGCGTCACCTTGCCGTCGGCCAGAGCTATGGCACCGGCGCTCATGACCTCGCCGGCGTGGCGTACTGCTTCAGCATAGGCGGAGAGAACATCGGCGTTCTGCCGAGTGGCCTCGGTCTCGTCGGCAAGGCGGCGGCCGTTGAGTTCCGCCATCACGCTGGTGACCACGGCCACGCCGCAATGCTCTTCCAGCATCAACACCGCGTTGAGCGGCATCAGGTCCGTGTCTTGGGCATTGTTCCAGCGGCCGACATGGCTCTTGGAGATCCAAGTGATCTCGGCAGCGCGTTCGATGCCGCCCGACAGCGCGATCAGATCGCGCTGCGCCGCCTTGATGCGGTAAAACCATGCATTCTTGAGCATTGGACACACCTTTCCCGTTCCGGGAAAACCCGGTTCTCTTTCCCGTGGTGGGAAGCGTTCAAAACTGGTCAGATCATCCGGTGTTCAAGGAGGACCGGATGATGCAAATTCAGGCAATCAAACCCGAAAAGCGAACGGAGCAGCCTCCGCTTGCATCCGCGCCCAAAGGCCATATCCTGCCGACACGTCCGACGCCGAAACAGGAGACCGCCCCGAATGAGCGACAAACACCGGATCGACCTCGACAATCTGCGCGACGCCCGGCTTGCGGTCAGCGAGGTTATGCTTCAGCAACTGGTGGTCACCATGGCGCAACTCACTCAGGACCCGCGCCTTTTCATCGAGACCGTGATGGGAGCGACGGAGCAGAGCCTCGCCCGCGGCGCAGAGCGTACCGCCAAGACCGGCGAAGAGCAGGCGAACGAAATTGCAGGACTTGCCTGGGATCATTTTCAAACCCTTTCCGAAAAATTCATCGCGGCAGTTGCGAAGCCACCGAGCGGCAGCAGAAACTGAGTGACTGGTTGCAGGAGCCGGATTCGAACCGGCGATCTCGTGGTTATGAGCCACGTGAGATGACCTCTTCTCCATCCTGCAGAAGTGTGATCGGGGCGCACTCATTCGGCAGCCTCCGGGGTTGTGGCGGCCAAACCCGCGAACTTCTCCGGGCGGTTGGCCCTGAGCCAATCCAGCCGGGTGATGTGCATGTCCGTTGCAGTCACCTGTCCGTCCGTTTGGCGGACAATGACCTCCACCAGATCCGCGTCCGCACGGGTCTCTCCGGTCTCGTAACGCTGATAGGTTCTGGCGCTCGCCAGCCCGAACAAGGCGGCGCACTCGGTCAGCGTCTTTATCTGGTTCAATCGCCATTGTGTGAGCTTCATAGCCCAAATATAGCGATATTCGCCATACTTCTGTCAACCAATATTTGGCGCAAAACGCCATATTTTGGGTTAGCGAATTTCGCTATATTTGTAACATGTTGAGATTAAAGACAATTCGCAAAGAGCGCCGAATGACGCAAGCCGAAGTCGCAGATCGGCTTGGTATTGATTTGACCAATTACAACCGGTTGGAAAACGGAAAAGTCGAACTCACCTACAACCGCATGCGCGAACTGGCTGACATATTTCATGTCGAACCGGTTGACCTTATCAGCGACTCAAGCAGCGTGCGGACTGTACGGGTGCGCGGATGCGTCGAGGCCGGTTCGTGGCGCGAAGCATTCGAATGGGACGAGCAAGACTGGTACGACGTGTCGGTGCCGTTTTCGCCGGGCCTGGCCGCAATGTCGCTCTATGGCGCGGAGACGCGCGGCCCCTCAATGAACCGGGTTTATCCTGAAGGCACGGTTATAGTCTTTACTTCGCTAATTGAACGGCCGGAGTCGCTTGAAGTCGGCAAACGCTACGTGGTCGAGCGGGAAAAACCCGATGGCCGAAGAGAAGCAACGGTCAAGACACTTGCCCGGGACGACACAGGAAACCTGTGGCTTATGCCGGATTCGACAGATCCGAGGCACCAAGAGCCGCTCACGCTGGAAGGCGACGACGGAGATATCGTTCGCGTCATCGGACGGGTGGTCTATTCGGTGCGGCCGGAATAGGCGCCAATCGCTCTGCCTCATCAAGGAAAACCGGCAGCGCCCGGTCAAGGCTACCGAACGTTCCCGTCTTCTTTCCGCGCACGATCCAGGGCCGGGATCTTTTCTCTCCGCGGATCGCCTCCGCGAAACCGTTCTCCCCGTCCTGGAACTCGTAGACATATTCCTGGTACTCAAGCGACACCGCTGGCCACTTTCGCGGTTTGCCGCCCTTCGTCAGCTTGTGCAGACCCAGGGTTTCATCGCCATCGAAGCCAGTTGCGCCCCACTGGACGTACCAGCCCTGTTTGCGAAGCTCTTCCCCAAATCCGGCTGCCACTGACTGAAGATCCGGAAATCCGCGAATGGCTGGGCGCTTGGCCGCGCTCGGCACATGCTGCAATGCCCGCGCGAGCAGCGGGCTGCCGACCGCAAGAGCCCGAAGCGCTTCCACATCCTGCGCCGCCGACTCCAGGTTGGAGATGTCTCCGACGAGCAACGCGGCTGTATGCTTGCAAAACTGCCCGCCCAACCCACCGGCCGCGCACGTGCAGTACATCCGCAAATCGAGACCCGATCCCTCTGCCGTGACACGGTACGGTTTTCTGGCCGAGCCCTTTACATCGAATCTAAGCATATGAATTCAATCCGGAATTGCTGCATTGGCGAATGCTACCAGCGGGATGATAAGGCCATAATAGCGAATATCGCTATATTTTGGCTTGACACCATATAGCGATTATCGCCATATTTATGTCATAGCCAAGCGCCCGCTTGGAGGTCATCAATGCATCCAGCTATCGTCGGAGACAGGACATGCGGTCATTCCACCTTAAGCAGACCCGGAGCGTTGGTTCCGCTTTCGCCGTAGAGCATGTGACCCAGTGTGCAGACCTTGTACCGGTTGACACCCGCAAGCTCTGCCTTGGCGGCAGCGACCCGCTCCAGCACACGGCGCTTGAAGACCTCGTCGGGTTCGAGACCGAGGCCCACGAGGTAAACCGCCATGCGGCTCGCATTGATTCCCAACGAGGGGCAGATATCGGCAATGGCGTAGGCCTCGCCGTATTTTCGGGTCACGGTGTCGTAGGTGCTTTCCTGCGCAGTGGCCAGCGATATGGACGCCAAGCCCGCCGCCGCCATCACCATCAAGATCCGCTTCATTCCATCCACCCTCCGGTTGCGGGTTCACATACTCGCACGCCGGAGAAGTGCGTCAAGCAAAAGGTGACCGCATGATCCGCTTCCAGGCTTCCCCGGCAGACACTGCCACTCCGCTCCCTACTTGTCGCACGGCGCTGATCGATCGCATGGCCGACGAAATGCGCGAGATGGCCTTCGCCGGCCAGGCTGTGAGCCCCGAGACGCTAGCGGAACGCGGCTGGTCTCCGGCCAGCATCAAGCGGCTGGCGCCCGACGCTGTCGCCCGCGCCCGCCGGCAGAGCGTGCGGAGGCTGTCATGAGCCTCGGCCTCGAGCAGCACCTGCTTCGGCAAATGGCGTTCAGCCATGCCACCTTCGGCCCGGGCACCCGCACCGAAGGCGTGATCGATCACATCCGCAAGGAACTTGACGAGGTCCTGCTTTCCGGCGGATCCGCGATGGAATGGGTCGATGTCGTCATTCTGGCGCTAGACGGCCTGACGCGGGAAATCGCCTTCGGCGAATCCATTGATGCCGGCAACTATATCAACGGACGGAAAACACCGGAAAGCGCCGCTGCCCAGGCAGTTGACCTGATCCTCGCCAAGCAGTCCCGAAACGAAACGCGCAAGTGGCCCGACTGGCGCACGGTCGACGCCGGCAAGGCGATCGAGCACGACAGGACGGGAGAAGGCCAATGACGCCCGCCTCCCTCAACCTCATCGACGGTACCCGCCTGACCGAGGAACGCGCCCGCGCCGCCCGCGCTCCCGACGCCCCGGCGCTGGCGTCGATCGTCGTCATCATCGCCTTCGCGATCGGCTGCGGCCTGATCGCCATCGCGGCGGGAGCGTGACAATGACCGATCTCACCCGAACCTTCATTCCCGTCGCCAGCGACGAGGTCAACGCGCGGTCCTTTGCCGAAACGCTTGCGGGCGGTTCGGATGACGCGAAGCGGCTGGCGCGCGAGGACGCCTGTCAGCTGGCCCGGATGCTCGATCGCTTCGGGCAGATCGCGCCCCGGCTCTGGGCGGCGATGCTTGCCGACATGCGCACGCTGATCGACGAGGCGCGGGCCACCCGCGGCTATGCCGACATGGCCGACCTCACCCGCGCCGGATACTCCGACGAGGTAGTGACCGGCTACCTGAGAAGCCAGAACCCCGCCCAGCAACAGGGAGACGCGGCATGAACGCCCTCGCCCGCCTTGCCCCTGCCCCGGTCTGGTCGTTCCGGCCTGATGGCTCGGTGCGCGATCTGGCAGCGCCCGATCCGCTGGAAATCGATTTCTTCGCGATGGCCAATGCGCTGTCCAAGATCGCCCGCTTCAACGGGTCCAACCCGGGCATTGCCTTTTCGGTGGCGCAGCACTCGGTGATGGGCGCGGAGGCCGCCTTCAACGAGACGGGCGACACGCGGCTTGCGGCCTGGTTCCTGCTGCATGACGGCGAGGAATACCTGCTGGGAGACAAGCCGACGCCGGCGCAGCGGCTGCTGGCGGCACACGCAGACCAGGCTGGCCCGCAAGGCCGCGGAAGCTCCGTTCACTGGCAATGGAACTGGATCAAGACCAAATGGCGCGAGGCCGGATGGCACGCGGCCGCGCTCGGCCTGCCCGACAGTTCCCAGCAGGCCCATATCGACGATTACGACCGCCGCATGTGCAACGCCGAAATGCTTGCGTTGTTCGGCCCCGCCGCCCGGGCGCAGCAGCTGCTCGTCGCCAACCGCGAGCCGCTCAAGCTCAAGGGCGGCATTCGCCCCTGGGCTGCGATGAAGGCCGAGGAGCGTTTCGTTGAGTCTGCCTGCCGCTTCATCGGCGAAGACCGGCTGCACGAGCAGCGCGCCAGCCATGCCGCCCACGTGGCGCTCAACTCGTGAGGATCCCATGAAGCTCGACGACATCGAAACCATCCGCGATCTCGCCGCGGACCGCGAGAAGAACCTGGCCGTGCTGGCCCGGCTCAAGGCAACGAGCCCGCGCCTGGTGCTCGGCATTGGCTCCGAAGCGATTGAGATCCGCATGCCGCCCACGCTGCAGCAGCTGGTCAACGAGAGCGTGACCGACTCGCTGACCGAACAGATCGCCGAGGCGGACGACAAGCTCCGCGCCCTCGGCGTCGAAATCTAACTCCGGAAAGGAACCAGCCCATGCAAATCCGTGATGCCCAAATCCTGCTCGGCGCACTTGAGGGCGGTGAACTCAACCGCTCCCTCAGCCACGAGCTTTCCACCGTGTTGCGCGAGCTGCACACCATGTCGACCGAGGATCTGAAGAAAACCTTCAAGGGCGAGGTCGACCTGAAGATCTCCCTGTCGGCCGAAAACGGCACGGTGCAGATCTCGGCCGACATCAAGTCAAAGCTGCCCAAGCGGCCCCGTGCGCGCACTTTCTACTGGATCACCGAGGAAGGCACGCTGTCGACCGAGCATCCCAACCAGCACGACATGTTCAAGGGTCCGCGCGATACCGCCGCGCGAACCGCCGAACCTGCCGTCTGACCCTCCCACTCTTAAAGGACAACGACCATGGTCAAAACCGATTCAATCCCCGGTGAACCGACAAGCAAGCCGGATCACATCGCGGCAATTGCGAAGCTGGCACGCGAGGCTGCCGGCATCGACATCGCAATGCTTTCGCTCAACGCCAAGGGCCTGCCCGAAAGCGTGCCGATCGCCAGGCTGCACGGCGAAAGCCCTGAATTCGACAGCCTCAAGCGGCTGGCCGAGGAATGGCGGCAGCACCCGGAGCGCAAGACCGGCACGGCGCAGGTCGACACGCTCACCTCCTTCATCGACCTCACCAACCGGCACAAGACCGCCGACAGCGCGATCTTCGCCAACACCGACTGGAAGGCGCCGGCGCTGACCGCCGTCATCGATTATCACGCCGTCGAGGGCGCCGACGCGCGCTGGCTCAAGCACCGCGTGCACTACGCTTTCCCGCTGTCCGAGCAGTGGAAGACCTGGGTGGCGACCAACGGCAAGCCAATGGCCCAGGCGGACTTTGCCCAGTTCATCGAGGACAACATTGCCGACCTGTCCTCGCCCGAAGCGCTCGAGGTGACCGATTACGAGGCGAAGTTCGCAACGAAGATCGCCACACCGTCGGAACTAGTGGCGCTGTCGCGCGGCCTGGCGGTGCGGGTGGAATCAAAAGTGGCGTCCAACGTGGTGCTGCAATCGGGCGAAGGTCAGATCGTCTGGGACGAGGCGCACCAGGGCGCCGACGGCAAGAGCCTCAAGGTGCCCGGGCTGTTCATGCTTTCCATCCCGCTGTTCCACATGGGCGAGACCCAGCGCGTGCCGGTGCGGCTGCGCTACCGCATCCGCGAGGGCTCGACCATCTGGTTCTACCAGATCTACCGGCCCGACGTGGCGGTGACCGAACGGGTGACCGAGGACTACGAGGACGCCATGAGCCAGACCGGCCTGCCCGGCTTCATCGGCAAGCCCGAGCCCGCCTGACCAAGAGGTCAAGCCCCACGCCCCGCGCGAAACCTCCCGAGCCGCGCGGGGCCGCCCGCTTCCACCGGAGAAAACCATGAACAGCGCCGAATTTCGAAAAGAACTCGTGAAGATCATGCCCGGCTACAACTGGACAGTTCACAAGAGCACGAACCCGACGAGCCTGTCCGCCACCGGTATCAAGAGCAGCGGTTTCAACCGCCTGTCGACGCTCGTGGTTTACCGGCGCGAGGATGCGAACGAATTCGAGCGTTACGAAGTCAAGTCAGCAGGTTTCGGGACACGTGCCCGATGGGCGCACACAACCAGCGATCGGACGCTGGCGCGGGCACTTCGCGATTTGCAGAACCACTACGAGATGAAGGCCAACACCTATCGCGGTTTGGCCTCTCAGCTTCAGACAGGACGGGTGCCGTCCTCACAAGAAGGGCCCGCTCAATGACCACCCCTTTCACCCTCACTGCGCCGCGCGAGGCCTTGCTGGCGGCGGTCGAGACCGCGCTGGCCCCGGTTGAGCGCAAGAACACGATTCCGGTGCTCGCCAACCTGCTGTTTGACGCCGGCCACAATGGCCGCTTGCGCGTCTCCGGCACCGACCTCGACGTGATGACCTCGGTGACCGCGATGATCGAGTACGCCGGCATGCCCCAACAGGGGATCACCCTGCCGGCGGCGCTGCTCAACGACATCCTGCGCAAGCTGCCGGCAAAGGCCGAGGTGACGTTGAAAGCCAACACGCACGGACAGGCGTCGCTCACCTGTGGCCGGTCGCGTTTCATGTTGCAGACCCTGCCCGGAGAAGACTGGCCACGACTGGTGGAACGGGAGGGCCAGTCGACAAGCTTCGAGATTCCGGCCGCCAAGTTCGCCGCCCAGCTCGCCGCGGTGAGCTTCGCCATATCGACCGAGGAAACACGGTACTATCTCAACGGCGTCTACCTGCACGCGATCGAAGGCGGCGACCTGGTGGCGGTTGCAACCGACGGCCACCGGCTGGCCCGGGCCACCTATTCCGGCGCGCAGGACGCTGCCGGCATGCCGGGCGTCATCATCCCGCGCAAGACGGTCGGGCTGCTGGCGAAGGCGCTGTCGGCGAGCGACAAGCAGGCGATGCTGTCAGTCAAGGTGAGCGAGAACCAGATCAGTTTCGAGCTCGGCGCGGTCCGCATCGCCTCCAAGCTGATCGACGGCACCTTCCCCGACTATGTGCGGGTGATCCCGGCCGGCAACCCCAACTGCTGGCGCTTCGACGTGGCCGCCCTGCTGGCCGCCACCGAGCGCGTCTCGATCATCTCGAGCGAGCGCGGCCGGGCGGTGAGGATGGTCTGGGCCCGCGAGAGCGTCGAGCTCTCGGTCTCCAACCCGGACGCCGGCGAAGGCCAGGACACGGTGGATGTGACCGCCGATGACGACGCCGACGTGACCATCGGCTTCAACGCGAAGTACCTGGCCGACATGCTGGCCCACATTCCGCTCGCGGCCACAGTGCACCTCGGCAGCGGCGGCGACCCCGCCCGCTTCGAACCGGTGCACGCCGAGGACGACGAGATCGCCCTGACATTCGTTCTGATGCCGATGAGGGCTTGAGAGATGGCGACAAAAGCAAGACCGATCGCCGAGTGGCGCGAGGACATGGGCGACAAGCTCTGGTGGGCGCTTGGCGAGGACGGAAAGTGGCTCGGAGAAGCGCCCTATGTCGGCTCACCGCTCGACTGTGGGATGACCGTCGAGTGTCACACCCAGGCAGCCCAGCCCGCCGCGCGCTTCGACGTCGGCGGCTGGCCCGGCTACCACACCCATTTCACGGATCTGCCGGAGCGCCCGGAAACGCCCGATCAAACACGCCGTCGCGAGAAAGCGGACAACGAAGCCTTCGCGCGCGACATTGGTCTCAGAAGCTGGTGAGGAGCAAACCGATGGATTTCAAACGTGGAGACAGGGTGCAGCGCCGGGCCCACGCAGACGGCCGCCCACCCGCCTATCGGTTTCGCGGCACCGTGTGCGGCGAGTACGACAACCCGGCCACGGGCGAGCACGGCTACAATATAAGCCTCGCCCATGATCCCGGCTGCATCCAGAATTTTCCCGGCTACATGCTGGAACCATGGAGTGATGACGATGGCTGCTGAAACCGGAATCCCCTGGACCGATAGCACGCACAATCCATGGTGGGGCTGCAGCAAGGTCGGGCCTGCCTGTGACCATTGCTATGCAGAGGGTGTCGACAGGCGCACAGGCGAGAACCATTGGGGTGCGGGCGTGCCGCGCCGGCGGATCTCCGAGGCGACGCGGAACGAGCCCTACCGCTGGCAGCGCAACGCCGACAAGTTCCTTGCCGAGCACGGACGTGACCGCCGGGTCTTCACTCTGTCCATGGGTGACCTGTTCGACAACGAGGTCGACCCGCAGTGGCGCGCCGATCATATGGGCGTCATGGAAGCCACCGACCGGCTGAAATGGCAGATCTGCACCAAGCGGATCAGCAACCTGCCGAAGATGATTTTCCCTTGCTGGGAGGTCAACTGGCCGCAGCACATCGGCGTGCTGATCACCGTCGTCACTCAAGCCGAGGCCGATCGCGATGTCCCGCGGCTGCTCGAATACAAACTTCGATTCGGCATCCCGTGGGTCGGCATCAGCTATGAGCCGGCGCAGGAAAGCATTGACTTCAGGCGATGGCTGCGACCGCGCTACGTCAACTCCGGCCTCGACTGGATCATTTTTGGCGGCAAGAGCGGCCCGAAATGGAATGATCGTCCCTTTGACCTTGAGTGGGGACGCGAGACGCGCGATCACTGCGCGGCATTCGCGGTTGCATTTTTCATGAAGCAGGTCGCCGCCTTCCGCCCTACCTACGACATGGTTCCGGCGGACCTGAGGATTCGGCAATACCCGAAGGCGCTGTCATGACCGCCGCCGCAACAGATCAATGCTACATCTACCGCTGGAACCGGCAGGGCCGCAAAGGCCAGATCTGCACCGTCACCGCGCGCGGCAAGATGAACTCGATCTGCGTGCGCTTCGAGGACGGCTACACCATGGTGACCAGCGGCAACGCGATCAGGAGGGTGCCCGCGTGACCGGCCTCGCCGATATGCTGCACGCGGCGCGGGATCTGGCGCTTCGCGCGGGCGTGCCTTCGCGTCGTAAGGACGCCGAGCTGTACCGGTTGCTCGCTGATTGCCTGGCCATCTGCGAAATGGTGGAGCGCGACGGGCTGAGGGAGAGGCTCCGCGACGAAATCGCCGTTTCGGTCGATATTCGCAACCAGAACAACGCGGGCAAGGGCCGGCGCTACGTCGAACAGGGATCGGATATTCCGGTCACGGTCTGCCGGTTCGTGCTCGATGGCGTCGACAACCGAAGTTCGGTGTACCGGTATGCGACCTGCCTGCGCGAGGCCATGAAGCGACAGATCCTCAGCGACACGCTTGTGGACTGCGTGCAGGAGAACGGTGGCCTGTTGACGCTTTATCAGGGGCGGGAGCGGTCGGTTACGCAGTTTCGGGTCAAGACGCTGCACCTCAATTCGCGGGTCACCGTACCGAAGGACGGTATGGTCACGCTGCCCCTGCGAAGGGATGGGCGCGGCTTCTTCGATGTGCTCAGCCGCAACGGCGAGGAGGCACGGCTGGAATGAACCCGCTCTTGACACCTCGCGCAGCGGCCGCCTTTCTTGCTGTATCGATCGACACGCTCAACGCGATTGTTGCGCGCGGGGATCTGCCGTTCGTCGAGGTGGGCGCCGGCGACAAGCGGCCGCGGCGCAGATTCGATCCGGCCGACATCGAGGCCTATGTGGGAGAGCGCAAATGTCGATCTGGAAACGGCCGGGACAAGACACATGGTCCTACGACTTCACGGTCAGGGGTCACCGATATTCAGGAAATACTGGTGCAACGTCGAAGCGCGAAGCGGAACGGACAGAAGCTAGGCTTAAGGAAGACGCCCGCGCGCAAGCCCGAAAACAGGCAGGCCAATCGGCCCTCGGATTGACAATCGGCGCTGCCGTGTCGCGCTACTGGCTTGAGACCGGTCAGCACCACGCCAACGCCGACAGCACCCTCACCGACCTCGCCTGGCTCGAACGTCATTTCGGCAAAACCCGTCTGCTGGCATCGATCACCAATCAGGATGTGGCTGCCATGGTGGCGAGCCGCCGGGCCGACAAGGTGGCGCCGGCCACCGTGAACCGCACCGCGACGGCAAGGCTGCGTGCCGTCATGACCCGCGCCCGCGATCTCTGGGATGAGCCGGTCCCGCGCATCACCTGGAAGAATCACATGCTTCGGGAGCCGCAGGAAGTGATCCGCGAACTCACCGCCGACGAGCAGACGACGTTGTTTGATGCGCTCGCACCGGGTTACCGTGAGCTCGCGCGCTTTTCGCTCCTATCGGGCTGCCGCATGGCCGAGTGCCTGGATCTCGAATGGCGCCACATCGACTGGCACGGCGAGTACATCGTCATCACCGGCAAGGGCGACAAGACGCGGCATGTGCCGCTCTCTGCCGCGCTGCGCGCCCTGCTCTGGCCGTTACCTCGGGCCCACGCGCGGGTGTTCACCCACATCATCCGAAGGGGCTCCGCCAACCACCGGCGTGGTGACGTGGCGCCCGTCGAGGAGGAAGCGCTCAACAGCCACTTCGCGAGGGGCTGCAAGAAGGCCAAGGTGATCGGATTTCGTTTCCACGATCTGCGCCACACCTTCGCCACCCGCTTCCTGCGGGCTACCGGCGACATGCGCGCGCTGCAGCTGATCCTCGGTCACTCGAGCATCGAAACCACCATGCGTTATGCCCACGTAACGGCGGCCGACGCCAAACGCCGGATGGATGCCATGAGCGCTGCGACGATCACCACTGAATCCTCCACCGGAGATTCCGCCGACGCCTCTAAACGCATGAAATAATTCGGAATATCGGATCGAGGAAACTGCACCCCCAGACAAGTGCGCTACCGGGCTGCGCTACGCTCCGACTGGGGACAGGGCTTAGATCATCAGTGTTTTGCGGGCAAGAGCAAAAACAGCCGATGCGCGGAAAAACCGGGAAAAGCGTATT
>Ga0180009_10000574_pt1 | contig 50126 bp, 39 predicted proteins | sample OS_PC_MetaG_FD_123537 | JGI IMG/M metagenome (GOLD analysis project Ga0180009, IMG submission 123537) | Groundwater microbial communities from the Aspo Hard Rock Laboratory (HRL) deep subsurface site, Sweden - OS_PC_MetaG | ecosystem: Environmental > Aquatic > Deep subsurface > Groundwater... | reverse complement strand
TCCGAAGAATGGGGAGGAGGAGGGATGGATACACTGTCGTATGTCCTGGCCCTTGAAGAATTATCCAAAGCAGACGCTGCTACTGCAGTAATCCTTTCTGTTCACAAGTCCCTTGCTTGCTGGGGCGTGGAAAAGTATGGGACACAGGAGCAGAAAGAAAAATATTTGCGATCTCTGGCAAGCGGGGAGAAGCTTGGTGCTTTCCTGCTTTCAGAACCTGAAGCAGGTTCGGATGCTACTCACCAGAAAACGACCGCTGAAGATAAAGGTGACCATTATCTGGTAAACGGCACCAAGAACTGGATCAGCAATGCCCAGGTTGCTTCGGTTTATCTGGTTATTGCACAAACACATCCCGATAAGAAACATCATGGGATCAATGCTCTCATCATAGATAAAGATACCCCCGGGATCTCACTGGCTCCTCATGAAGATAAAATGGGCATGCGGAGTTCCGAAACCCATTCGGTGATGTTCAGTGATGTGAAGGTTCCCAAAGAAAACCGCATCGGTGATGACGGATTCGGCTTCAGTTTCGCCATGAAGGCCCTGGAGGGCGGACGGATCGGTATTGCAGCCCAGGCACTCGGAATAGCCGGGGGTGCAATGGAAAGGGCCATTCAATATTCCAAAGAGAGAAAAGCTTTCGGAAAGTTTATCTATGAACACCAGGCCATTGCCTTTAAATTGTCCGATATGGCCGTGAAGATTGAAGCAGCCCGGAACCTTATTCACAAAGCCGCATGGTTGAAAGACAACGGCCTGCCCTACGGCACCATGAGCGCCATGGCTAAACAATATGCCGCGGATATAGCCATGGAAGTGACCACAGAAGCCGTCCAGGTGCACGGAGGCTACGGCTACGTGAAAGAATATCACGTGGAAAGACTTATGCGTGAAGCCAAACTGACCCAGATATACGAAGGTACCTCAGAAATTCAGAAAATCGTAATTTCGCGGGCATTATTAAAAGATTAAAAATTGTCAAATCTTAATTGTAATAACCCCAGCCATATAACAATATAACAATATAATCCCCATGAAAATCCTAATTTGTATCAGCAACGTACCCGACACTACTACCAAGATCAAATTCACCGGTGACAATACAAAATTTGACGCTGCAGGTGTTCAATGGATCATCAATCCCTGGGATGAACTTGCCCTCACACGGGCGCTGGAATTAAAAGAAACCGGTACTCCCATTGAGAAGATCACTGTGATGAATGTCGGAGGAAAAGAAACGGAACCTACGCTCAGGAAGGCGCTTGCCATTGGTGCGGATAATGCCGTAAGGATAGATGCCGAGCCGCTGGATGCTTATTTTGTTGCCTATCAACTGGCTGAAGCTCTGAAGTCGGACCCCTATGATATCATCCTTTGCGGGATCGACTCCAGTGATTTTAACGGATCCATGGTGGGTGGGATGCTTGCAGAATTGCTTGACATGCCTTCCGTTTCATCGGTATCCAAACTTAACATTGAAGGCTCTGCCATAAAGCTTAATCGTGAGATCGACGGAGGATCGGAAGTCCTGGAAACACAAACTCCCTTTGTTGCCATAGTGCAGAAAGGCATCGCCCTGGAACCGAGAATTCCTTCCATGAGAGGGATCATGATGGCAAGGCAGAAACCTCTTGAAACAAAAACTCCGGTTGCTGCCGAAGCTCTTACCTCCTACGTGTCGTTTGAGCTTCCTCCTGCCAAAGCCAAATGCAGGATGGTGGATGCCGAAAATGTAAAGGAGCTGGTCGACCTGCTCCATAATGAAGCTAAAGTATTGTAAGATTTAATCCTGATAACAATGTCAATATTGGTTTTTACAGAAAACTGGGACGGGCGTTTTAAAAAGCTCAGTTTCGAATTGCTCACCTTTGCGAAAAAGGTGGCAACCCAGGCCGGAGATGATGTGATAGCACTTTCCATCGGTAAAGTACCCGATGAAGAGTTGGCAAAGCTTGCTGCTTATGGCGCTGACCGCATCATTAAAGTTGAAGACGACAGGCTCAACGCCCTCGTAAATAAGGCATACTCCGCAGTGATTGCCCAGGTGGCAGCACAAACGGATGCCAATGTTATTATCTTTGCCCACAATTTTACAGGAAAAGCGCTTGCACCCAGGGTTGCCGTGAAAATGAATGCAGGCCTGGTTACTGGGGTTACTGAAATTCCTGCGAAAATGGATCCCTTCACGGTAAAGAAAAAGGTCTTTACCAATAAAGCATTTGCAAATGTTGAGGTGAAATCAAGCGTTAAAGTCCTTACCTTATTTCAAAACTCCGTGGGTGTTGAAGAAAATCCAGGAAAAGGATCTGTTGAAAGCTTTACCCCCCAATTGAGCGATAAGGATTTCCTGACAAAAGTTGTTGAAGTTAATAAGGTTACAGGAAAGGTCCTTCTGACCGATGCCGAGATTGTGATTTCAGGTGGAAGAGGGATGAAAAGCCCCGACAAATGGGCTCCCCTGGAAGAACTATCCGGGTTGCTGGGAGGTGCTTTGGCATGTTCCAGACCTGTTTCCGATGAGGGCTGGAGGCCTCATACTGAACATGTAGGACAGACCGGGAAAATTATTGCTCCCAACCTATACTTTGCCTTTGGAATCTCCGGTGCAATACAACATCTGGGCGGCGTTAGCTCCTCAAAATGTATTGTTGCCGTCAATACCGATAAGGATGCACCCATCTTCGAAGCTGCCGATTACGGAATAGTGGGAGATGTGCATGCGGTACTTCCTGAATTTGTACAGGCCGTCAAAGATCTCAAGGAATCTCAGGGTTAATACTCCGGTTTAAATAATAAATAGAACCCTGCACTTATCCTGCTTTTCATGTCGTTTAATCAAATTGCCGGTAGGTGCAAGCTTTAGGTTTGTATCTTTGGAAAAACTTACAAAAGCCAAACTCCTGACAAGAAACTTTTTAAAGCAATAATTCTATCCCCTGAGCAGGGTTAGGATTATTGATTTGATGATTATAAACTTAACTAAAATCAACACTATGAAGAAGATCAACTATTTATTTCTTATTGGTGTGATGGCCCTTTCGGCATCACTGTTACTTGTTTCCTGTGAGAAAGACGAAGAAGAAAGCACGCCAACACCACCTGCGGGACAGGCGTATTCCAATACATCCGACTTGCAGACTACAGCGGTGGAACTTACCATCCCACGTATCGAGGTTAATCCTGCCAGAGCTACTGACATTAAGCTTTACCTTTCTGTAACCAATCAGGATGGAGCTCCGCTTCAAAACTTTAACCAGTTTAATTTCGTGATCAAACAGGTTTGTGCAGGATCAACGGACAGCGTGGTGGTTGCAAGTGCTTCTTTCGGCACCATTACCCAGCAGGGCAGCAATATTGCCGCTTCTTCCACTATGGATTATTCAGGAAGTATGAGTTCATACGACATCCTGAATATGGAGAATGCTTTGCGTTTCTTCATCAGGGAAAAGCAGGCACTGGATCAGATGGAGATCATCAAGTTTGCTGATGATGTTCAGCGTATGACTGAGTTTACTGCCGATACTACTTTGCTTATTGATGCTGTAAATACCTACGCTCCCGTTGGAACCTACACTTCATTCTATGATGCGGTTTTCATGGGATTGGAAGATGCTGATAACTTCGTAAATACAAATCTGGATTATCTGCCGGCTGTTCTTGGTTTCACCGATGGCTACGATAATGACTCCTACACTTCTTTCAGTTCCATTGTTTCCACAGCCAATTCATTCCAGATCCCGGTTTACACACTTGGTTTCGGAAATGCTGACTCTGTAACCCTGAGAAACCTTGCTGACCAGACCGGTGGACGTTATTTCTATTCTCCTGATTCCGGTGAACTACAGGAACTCTATAACATCATCAGCGGTCAGCTGAAGAACCTTTACATTGCAAACTGGGTTTTCAGCCTGAACAATTGTTACGATGGTGTTATTTCTGTAAAAGTAACTTACACATGCGGTAATGGGACCTTTACAGCTCATGCTATTAAATACTTCGAACCTCTGAAATAGACTTTTTCAGGCTTTTTATTTGGCCGCCATCAGGGTATTATGTAAGAGTTGTTTTTGATAATACCGGATGGCGGTTTTTGTCATGTACAGAAGTGTCGGATCAAGATTTTGTTATTGTTTTTAATACCCACCCCCTGGCTGCCGGCAGGGAGGGGGCCGGGGGGTGGGTAATCTCAGAACACCAAACAGTATTTTATGCTAAACTTCAGTTATTTTAACCCAAGACTTCCATAGATTTAATGATTCTGACATTTGTTAATCCTATTTCCTTATTTTTGCCGCTTGATCAAAACTCTAAAACTACTAACAATGAGAAGATATATCCTGGCAATTGCTATTGTTATAACCGCCCTGACATCCTACGGGCAGATAACCATTACCAGCGCCAATATTGGTGGCCCCGGTGATTCATACCTGATGGCTTACGACAATGAGATCCCTCCTCATATTCAGCCCGGCCCGGCTGGTCCTGCACAGACCTGGGATTTTACCTCCCTTACTGCAGACGAGATCGATACGGTTTTATTCCTCCATCCCGATTCAACTCCCTATGTCGGCTTTTTCCCCGGTACCAATCTTGCAATTTCCCAGAATGATGAAGAAATGTGGGGTTTCCTTGCAAAAAACATGCTTGAACTTTCCATTCTTGGGGCCGTCATTCCCGTTCCTGAACTGGGAGTAATGCCGGTCATCCTTGAACCCAAAGATATTATGGCCGACTTTCCGGTGAACTACCTTGATTCCCTTGAACATTCGTTCAAAGTGGATGTCAGAATAGCCAGTCCTGAACCCGGAATCGACTCCATCCGCTACAAAAGCACAACCTTTAAAACCAGTATAACAGATGCCTGGGGAACCATGAACCTTCCCATGGGCAGCTATGATGTGCTGAGGGTGAATGAACAAAGGGTGATGGTGGATAGTGTATGGACGAAGTTGCTATGGTTTTGGATTTTTGTCAGCAGAACAGTGGATACCATGGAAATGTACTATTGGTGGTCGAACGCACCAGAAGCCGGGTATTACCTCGCCAGCATGGATGTAGATCCAGGTACAACACAGATCAATACCCTCAGCTTTATGCATAATCCTGAAGTCGGATTATTTGAAAGAAACGATTTTGAAGTCAATGTATATCCGGTTCCGGTTAGAGATAACCTGCACCTTGAGTTTCCATCAGTCCTCAACGCCAACCTCAGAATAATGAACGCTGCCGGCCAGCTTGTTCAGGAAGGATCATGGGAGAATGAAAACAAAATAACGGTGAATACCGGTAACCTGCAGGCAGGAGTTTACTTTTATGTGCTTAGGGATGAAACCGGCCGTTTTCTGCAGTCTGGTAAATTTCTGAAAACAAGGTGATTTGAATCGCAGATCGGAGATCGGAAATGTAAGATCTGCGATCTTCGATCTTCGATCTCCGATCATATCATATTCCCATTTGCATTGCCACGATTTCTGCAATGTCATAGTTCTTCATCGACTCTTCCCTGTTTTTGTATTTGATGCCGTCGGTCATCATTACCATGCAGAAGGGGCAGGCTGTTGCAATAATATTGGCGCTGGTTTCGAGCACATCTTCCATGCGTTCCAGGAAAACTTCCTTGTTTCCTTTTTCGGCTTCCTTGAACATCTGTCCTCCCCCGGCACCGCAGCAAAGGGCAAAGCTTTTCGTGCGCTTCATTTCCTTTAAATTACAGCCCATGCTTTTCAACACCTCACGGGGTGCATCGTATTCATCGTTTGCCCTGCCGAGATAACAGGGATCGTGGAAGGTAACAAGGTCGCCGGAGAATTTGCCATTACCGCTATGAATTACGCCTTTCCTGATAAGATCTTCCAGGAAACGGCTGTGATGGATCACCTCAAAATCTCCACCCAGATCGGGATATTCGTTTTTAAAGGTATTGTAGTCGTGGGGACAGCAGGTGACAATCTTTTTAACCCCATAGGCCTTCATTAACTCGATGTTCATCATGGCCTGCATCTGGAATAGCATTTCATTTCCGGCTCTTCTGGCTACATCTCCGCTATCGGTTTCTTCTGTCCCCAGCACGGCATAATCAATATTCAGATGATTGAGTATCTTGACAAACTCACGGGTCACTTTCTTGTAACGGTCGTCGAAAGCCCCTGCCGAGCCAACCCAGAAAAGATACTCCGGGGTCTTCCCTTCGGTTTGCAGCTGTGCCATGACCGGCACCTGCAAGCCTGCATCTTCAGCCCATTTCATCCTGTCATCAGGAGAGAACTGCCAGGGGGCACCGTTGTTCTCAATATTGGTAAATATGGAATTCAGCTCACCCGGTCCTTTTGATTCCTCCATTACCAGGTATCGTCGCATATCGACAATCAGAGTAGGGTGGTTGATGTTGATCGGACATTCCTGGGTGCAGGCATTACACGTTGTACATGCCCACAACTCTTCCTCGGTGATGAAATCACGGATAAGCGACTTGCCATCACTAAAGGATTCATCATTGACAAGCCCGGGACCTTTTTCCTTCATGCGTGCCCGTACATCCATGATGATCTTCCTGGGTGAAAGCTTTTTACCGGTAATATTTGCCGGACATACCGCAGTGCATCTCCCGCATTCGGTGCAGGAAAGCGAATCGAGATAATTTTTCCAGGTGATGTCTTCCACATCCAGAACTCCAAACCTTTTCACAGGAGCCGCTTCATCTCCTGAAGGTTCTGCGTAAGCTGTGCTGGGGTCCATCATCAGCTTTACTTCTTTAGTGATCTCCGGCATGTTATATAGATACCCCAGTGGTTCCAAACGGCTCAGGAAAACGTTGGGAACCGACATGAACACATGAAAATGTTTTGAATAGGGGAGAATATTGGCAAAAAGGAAGATCCAGACAATATGTGCCCACCAGTTGATCTCATGCCAAAGAAAAGCAGAATGTTCCGGTAAACCTCCAAACCAGCCAGCGATAACAGCACTTATTGGAAACGTTCCATGTATGGTTTCGTCATGGGCTTCCGATAAAAGAATGTAAAAGGTGTTCATTCCCAGGAGCGAAACCATGAGCAGGAATATCAGGGTCAGCGCAAAGTTCGCATCCATATGCGAAGTATGCTTCATCTCCGCCCCGGTGAAACGCTTAATATGCATAAAAATCCTGCGGAATAAAAAGGCCAGGATCAAAACCAGGATGATAAAAGCAAAGATATCACCGCTGGCAGTGATTACGTCATAAACAGGGCCAAGAACCGATAGAACCCTGTCTGTCCCCACCAACCCGTCGATAATCATTTCAATGCTGCCTATCAGAATGATGATAAAACCCCACCAAACCAGGGCATGCATCAGTCCTATCACCGGCTTTCTCAATATCTTGGTTTGCCCGAAGGCCACCTTCAGCATGATCATGAACCGCTTCCCGAAGTTTTTGACAGGAAAGGGCCTGGTTAACCTGAAGAAACGATAATAACGGTAAGCTGTGTAAAAGAAAATGATCAGGGTGATCATTAATACCAGGGCGAAGACTATCTGTTTTGCCATATGCTGAAAGTGTTAATAATGAATTGGTTGTACTGCTTTATTCTTACGCAATGATAAGAATTTAATCATTTAGAATAAAAATAAATTGCATGTGTTTTCATGCGGCAAATCAATGTTATTCAGGCTATGAACCTTATGACCTGAAAAGAATTATCCATATATTTGCCTGATAACACGATCGTACTATTATGCAGAATCCGAGGATTTTCAAACCCAAAAACCACATCCGCATTGTTACGGCTGCTTCGCTTTTCGACGGACATGACGCGGCGATCAACATTTTTCGCAGGATCATTCAATCCACCGGTGCCGAGGTAATACATCTTGGTCACGACCGTTCGGTGCAGGAAATCGTTGATACTGCCATACAGGAGGATGCGCAGGCCGTTGCCATCACGTCTTATCAGGGAGGGCATATTGAGTATTTCAAGTACATGCATGATCTTTTCAGGGATGCCGGTTACGGCCATATCCGGATATTTGGCGGCGGTGGCGGGGTGATCCTCCCGGAGGAGATGGATGAACTGCACGACTATGGCATCACCAGGATTTATTCACCGGATGACGGCCGGCATATGGGTTTGCAGGGTATGATCAATGATCTGATGGAGAAATCGGATTTTCCTACAGGAAAGGACATTAAGGTATCCATGGATGACATTCGCAGGAAAGACGTTGGAGCTATAGCACGGTTGATCTCCGCAGCTGAGAATTTCCCGGAGGAGATTGGCGATATCCTGGAATCTATCAGGAATTATGAAAGAAAATCACCTGTATTGGGTATTACCGGTACAGGCGGTTCAGGTAAATCATCCATGGTGGATGAGATCGTTCGCCGTTATCTTGCCGATTTCCCAGTAAAAACGATTGCCATCATCTCCGTGGATCCTTCAAAACGTAAAACCGGCGGAGCTTTGCTTGGTGACCGCATACGCATGAACTCCATCCACGATTCCCGGGTGTTTATGCGTTCCCTGGCTACCCGGCAGAGTAACCTGGCCATGTCGAAATACGTGAAAGACGCTGAATCCATCCTGCAGGTGGCCGGTTATGACCTTATCATCCTGGAAACTTCAGGCATTGGGCAGTCCGATACCGAGATCATCGACCACAGCAACCTTTCGATGTATGTCATGACTCCTGATTACGGTGCTGCCACTCAATTGGAAAAGATCGACATGCTTGATTTTGCCGATATCATCGCCCTTAATAAATTTGATAAACAGGGTGCTTTGGATGCACTACGTGACGTCAAAAAGCAATACCAGCGTAACCATCAGCTCTGGGATCAGGATCCGGATACCATGCCTGTATACGGTACCATTGCATCACAGTTCAACGATCCCGGCGTAAATCAGCTTTACCGCGGGCTAATGGATAAGATCCGGGAAAAGACAGGCGTTGATTTTCACTCCAGCCTGGAGGTTCCTGAGGAGATGTCGGAAAAAATATATATTATTCCACCGCGCCGCGTAAGATATCTATCGGAAATCAGCGATACAGTGAGGAATTACAATTCCTGGGCTTTAAAGCAAGCGGAAATCGCCGGGAAACTTTACGCCATTAAACAAACTGCCACAGAACTGAAGTCAGAGAAAGATGATACGGCAAGCCTCACAGCTAAACTGGAAGACCTTTACGACAAAACGGGCCTTGACCTGGATCCCCGCAACCGGGAGATCCTGGAAAAATGGGAAGATAAAAAAGCAGCTTATGCAAAAGACGAGTTTGTTTTTGGCGTCAGAGAGCATGAGGTCCGTGTAACAACGTTTTCCGAATCGCTCTCCCATACCCGTGTTCCAAAGGTCATACTCCCGCAGTCGAAAAACTGGGAGGAGATCATGTTTTATGTGCTCCGGGAAAACGTCCCCGGAGAGTTTCCCTTTGCAGCCGGAGTTTTTCCCTTTAAGCGTGAAGGTGAGGATCCCATAAGGATGTTCGCCGGTGAAGGCGGACCCGAACGTACCAACAAGCGTTTCCATTATCTTTCGCTAGGCATGCCAGCCCGCCGTTTATCAACTGCCTTCGATTCGGTTACCCTGTATGGCCGCGATCCCGATATCAGACCGGACATTTATGGGAAAATCGGCAATTCAGGCGTTTCCATTTGCTGCCTCGATGATGCAAAAAAACTCTATTCGGGATTCAACCTTGCCGAACCCAAAACATCCGTGTCGATGACCATCAACGGTCCGGCACCCGCGATGGTGGGTTTCTTCATGAACGCTGCCATTGACCAGCAATGCGAGATATATATCCGCAATAACGGCATGGAAAAGGAAATCACAGATAAAATTGAGAAGATGTATCGCGATCGTGGCACGCTTAGGCCCCAATACCAGGGTAAACTGCCTAAGGGCAACGATGGACTCGGCCTCTTCCTCCTTGGCGTGACCGGCGACCAGGTGCTTCCTGCGGATATTTATCATAAGATCAAAGAAGATACCATTTGCCGTGTGAGAGGGACCGTTCAGGCCGACATCCTGAAAGAAGACCAGGCACAGAACACCTGTATTTTCTCTACCGACTTCGCACTTAAGATGATGGGCGATGTACAGGAATATTTTACTCTCAATAATGTCAGAAACTTCTACTCGGTTTCCATTTCAGGATATCATATTGCGGAAGCAGGTGCCAACCCCATTTCGCAGCTTGCCTTTACCCTTGCAAACGGGTTTACTTACGTGGAGTATTACCTATCACGAGGGATGAATATCAATGAATTTGCACCCAACCTCTCATTTTTCTTTTCTAACGGGATAGATCCTGAATACAGCGTGATCGGCCGTGTAGCCAGGCTTATCTGGGCCAAGGCCATGAAGCTAAAATACGGTGCCAACGACCGCTCACAAAAACTGAAATACCATATCCAGACTTCCGGCCGTTCGCTGCATGCCCAGGAAATAGAATTCAACGATATCCGGACTACCCTTCAGGCGTTGTATGCTATTTATGATAACTGTAATTCGTTGCATACCAATGCTTACGATGAGGCCATCACTACTCCTACCGAAGAATCTGTGCGCAGGGCCGTTGCCATTCAGATGATCATTAACCATGAACTCGGACTGGCTAAGAACCAGAATCCATTGCAAGGTTCATACATAATCAGGGAACTTACCGACCTTGTTGAAGAGGCGGTTCTGAGTGAATTCGACCGCATTACCGAGAGGGGAGGAGTACTCGGTGCCATGGAATCTATGTATCAGAGAAGCAAGATACAGGAAGAGTCCCTTTATTACGAAACCATGAAGCATACCGGAAAGCTTCCCATCATGGGAGTTAATACCTTCCTGTCGAGCGAAGGTTCACCGACCACTATCCCTGGTGAAGTGATACGAGCTACACCCGAGGAGAAGGAATACCAGATTTCCATGCTGGAAGAGCTGCATAAAACCTATCATAAGGAGGCAGATCAATGGCTTCACGAGCTTCAACTGAAAGCTGTCCATAACCGGAATATCTTCGAAGGCATCATGGAAGCCTCGAAATACTGTTCCATTGGACAAATATCCAATGCTCTGTTTGAAGTGGGAGGGAAATACCGTAGAAATATGTAACTTAACGTTAATTTCAGATTTATGTCACATTGGTTGGAAGAAGCCGAAAAGCGCCAGGATAGCAAGCTTAAGAAGGAAGACTTCAAAAAGATTGTTGAATACCGGAGAACGCGCATTCGTGAAAATTTCCGAAGACATGGAGAGGCTTACAATGTTTTCCGTGAAAAGATTGCCGGTCTTGTTGACAGGGTGAATGCCCTTCCTGCAAAGGAGAGAGAGCCTTTTGGTAAGATCACCCTTAAAATAAAAGATTCTAAGCTAAAAAACCAGTTTTATTTTCTGCGTACCAGCCTTCGACAACAAAGACTTGAATGGCATGGATTTAAGAGCTTAATCAAACCGACTCACTATAAGCATGTTCGTGCTCTTTACTTTTCTTTATCAACTCATGATGGGTTCATTCACATTGAACTCAGTGAACATGCTTTGCGCCGGGAGCGAATTACCGATGAGACACATGATCGGGGAAAAGGTCAGGAAGGGCAAAAGGAAAAGAACCGGCATCATTTTATGTATCGTTATGAGATTGCCCGCCTGGATGAGCCTACTGCACTTCAGATTATAGACTGGCTGACTTTCCATGTTGAAAAAGAAAGCCTTCCATTTACCAGGAAGGAATTCCTGATCAGGTAAACATATCCTCAGGATCTTTGTATAGAAGATTATCGTAAGGCCAGCGTTTGAGGTGCAGTTCTTTTACCTTGTTATATAAGAGCATTTTAAAGCTATCGATGTTTTGTTTCTGCTTTGCGGAGATAAAGATACAAGGATCATGGTCTCTTGCCATCCATGTGGCTTTCAGGTCATCAAGCGAGTAGTTGGCTTTGGTAAGGGGGCCCAGGTCGTATGGGTCTTTTTCCAGGAAAGAGTAAGCATCAATCTTATTGAAAACCATGTAAACAGGTTTGTCAATCACACCGATTTCCGCCAGCGTTTGCCGCACCACACGGATATGGTCTTCAAATTCAGGATGGGATATATCCACTACATGCAAGAGGATATCTGCTTCCCTGACTTCATCGAGTGTCGATTTGAAGGATTCGATCAGGCTGTGGGGCAGTTTTCGGATAAAGCCGACGGTATCGGAGAGCAAAAAGGGGAGGTTTCCAATTACAACTTTCCTGACGGTAGTATCCAGGGTGGCGAAGAGTTTATTTTCCTCGAGCACATCGGATTTGCTGATAAGGTTCATTATGGTTGATTTACCGGTATTGGTATATCCAACCAGGGCAACCCTGATGAGACTTTTCCGGTGTTTGCGCTGAGTGGTCTTCTGACGGTCTATCTCTTCCAGCTTGGTTTTTAACAGGGCAATGCGCTCACGGATGATGCGGCGGTCGGTTTCAATCTCTTTCTCACCAGGCCCTTTCAAGCCTATGCCGCCCTTCTGCTTGGAGAGATGGGTCCACATCCTGGTTAGTCTGGGCAGGAGGTACTCGTATTGTGCAAGTTCCACCTGCGTTTTTGCATGGGAGGTCCGGGCCCTGCTTGCAAAGATATCCAGGATGAGGTTGTTACGGTCAAGGATCTTGCATTGCAAATCTTTTTCGATGTTCCTGATTTGAGAAGGACTCAGTTCATCGTCGAAAATAGCCATATCGATCTCGTTGTTTGTAACGAAATTTTTTATTTCCGCCAGTTTTCCCGAGCCAACGAAAGTGCGGGAGTCCCGAATGGGTAAAATCTGAGTAAACTGCTTAACGGTTATTCCTCCTGCTGTGTCAAGCAGGAAAGCCAATTCGTTGAGGTGTTCCTGAAGTTTTCCCCGTTCTTCACGCGTTGTGGCTATCCCGATAAGGATGGCTCTTTCCTTGATTTTTTTTGTACTGATAGGTTCCGGCAAGGTATGCTTATTACTATAATAACAAGTGGGAAGGCAGATTGTTGATTGTCTTAAAATGGTTTGAATCCTATGATTTCCCTTACTTCCTTAATGGTCTTTGATGCGCTTATCCTGGCTTTTTCGCTCCCTTCCCGGGTTACTTTATGAAGATAATCCCTGTCTGCTATTATCTCCTTGATGCGTTCCCGGATGGGTTCAGTAAACCGGATCATATCTTCAGCCAGTTGTTTTTTCAGGTCACCGTAACGAATGGTGCAGGCATTGTACATCTCATCGAAATGGGTTATGGTTTCCGGTTTTGAAACAACCTCCATGAGAGTGAACAGGTTTTGTATCACTTCAGGCTTTTCCTGGTTCATTTGTTGCGGACCTGCATCTGTAACGGCACGCATTACTTTTTTCCTGATGACTTCGGGTTCGTCAAAGAGGAATACGGCATTGCCCTCGCCTTCGGATTTACCCATTTTTCCCGTACCATCAAGTCCGGGGATCTTTACCAGGGCTTTGCCAAAGTTATAAGCTTCCGGGATAGGGAAATATTCCACATTGTACATCCGGTTGAACCTTCTTGCAAAAGTCCGCATCATCTCCAGATTTTGCTCCTGGTCTTTGCCAACCGGGACTTTGGCTGCCTTGTGTATGATAACATCAGCAGCCATCAGGGTCGGATAGGTGAGGAGGCCTGCATTCACGTTGTCGGGTTGCTTCCTGACTTTTTCCTTAAAAGAAGTACAGCGTTCCAGCTCTCCGACATATGCATTCATATTCAGAAGTAAATACAGTTCCGTGACTTCTTGCAGATCACTTTGAATGTAAATGGTAGCTTTTTCAGGATCCAGACCGCAAGCCAGATATTCTGCCAGCACCTGCCTGACATTGCCATGCAAGTCGGCCGGTGTCGGATGTGTGGTGAGTGAATGATAGTCGGCAATGAAGAAAAAACAATTGTTTTCTTCCTGCATCCTGATAAAATTCTTGATAGCACCAAAATAATTGCCAAGGTGCAGGTTGCCCGTAGGCCTGATTCCGCTTACTACTGTTTCCATGCCGCGAAAATAACAATATTTGTGAAATCCGTTGCAAACTCAAAGGGTAGTGAAAATACCCGGTTTGATCTTACATTTTCAACTCGTCGTTGTTACGGTTATAAAACCGGTATTCCAGGAAATGGTAATTATTATTAGGTTGTATATGGATCCACTTCCTGAATTTGAAATACCAGCGCAGACGCATTGAGATCATTCCTTTCGTGAGAAAAGCATACAGGTAAGGATGCATGACGATTTTAATATAGTCCTCGTTTTGCTCCTTCAAAAGATACAGGATATTATTTTCAATCTCATCGGTAAGAATGATGCTTGGTTTGATTTTTCCGGTGCCTTCGCAAACAGGGCATTGTTCCAGGATTTCCACACTCATCTCGGGTCTGACTCGCTGCCGGGTTATCTGAACCAGTCCGAACTTGCTGGGAGGCAATATCGTATGCTTGGCCCGGTCTTTGGCCATTTCATCCTTTAATTTCTGATAGAGTGTACGCCGGTTCTTACCTTCAATCATATCGATGAAATCGATCACAATGATCCCACCCATATCCCTAAGCCTTAATTGACGAGCTATCTCTTCGGCTGCTTCCATGTTTACCTGCAGAGCATTGTTTTCCTGGGAAATCTCTTTATTCACCCTGTGACCGGAGTTGACATCGATAACATGAAGAGCCTCAGTGTGTTCAATTATAAGGTAAACACCACTTTTGATGGTGACTGTTTTTCCAAATGAGCTCTTGATTTGCTTGTCGATACCGAAGTGTTCGAAGACCGGGGCTTTTCCTTTGTAAAGCTTAACTATTTCCGTTTTTTCCGGGGCGATCCTGCTGATGAACGATTTGATCTCTTCAAAGAGCACAGGTTCATTTACAACGATGGAGTTGAAAGTGTCGTTCAGTATGTCACGCAGTAAAGCCGTGGTACGATCGAGTTCGCTGGCAACCTTTTGGGGCGGTTTGGCATTCTGAAGTTTGGTAAGGGCTGAATCCCAGCGGTTTATCAGGTTCCGCATGTCGGCGTCCAATTCTGCAACTTTTTTATTCTCAGCCACAGTCCGGATAATAACCCCGAAATTATTCGGCTTTATGCTCTGAATAAGCCTTTTAAGGCGATTCCTTTCTTCCGGGCTCTTGATTTTTTGAGAAATGGAAATACGGTTGGAAAAAGGGACCAGGATGATGTACCGACCGGCAAACGAAAGCTCAGAAGATAGCCTGGGACCTTTGGTAGAGATAGGCTCCTTAACTACCTGAACCAAAATAGGTTGATTGGACTTAAGAACCTGGGTGATTTTGCCGGTTTTCTCAATGTCTTTTTCCAGATTGAATGTACTCAGACCGGGAGGAGTGGGTTTACCGGATGTGGCGACCTTGGCAAATTTATTCAGAGACCTGACTTGCGGCCCCAGGTCCAGATAATGCAAAAAAGCATCCCGTTCGTATCCTACATCAATGAAAGCAGCATTTAGCCCGGGCATGATCTTTTTTACCCGACCAAGAAAAATGTCTCCTACGGAGTAATCATTTTTGTAATTTTCTTTCTGTAATTCAACGAGGGTTTTTTCTTCCAATAGAGCCATATTGACCTCATTGGGCCCGGCGTCGATAATAAGTTCCTTGTTCACGTTTTGTTAAATTTCAACATATACAAAAGCGAAACCAGGACCGTCAAATGGAATTGTCATTTCATGGACAGTGTTGCTGAAAGAAGGGATAGAATAATAATTACGCAATACTGTTCGAGCAGTATTGCGAAATTATCTTTATTTCTTCTTGTGTCTGTTTTTTCTCAGGCGTTTTTTCCGCTTGTGCGTCGCCATCTTGTGTCTTTTCCTTTTCTTACCGCTAGGCATACTTCAAAGTATTAAAATGTAATTACTTAACACTTTTTTTAACGTCGTTAATGAACGTTTTTGCAGGTTTAAAAGCCGGAATATTGTGAGCAGGAATGATGATTGTTGTGTTCTTTGAAATGTTCCTACCGGTTTTTTGAGCCCTTTGCTTGATTGTGAAACTTCCGAATCCCCTGAGGTATACATTTTCCCCGTTGATAAGAGATCCTTTGACTGTGTCCATGAAAGCCTCAACCGTTGCCTGTACTGCAACTTTTTCGATTCCTGTTTTGTTAGCTATTTCTGCTACAATTTCTGCTTTTGTCATGATTAATATTTTTTTAATTGATACAATTAAGTTTCAGCTTGATGGGCTGCAAAGATATAAATTTTTTATTTCCCAAATGTTTTGTCCGTTTTTTTTTCTGTTTGTAATAATCTCATAATAAAATTGTTTACGTCGTATGGAATTTTCACACTCTCTTATATCATGGTATAACCGTTCGAAAAGGGATCTGCCGTGGAGAACCACCAACGACCCATACAGGATCTGGGTTTCGGAGATCATTTTGCAACAGACAAGGGTGCAGCAAGGTCTTTCTTATTACAATCGGTTTATTGAAAAATTTCCTGATATACAAACTCTTGCCGGAGCTGATGAGAATGAAGTCCTTAAAGTTTGGGAAGGGTTGGGCTATTATTCCCGTGCCCGGAATATGCTGATTGCCGCCCGTCAGATTTCCAGCGGGCATGGTGGCCTGTTTCCTTCTACATATGATGATTTGCTGACACTCAGTGGTATTGGCGATTACACTGCAGCTGCAATTACTTCTATTGCCTATGGATTACCCTACCCTGTGATCGATGGCAATGTGAAAAGGGTCGTGAGCCGTTTGCTTGGGATACGAGGCCGGTTGGACATGCAGGAGAACCGAAAAATATTATCTGTTTTCCTTCAGGAAAATATTGATAAAGAGGATCCCGGAACATTCAATCAGGCAGTGATGGAACTGGGTGCTCTCGTGTGCAAACCCTCGTTGCCTGATTGCGGCCTTTGTCCGCTTTCCGTTTCCTGTGTGGCTTATAAATCCGGACTAACCCATCTTATTCCTTTCAGGAAGGAACAGACTGTAAAAGTGGAACTTTACCGGGATTATTTTGTGATTTTGTCGGGAGTTGAAGATGACCGGCAATTACTTATCTCCAGGAGTTCAGGTTCCGGAATATGGAAGGGCCTTTTTGGGTTCCCATACCGGGAAAGTTCCGGTAGTTTCCCGGATGCCGGTGAATTGAAGCATTTTTTATTGAGCCTTTTGCCTCTCCGGAAAGTCAGGCATGTGTCAATTGCAGATAATGCTTACCGTCATGTGTTATCCCACCGAATAATTCATGCCCGGTTTCATTTCATCGAGGCTACAGGATTGAATGCTGACCCGGAAACAGCCTATCCGGTTCACTTAAACTCAATACACCAATACCCTTTTCCAAGACTTCTGAAACGCTTTATGGAAGAGCATCCTGAAATGTTTGTTAAAAAAATTGCTTCGGAACGGGGGACAAAATCGGATTTCAGGGACTAATGGTAAACGGACAATGGAAACGATGTTTTATTGTCTATTTTTGTAAATTATTGGTTGAACTTTAAAATCTGATGTTTTATGGCTGGAGTAAACAAAGTAATCCTGGTCGGGAATCTTGGTAAGGATCCGGAAATCAGGAGCCTGGAAGGCGGGGCAAAGGTTGCAAATTTCACCCTTGCAACCAACGAAAACTACAAAAACAAAAATGGTGACAAGGTGGAACATACCGAATGGCATAATATTGTCCTTTGGCGCGGCCTTGCAGATATTGCCGATACATACCTGAAAAAAGGGAATCAGGTATATATTGAGGGACGTCTCAGGACCAGGGCCTGGGATGATAAAGATGGTAACAAACGTTATACGACTGAAGTCTATGCTGATAACATGGTTATGCTCGGAGGTCGTCAGAATGCTTCTACCTCTTCGCCTGAAATGAAGGAGAGCCCGGTTATAACCGATATCCCGGAACCCTCTAAGGATGATGATCTTCCCTTTTAATCAGTTTTGCGTTATTTCAAAAAAATCCCGGTCCATCCTGCATCCGATAGATACCGGTCAGTGGGATGGTCCGGCCTTTTGGATATTTTTATAACTTTGCATCCGAAACTTTAAATATTCATTCCTTGGAAGATACTGATAGTACTTCACTAATTATTGGCCAGGGATGGATCATGGCTGAAACAATGATGAATCCGTTTACCATGTCCATTTTCTGGGGATTATTTGCCATAGCATTTTTACTCCTTCTCTCAGCCTTTATCTCTGGCTCGGAAATTGCATTTTTTGCTCTGAATCATTCTCAGATCAAGGATGTTCGGGAAAACCGAAATCCTGGCAATCTTCGTATTATCACTTTACTGGAAAGGCCTAAACGATTACTGGCAACTATCCTGATAGCAAATAACCTGATCAATGTATCCATCGTGATCCTTGCGGTTTTTATTTTCAGGATATGGTCGAATTTTTCTCCTCCGTTGGAGTTTATTATCCTGGCTGTTGCTGTAACAATTCTGATCCTGGTCTTTGGAGAAATTGTACCCAAGATGTATGCCGCCAAACATAGTATCAGATTTGTCCGGTTCATGACTCCTGCCATGGCTGTACTTATAAGATTGTTTTATCCCCTTAGCTCCATCCTGGTGAGATCGACAACACTGATCGACAGACGCCTGGCTGGGAAAAAACCGGGTTTCTCTATCAGCGACCTCTCTGATGCCATTGATATTACTGCCGGAGCTTCAACCCAGGAAGAAGAGAAAAAAATACTGAAGGGTATCGTTAAATTCGGCGACATTGACGTTAAAGAGATAATGAAATCCAGACTTGATGTTGTTGCTGTTGAAGTGAATACACCATTCTCCGAGATGCTTGATACTGTCAGGGAATCAGGATATTCCAGAATACCGGTATACTCAGATTCTTTCGACAATATCGTTGGGATTCTTTATGTGAAAGATCTATTAGCCCATCTTGATGAAAATCCCGGATTTCAATGGTCGAAACTCATTCGGGAGGTTTTCTTCGTTCCGGAAAACAAAAAGATCAAAGACCTTCTAAAAGAATTTCAGGAGAAGAAGATACATATGGCTGTCATCGTTGATGAATACGGTGGTACCGCCGGAATTGTCACTCTGGAAGATATAATTGAAGAGATTGTTGGTGATATCAGCGATGAATTTGATACCTCAGAAGATGAACCGGATTTTAAGAAAATCGACGACAATAATTATATCTTCGAAGGGAAAACAACCATTAACGATGTTTGCAAGATCATGGGCATCGATGATGATGTTTTTGATGAGGTGAAAGGAGAAGCAGATTCCCTGGCAGGATTGATCCTGGAACTTGAAGGGAATATTCCTCCCAAAGATACTGTGGTTCTATACCGGAATTTTGAGTTTAAAATCCTTGCTTCCGACCACCGCCGAATAAAACGGATAAAGATTATCATCAGAACATGAACCGGAAATAATGAGAAAATTCATCCCTTTATACTTCGTGTTTTTGTTCCTGGCTTCCTGCTCATCCAATGAATTGCCCAAGCCAAGGGGCTATTTCAGGATAGAGTTGCCGGAGCACAGTTACAGAGTCCTGGATACTACATTTCCCTATAGCTTTGAATACCCGGCGTATTCCAGCATCATGTCCGACCCCTATGCACCGGAAGAACCTTACTGGATTGATGTATACTTCGCCCAATTCAAAGCGAAACTACATCTGAGCTACAAGGTTGTCAATGATACCAATCTCATTTATTACCTGGAGGATACAAGAAAATTTGTGGTCAAACATATTCCCAAGGCCAATGCCATCGAAGACAGCCTGATTTTCGACAGAGAAAAAAATATTTATGGCCTTCTTTATGAAATTCATGGAGGTAACGCCGCTTCTCCTGTCCAGTTTTTTGTTACCGACAGCACCCGGCATTTTGTAAGAGGAGCATTGTACTTCAATGTAAAACCCAATAATGATTCCCTCCAGCCTGTCATAGATTTCCTCAGGAAAGACATTGATCACCTCATTAGCACATTTCGTTGGAAGAACGGTGCAGAATAAGCAACTTAATCATTACATTTGCTGTCTTGACCCCGGTTTTGGTTCATGGAACCAACCTTTAAAAATTGTCAAACTTTAATTATTGTCTAATGAAAAAGACTGCCTTGCTTCTATTGCTTTCCTTACAAATCACTTTTCTTCTTGCTCAGTCCGATATCTATTCCAGAGTGGAGATCAGGGCCGGCAAAAGTCAGATAATTAATATGCTTAATCAGGGAATAGCACTTGATGATGCTTTCCTGGAGAAGGAAAACCTGATTATTGCCGAACTACCGCAATCTGATTTGCTGAAGCTTTCATCTCTTGGTATCGATTATGAGGTTCTTATTTCTGATGTGACGGCATTTTATATCCAACGAAATGAAATGACCGGTGATTATGTGATAGAACGCGGGATAGGAGAATACCCGGTTCCGGAAGATTTTGAACTGGGTTCCATGGGCGGGTTCTGTACTTACGATGAGATGATTACGCATCTTGATAACATGCATACTAAGTATCCTGATCTCATCACCGCAAAACAGGTAGCAGGAACTACCCTGCAAGGACGCGATATATACTGGGTGAGGTTATCCGATAACCCGGATCAGAATGAAGATGAGCCGGAAGTATTATATGACGGCCTGCATCATGCCAGGGAAGGGATAGGACTGCAACTCCTGCTGTATTATATGTATTATCTCCTGGAAAACTATGATACCGACGAAGAGGTGCAATACCTTGTGAATAACACGGAAATGTATTTTATCCCGGTTATCAATGCCGATGGCTATGTTTACAATCAGACTACCAATCCAAATGGTGGCGGCATGTGGAGGAAAACACGCCGGGATAATGGTGACGGTTCCTATGGGGTTGATCCGAACAGGAACTATGCTTACATGTGGGGATATGATAATAATGGCTCTTCTCCCATCCCTTCTGATGAAACATACCGGGGTCCCTATGCTTTTTCTGAACCTTGTATCCAGACTTTAAGAGATTTTACTATTGATAACGAGTTCGGGATAGCCATGAACTACCATTCTTATTCCAATCTTTTACTCTATGCATGGGGATATACGGAAGATCCTTGTCCTGATGACGATATATTCTCGGCCTTCGGACAGATTATGACAAGTGAAAATGGCTATGCTTATGGCGCCGGTAGCACAACCATTTATCCTACCAACGGTGGTTCCGACGACTGGATGTATGGCGAACAGGGTGAAAAACCGCTGATCTTTGCCTTTACCCCTGAAGTCGGAAACTCCAACGATGGATTCTGGCCTTCGGTCGACAGGATCATTCCCCTTTGCCAGGAAAACATGTATGCCAACCTGATGGCTGCTCATTTCGTTGGCTACTATGCCAGTGTTGATGAGACATCCCCGGCCATTATCAGTAGTACCGAAGGGAGTATTAGCTTTACCATAAAAAGACTGGGACTAAAAGACGGAGCTACGTTTTCCGTATATCTGGCCGCTATTTCACCTGAGATTATTTCGACAGGTATGCCGTTGGTTTTTAATGACCTTGCTATGCTGCAAACCGAAGAAGGTTCTGTTTCCTTTACTCTGGATCCCAATATTCAGAATGGCACACCTCTTTCATTCCTGTTACAGGTGGATAATGGATTGCATGTTACTTCCGATACCGTAAACAAAGTATTCGGACAAGCCCAGGTACTTTTTGAGGATGATGGCTCCAATATGAGCAAATGGACCTCTCCTAAATGGAATATCACATACGAAGCCAGTCATTCGGCTCCAACTTCCATCACCGATTCTCCTAATGCTAATTATTTAAGTAACAGCAACAGCAGCGTTACCACAAATACTGAAATTGACCTGAGTGATGCAGTTTTTGCCGTTCTGAATTTCTGGGCGAAATGGGAGATTGAAGCAGGATGGGATTATGTTCAGGTAAAAGTTTCTGATAATGGAGGAAGTACCTGGACGGCACTGGATGGTATGTATACCAAACCCGGCAACAGTAACCAGGCTCTGGGCCAGCCCTTATACGACGGGTACCAGACCGATTGGGTAAAAGAAGAAATTGATCTTAGTGATTACCTGGGTGAACAGATAAAAATCAGATTTACAATCCGTTCTGATGGTTACATTGAAGAAGACGGTTTCTATTTTGATGACCTGACGGTAATGGCAATACCCCAGAACGGAGTGGGTATGCCCGATCCAACCGGTGATAATGATTTGTATTCCATTCACCCTAATCCCGGAAACGGTATTATTTTCCTGGAAACATCGGAAGATATGAAGGCAGGAACGGAATTTACTGTTTTTAGCCTGACCGGTAAAACAGTTTACTCTTCAGAAATATTAGGGAGAATTTCCAGGATAGATGTTAGCGGTTGGGAGCCCGGTATTTACTTTGTCCGGATAGAAGGAGCAGCAATTCATCCTTTCGTCAGGAAACTAATCGTTTATTAAAGCCAACCTGTTGGTTTTTTTCTATCTTTGCAACTTTAAACGATAAGCCGATGTAGAAACCCAGGAAATTTTCCGCAAAACAAGGGGAGGTCATATGATCGATACCATTAAAATCGGGACATTAAGGTGGCACCATATCCTGAGTCCCACGGAGGATGATCTGCAATTCCTGAATGATACTTTTCATTTTCATCCCCTTGACCTGGAAGACTGCCGAAGTAAGATCAATCAGCGGCCAAAGATCGACATCTACGACGATTATTATTTTCTCATTCTTCATTTTCCGAGTTTTGATGAACCGGAACGATTTATCCGCACACGTGAGGTTAAGATTTTCTGGGGTGATGATTTTATTATTACCATCGGCAGTTCACATTGGGTAGTCACTGATATGTTCCTGAAGGTTAAAACCCAGGTGGAAAAGAAGGAAAGCCTGGATGTCGGAACCAGCGATGCCCTCCTTTACCGTATTCTGGAGAGGTTAATGCGTGAATCCCTTGTACTGCTCAGGAAGGTAGGCCAGGAAGTTGACTTCCTGAATAGCCAGCTTTTCGATAAACGCGCGGTATTTACTATTGAACGCATCTCGATTACCCGTAAGAATATCATTCTTATGAACACGATCTTCAAACCCCAGCTTCCGTTGTTCCATAATTTCGAGACCGGGAAGATCGAGGGATTTGCGGAAAATATGGAGGATTACTGGGGTAATATCCTCGACTACTACCAGCGTATGTGGGATATGATTGAAGATTACCAGGAACTGATTGAGGGCCTGTCGAAAACCTTCGACAGCCTGCAGGCAAACAAAACCAGCGAGATTATCAAGGTGCTGACTTTTTTCTCTTCCATTTTGCTTCCATTGACTTTTATTACAGGACTTTACGGCATGAATATCGGCCTTCCTCTGCAAAATAACTCTAATTCATTTTTAGTGATTTTAGGGTTTATGATCGCGATCGTGATAATAATGCTGTTTTATTTCAAGAAAAGGCGCTGGATATAAAGCCTGTTATCTTTAAGTATCCTGAAACAATCAATCATTCAAATATTCCGATTGTCTTCTGATCGATTCTTTATGAATTTGCTCCAGGATTTTTTTCAAAAATGATTCTTCCAGTCCGAGCAGTTTGCCTTGCCTTAGCCTGCTTTCCAGGACGTGCTCCCAGCGTTTAAGCTGGAGTATGTTCAGTTTCTGTGATTGTTTAATCATGGCTATTTCTTCAGCGATCCCGAACCTTTTGGCCAGAAGGTCAAGCAGTGAGGCGTCGATACGGTCGATTTGCCTGCGCAAGTCTTCCAGACGGTCGGGGGGAGTTGCCGCTGCTGACTGTTCCCCATATCGCAAACCGGATAATATCTCATCCAGCGTGGCAGGTGTGATTTGCTGCTGACGATCGGTCAGGGCCTGGTCGGGATCGTAATGAACCTCCACCATCAGGCCATCCATGCCCAGATCGAAGGCTGCCTGAGCGACTTCCCGGATATAATTCCGGGATCCTGCAATGTGACTCGGATCACAGATCATCGGCAGGGATGGCATACGCCTTCTAAGTTCTATTGGCAGTTCCCAGAGGGGATCATTGCGGAACCGGCTTTTGTCATATGAGTAAAAGCCCCTGTGTATGGCAACGATTTTCCGGATCCCTGCATGGTAAATCCTTTCCAGCGCACCTGTCCATAGCTCCGTATCAGGATATACGGGGTTTTTTATCAGAACAGGTATGTCTCTGTTTTCCAGGATGCCGGCAATCTCATTCATCATAAATGGATTTACAACCGTTCGGGCACCTATCCATATCATGTCTATCCCCTGATCCAGGGCAAGGCGTATATGGTCCGGATGCCCGGCTTCCACCGTCGTAAGGAGCCCTGTGCTCTCTTTTACCTTTTTCATCCAGGGCAATCCTGCAGCACCTACTCCTTCGAACAATCCAGGATGGGTGCGTGGCTTCCATAAACCTGCCCTGAAGACACCAACCTTGCCTGAACGGGATAGTTCTTCCGCGGTCTTCAAAACCTGGTATTCCGTCTCTGCAGAGCAGGGACCGGCTATGATCAAGGGGCCCGGACAGGTGCACCATGCAGCGGTGGGTGAAAATTCCATCAGGAAATTGTTTTTCGATGTCAAAGGTACTAAAGTGTAAAGACAAGGAGCAAATTTCCGGAATTCATTTCAGATAGTGTAAAAAGGTTTATTTTTGCAGGAAACCAAACACAATATTCCTTTATGGATAAGCTGAAAAGATTTGATATTAAGGCGCTTCTGGCATCAAAAGACATCAACCGGCCGGTTCTTGTCAAGGGTTGGGTAAGGACCAAACGCAGCAGTAAAAACGTTGCATTCATTGCTATGAACGATGGCACCACCATTCATAATCTGCAGATAGTAGTCGACCTTGAAAAGATACCGGAATCGCTGCTTTCCGATATACAGACGGGCGCTGCCCTGTCGGTATACGGACAACTGGTACAATCGGCAGGAAGCGGCCAGCCTGTGGAGGTGAATGCCGAGGAAGTGACCATCCTGGGGAAAGCCGACCCCGACGAATACCCCCTGCAACCAAAAAAACATTCGCTTGAGTTTCTCAGGGAAAAGGCACATCTGCGTTTCCGGACTTCCACCTTCGGCGCCATCACCCGGATACGGCACGCCATGATCTTTGCCATTCATAAGTTTTTTAACGATAAGGGATTTTATAATATCCACACTCCCATCATCACCGGATCGGATGCTGAAGGCGCAGGGGAAATGTTCAGGGTTACCGTGCTGGATGCTAAAAATCCTCCCCTCGATGAATCCGGAAAGGTTGATTTCAATGAGGATTTTTTCGGCAAGGAGACTAACCTGACAGTATCCGGTCAGCTTGAAGCAGAACTGGCTGCACTGGCCATGTCGAATGTTTATACCTTCGGACCAACCTTCCGCGCAGAGAATTCAAATACCTCCAGGCATCTGGCCGAATTCTGGATGATAGAACCCGAAATGGCCTTCTATGATATCCACGATGACATGGACCTGGCAGAAGAGATGCTGAAGTACCTGATTCAGTATGCCTTGGATCATTGTCGCGACGATCTGGATTTCCTGAATAAACGCTTCCTGGAAGAAGAATCCAAAAAGAAACAGGAAGAACGCTCGGAAATGGACCTGATCCAAAGGTTGGAGTTCGTGATGAAAAATCCCTTTGAAAGAATTACCTATACACAGGCATTTGAGATCCTGAGAGATTCAAAACCAAATAAAAAAGGGAAGTTCCAGTATCCCGTCGAAAAATGGGGTGTGGATATGCAATCGGAACACGAAAGATATCTCGTTGAAAAGCATTTTGGCAGACCTGTGATCGTTACGGATTATCCAATGGAGATCAAGGCATTTTATATGAAACAAAATGATGATGGTAAGACGGTCAGGGCCATGGATGTGCTATTCCCCCAGATCGGAGAGATCATCGGTGGATCACAACGCGAGGAGGTTTACGATAAGCTTTTAAAGCGTATCCACGAAATGAGTATTGATGAGAAAACACTTTGGTGGTACCTTGAAACCAGAAAATTCGGGACAGTGCCTCACAGTGGTTTCGGACTGGGATTCGAGCGTCTTATGCTTTTTGTAACCGGAATGGGGAATATTCGTGATGTAATTCCTTTTCCGCGTACTCCAAAGAATGCGGAGTTTTAATCTTATTTTCTAAACAGATTGTTTTTTCGTTCAATTAGTTGTAAATTTAGGATGCGGTTGTAAACAGGAATAAACTGATCATGCTCAATCAAAGGCTACAACAAAAGCTTTTACAGAAACTTTCTCCTCAGCAGATATTGCTGATGAAGTTGTTACAGATACCCTCTGCTGTGCTGGATCAGAGAATTAAACAGGAAATTGAGGAAAATCCGGCTCTCGAAGAGTTCGGGGATAATGAAAACCTTCAGGCAGAAAGTAAGGCAGAAGAGCCGGTTGATCAGGAAGATACCGGAGGAGATGAGCTGGAAGACGTTTACGATGAAAGCGATGATGAATTTGATATTAATGATTATCTCGATGATGATGAGATTCCCCTGTACCGGCTGAGTTCTGATAATGCATCCCCCGATGATGAACATCGGGAAGTGCCAATGGCTTCAGGGGTAACATTTCAGGATTTCCTGATTGATCAGCTTGGTTTGCGCACTATGACCGAAAAACAAAGGCATATTGCCGAAACGCTGATCGGGAACCTGGATGACTCAGGATACTTAAATCGTGATGTAAGGGCTATGGTTGACGACCTTGCCTTCTCACACAATATTCAGGCGAGCGTGGGAGAAATACTGGAAGTACTTTATATGATCCAGGAGTTTGACCCACCCGGGGTGGGTGCAAGGAATCTCAAGGAATGCCTGCTCATTCAACTCAGACGGATTGAAGACCCTTCGGATGACGTGTTAAATGCCATTAACATCCTGGAGCATAGTTTCAATGAGTTTACCAAGAAACATTATGAGAAGATACTGAAGAGAACCAAATTTACAGATGAACAGCTTAAGGATGCAATCAATGAAATACTGAAGCTTAATCCAAAGCCCGGGAATTCCCTTTCTGAAACTACGAAGACCAACCATTATATCATTCCTGATTTCATTATCACCAATATCAATGGGGAACTGGAATTAACATTGAATTCCAGAAATACACCTGAGCTTCGCGTAAACCGTTCTTATGTTGAAATGATGGAGACCTATGCGGAGAACAAAAATGATAAGAAAAGCAAGGATGCATTTCTGTTTGTGAAGCAGAAGATCGACTCCGCCAAGTGGTTCATGGAAGCTATCCGTCAACGGCAGCATACTTTGATGGTGACCATGCAGGCCATTATGGATTTTCAAAGAGATTATTTTCTTACAGGAGATGAGACCAAACTTAAACCCATGATCCTGAAAGATATTGCGGAGATTGTAAATATGGACATATCAACCATTTCCAGGGTGGCCAATAGCAAATACGTTCAAACCCCTTTTGGTACTTTTCTGCTTAAAAGCTTTTTTTCCGAATCCATGCAGATGGACAGCGGAGAAGAGGTGTCGACCCGGGAGATAAAGAAGATACTGTCGGATTGCATATTAGCTGAAAATAAAGTGAAACCCTATACCGATGATCAGCTTACGGCCATCCTGAAAGAAAAAGGTTATAATATTGCAAGACGGACTGTGGCAAAGTACAGGGAGCAATTAAGCATTCCCGTTGCCCGGCTGAGAAAGGAGCTAAGCTGAATAATCAAGGGTATTATACGATCGTTAACATTCTTCCTGATTAACTGAATCTTATGGAATCAAAAGCAGCCAAAGTTATTTCTATAGTCTTCCAGCCATTGCTTATCCCCACATACGGATTTATTGTCCTTTTAAACCTGAATGTGTTCTTTGCACTGGTATTACCTCCGGTGTCGAAATGGCTGATCATCGGAATGATTTTTACAACTACTTTTGTTTTTCCGCTCATATTCTTGCTGATCCTTTATTATCGTGGTGTTATCAAAACATTACACATGGAATCGAGGGAAGAGAGGATACTGCCTTTTATTCTCACCATCGTATTTTATTATCTTACGTATTATCTGCTGAAAAACATGCAGATCTCTCCCATTTTCTATTATTTCCTGATCGGGACTTCACTCACGGCAGTCATTGCTCTCCTGGTGAACTTTTTCTGGAAAATAAGCATACATATGGTTGGGATCGGTGGAGTACTGGGAGCTTTTCTTGGCTTATCGCTGGTGCTGATGATCGATATTCCCCTGGTTCTGATAATAATCACACTTATTTCGGGGCTGGTTGGATTTGCCCGTTTGCAGCTACACGCCCATACACCGGCACAGGTTTATGCAGGATTCCTGGCAGGTTTTACCATTATGCTTTGTCTGTTTTTGTTTATTTAGTACCAGGAAGAATGCCCTGCCGGCAATTGTTACCACGGTAGTATCATGATCCCGACCGAAATAGGATAGAACTCCGGCCCTCTGTCTTCTCGGAAAACTGTTGAAAGCTGGTAATAGGCCCATACATTGATCCACCGGTATCCAACACGGAACGTTGGCCCGTAACGCCACGGCTCAATCTGTTTTACCCCAATGTTTTTATATTTAACAAGGGTGCCGTCGGTATTTGAAAGGTCTCCCTTATACTTTGTGTGGCTGCTGATCAGGTAACCGGCTTTAAAACCGGCTGCCATCCGAAACCCTTTCTTTGATTTGTAAGTGAACTCAAAGGGAATATCCAGGTATGTCAACGATAGCTTGCTCTTTTTATAGTCGCGGGTAATGTTGGTGAAACTAATCGTATCGGCTTTAATATCCAGTATTTCACCATTACTATATAAGTTATGCATACCAAGCCCACCACCTATAGTCAGAAATAAGTGACTTTTCCCTAAACGATGGTTGTACTGGAATCCTACGTTCGATCCCTGGTTCATGAATCTTGCGTCCAAACCATCGGGGACATCCATCCAGAAATCATTAAAAACAGCAACATTGATACCGAATTTCTGACGAGTGTCTTCACTGACAACCTGTGCCATCATCACAATTGAAGCCAGAAATAATACAAGGGTAAAAAGGGTCCTTTTCATGAGTAAATGGGTTTGTGAATCACAAAAATAATATAATATCCTCATGTTATGGAAATATCATGCCAAAACTGCACATGGAGTCAATATATATTTAAATTTTTAGATAATACGTATTTTCCCCACCTGCAATCTGGCAGGTACGCAATTTCCACACCTGAATTAATTCGTTGAGTATTATTGAAAACGGGTGATTTCCTCCGTTGACAAGGCGTGCTAATCTTTGTTACTTTGTTGTATCCGATTGTTGATAAAAACCAAACGGTAGCTAAAGATTTAAGCCATGATTACGACAGTACTTTTTTTGTTCTTATTAATAATCTCAGCATACTTGAATGCTCAGAGCCTGGAAGAAAAAAATATTCCTTGTTTTATAATGCAAGACCGATAAATTACGATTCCCCTACCAGGCCCATATATATTCCCGGCCCCGGATAACACTCGTTACTGGGGCTATTTTTTTACCAGGGTTTTACAAAATCGGAAGGTTTGTACACATGGTTCCTGACAACAAGATAGCTGGCATTATCCATTTGAGTTCTTTTCAACGGATTTTGCATCAGAAAGCACTGAAGCCAGGCAATGGGTGTAACGATGAAGATATAAAGCAGTCCGAGTATTCCCGCCATAAGGATTAAACTGATCGCCGGTAATAACCAGAATTTCTTGCGTGTTCTCATGAAATCCCATAGATCTGTTATCTTTTCCATAATATTGAGTATTTATTTATTGCATAGTAAGGTTGTTCTGGAGAATAGTCTTTTTCTGTTTGAAATAAATATAGTTGACTGCCAGGGCGGCTCCAATGGCAGCACAATCATCTGTGCAGCCATGCGGCATGTAAATATTCTTGAATATTTCTGTTTTTCCCAGGAACTCTATATCCAGGTCGCCGGTAAAAAGGTCCCCGGCAAGGCAAAGATTTACCGAACCGGTCAGGAGGCTTGATTCCCTGGCTAATTTCACAATAATTTCTTCCCAGATGCCCTGCAAAGCCAACGCCAGATTGTAATGATGGGGTTTAAAGTCTTGCCCTGACCTTCTTCTTTCAAACCCCAATACCCCTTTCCAGGCCGATGCATTGATCCGGCTTAGTCCGGATACCGTCCTGAAAAATTTTCTGCTTAACGACAAACTGCCATCATCGGCTATATGAACCATTTCCGTCATGATGATTTTACGGAAATCCGCCGTTTGATCGGAATGAGATTTGCCTTCGGATGCCAGAGCCAGGAATTCTTTGTCCGCTGACAATGAAGGAAGCCCCAGATAATAACGGAAGGCTGCCCTGAGTATACCCAGTGAGTTTGGATAGCGCAGGTCCTTGATGATTTTGATGTTATTCTTATGTCCGTGGCATATCGATGTTGTGGCCCATTCTCCTTGTCCGTCAATGATCAGGATGGCCGCCTCTTCAATGGGAGCAGGATAAAAAGTGGCAGCAGCAAGCGATAGATTGCATTCGCTGAAAAGTATCGGTGTTTTGTCGAGGTCTATATCACCCGATTTCTTTAATTGCTTTTTGATGAATGCTTTGGTGAACAGTTTTTCTCTGACCCTGACCGGCATCGTGGTTGCAAAACTGTAAACCCCTTTGGGAGCGTAAGCATAATACGTTTCAAGCTGCTTCTCCAGCTTCAGAAAGGGTTTTTCGAAAAAGACAATAGCATCCAGCCCGGATGCCGGTATATTCGCCATAGCCAAACAATACTCTATGGCATTGACGGGGAAAGAGGTATCGTAAGGTATCCCGGAGAATGTCTCCTCCTTGGCTGAAACGGCAACTTGTCCGTCTTTTACCAGACATGCATTGGCATTGCTATAAAATGCTGATATTCCCAGGATATTCATATATTGGATGATAACCGAATCAGTTAAATATACTTACACAATGACGCATGAGTCAATGTAAGATAAGTAAGCGGTAAGATGGAATCAGTTTCCGGTCGGGGGCTATACTCTTTGACCGGAGCTATTTCAGCTTGTCGGCAAAGACTTTCCTGAGCTTTTCCAGCTTTGGTTTGATAACCAGTTGGCAGTAAGGTTGGGAGGTATTATCGTTGTAATAGTTATGATGATAATCTTCCGCAGGATAAAAAACCTCCAAAGGTTTAATTTCTGTGACAATGGGAGCCCGGAAGGCACCCGATTCATCCAGTTTTTTCAGATAATGCTCCGCCAGCCTTTTCTGTTCAGGATTGTGATAGAAGATGACGGAACGGTATTGCGTACCCACGTCAGCTCCCTGCCGGTTAAGGGTCGTCGGGTCATGGGTTTGCCAGAACACCTCCAGCAATTCATCGTAGGAGATGATCTCCGGATTGTACACGATCTGCGCTACTTCAGCGTGACCGGTGGTTCCTGCACAAACTTCCCTGTAAGAGGGATTTTTTATATCCCCTCCCGAATACCCGGGTTTAACCGATTCAACTCCTTTCAGCCTCTGAAAAACCGCCTCCACACACCAAAAACAACCTGCACCAAACGTCGCCGTGTCGGCAGATGGCTCCGAAACCTTCGGGTTGCCCGCACTAATGCTTAATAGTATTATGGATGATATCATGGTAAGAAACACTCTTTTCATTTTTCTGCTTCAACATCTGTTTATAATTATCCGCCTTAAAGCGTTTCTTACATAACGAACAAGCCCGCTCCGGTGTTCATTTCGTGGCTGAAAGATCCTTACCAGGAAAAAAAGAACGCTGAGCAGAGAGTTTCAAAATTAGTACCAAAGACCATATTGGTCGTATATTCAATGAATTACGAATAAAATTTGAGATCAAAAAAAAGACGTTTTTGTCCTATGGTGTTCACTTGCTGTACGGAAGTGAACTGTTATTGCATCAACACGCTTTGAACCGGATACCAGAAAACACCAATCAGCAATGCCGTGAGCAAGGGCCGTATCATGTTTTTCCAGGTTGTGTTCTTCCTGGCAAAAATGTTGTATCCATGGTTAATAGCCGATTGTAACAGAAAAAGCAGAAAAGTAAGCACAAGGGTTACATTGGCCATAGGATTCCAATGGGCAAAATAAACAAGCAGAGCCATGAGGGCAAAGGATAAGAAGGCAAATCCCGTCTGTTTCTGGTAATCGCTGCCTTGCTCGTAACCGGTTGCTTCTGCGGCTTTTTTTGCGAACAGAAGTCCTTCGATGGCGGAAAACCCCGCGATGGAACCAAGGATCCAGGGTGTCATGATGTGCAGGATCTCTTCGGGGGTATCTCCAAGGTAATATGCCAGGAATATGCCAAGTCCAGTTCCGACGATTCTAAGGATTTCAAGGATTTTAATGATCATGGGTATATGGTTTATGGGTTATTGTTTTGGTTTGTTTCGACTCAAATTGACTTTGTCCAGTTTCCATGCATTCAGGAAACCGAGTTTGACAATGCGTGTCATCTTATCGATGTTAACCTTTTCGATCTCATCCGTAGGTTGATGGTAATCGGTTGTAAAGCCGGCCATAAAGAATGCGAAAGGAATGCCTTTCATGGAGAACGGAGCATGGTCGCTGCCTCCACGTCCGCCTTCCGATGCACGAAATCCGATATCCAGGCCCAGTTCATGGGTTTCATTGTTCTTTTTGCTTATTTCTTCCAGGATGGGATGTGATTTGGAGTAGGAAAGGGAACATTTGTTTTTCAGGGTATCGTTGCGGGAATCCCGTGAGATCATATCGAAATTCAGGTTGAGCAGAATGTTCTCCACGGGTTTTACGGGATGGTCGACGAAATAGCTTGAACCAAGCAACCCCATCTCTTCGCCTGTCCAGGCTGCGAAAACGATTGTCCGCTCCGGCTGTTCGCCGGTTGCAAGAAAGGCCCTGGCGATGGTCATTACACCCACAGTGCCGGATGCGTTGTCATCGGCCCCGTTCCAGATGTAGCCATCGTGAATGCCGAGGTGATCGTAATGGGCGCCCAGCACGATCAGCGAATCAGGATTTTTCCCTTCGATCATACCGATTACATTGCGTGCTGTGACGATCTCCGATTCCATTGTTGTCACAAATCCGGCCTGTTTCCCGAAAATCTCCTTCGACATGGGTTTGGGCCGCGCTGCTATTGATTTATGGAATTCATCAGGATGGATGCCCGAACCATCGAGGAGGAGGTTCATGATGGCAGGGGTGACCCGGATGATCAGGGGATTGGTCTTCAGGGTGTCTTCCGGAAGACTGAAATCGTATTCATAAGGTGATTCCAGCTCTTCAGGGCCTTCATAAATAGCGGATTTAAAGCGGAATGGCAGGTTAACTGTCCAGTCTTTCTGTATGCCTTCATAACCGGGTTCAATAACGGCGATGGCTCCTCTTTCACGGGCTTCCTTATTCTTGTCGCGGTTGAGATAATAATACCCATACCGGCCTTCCGGATGGAATTTGCGGAAGGCTTCGGAGGCTGTATCGTTAATTCCCGGGAACCCGGCAAGACGGATGATGATCTTGCCGCTGACGTCCACACCCTGGTAATCGTTGTACCCTTCCTTTTCGTTCACATACCCGTAACCCACAAAAACCACCGGTGCTGCCCCGCTCATGCTTACCGGGGGCAAACTGCCGAATTCGAAGTCTGTCTTGTAGGTGAAATGAAAAGTAGATTCACCATTCTTGTTTTTCTTTGTCACGGAAAGATGCTGTTCCTTGCCGGCTTTGCTTTTGATCAGACTGAATTCCTGGAAAAAGGAACGGTATTTTTCGGGTTTCTTCCCTTCCCACCGTTCTTCCCGCGTAAGTTCCGTAAAACGGTAATCCCCGGCCGGGGCCAAACCATAGATCTTGAATATGCTCGCGATATAATCCCCGGCGATAAATTCACCCTTAGTACCTGTCTGACGACCTTCGGTCCAGTCGGAAGAAAGGAACTCAAGCTGGCCCTGAACGGCTTCGGTGGTGATGGCTTCGAGGCCTTTGGTTGCGGGGTCTTCCTGGGAATACACCCACGAAAAGCATAATGCAAACATCAAAATAGCGAAGATCTTTTTCATGGTTTGGATATTTATTCGTGTGCAATATAAATAAAAAGCGGATACTGGATGCAGTATACTTGTTAAAGGTTGCTGATTGAATTATTCGGTAACTTTAACTCTTCCTGCAAGCTACCTGTAAGCAATCTTCTCATATTTGCAGAAAATTGGTTTTGTGCAAATAAATATTGTTATATTTGCAGGAAATTAGATAAGTGCAAATAAGATGATTTATATTCGCAGATATGTATATTAGGGATTTTATATCGGGAAAACAGGAGAAGCAATATCAGTACAGGAGTTTTCTGCCCAATCCCGTTAATCATGCCTGGATTACGGCTGATGAGAAATTGGACCATATGTTGAGCAGGGCGAACATCTGTTTGGGAGAATTGAATGCTTTTTCTTCACTGGTGCCTGATGTTGATTATTTCATCAGGATGCATGTCCAGAAGGAGGCGTTGACGAGCAGCAGGATAGAAGGGACACGTACCCGGCTGGAAGAGGCATTACAAAAGGAGGAGTATATTGATCCGGAAAGGCGGGATGACTGGCAGGAGGTCAGGAACTATGTGCTGGCAATGAATACAAGTATTGAAAGCCTTTCCCGTTTGCCCATCAGTGGCAGGATAATCCGGCAGGCACATAAGGTACTATTGCAAGGAGTAAGAGGGGAGCATAAGCAGCCCGGTGAATACCGTCAGTCACAGAACTGGGTGGGTGGCTCATCAATTCAGGATGCGCTTTTTATTCCTCCGCATCACACAGAGGTACCGGAGCTCATGAGTGACCTGGAAAAATTTTTGAACAATGAAGACCTGATGATTCCTGATCTGATAAGAATAGGGATTGCCCATTATCAGTTTGAGACCATACACCCATTCCTGGATGGTAATGGAAGGATAGGACGATTGATCATCACATTATTCCTGGTTAGCAGAAAGGTTTTGACCAGACCGGTGCTTTATCTCAGCGATTTCCTGGAGAAAAACAGGGTTCATTATTATGATCGTCTTACCCGTGCCCGTGTTCAGAACGACCTTGCTCAATGGCTTATCTTTTTCCTGGAAGGTGTAAGACAAACAGCAGAAAATTCAATTATCACTTTCCGTAAGATCATAGATATGAGGCAGCGGCTTGAAACCCATGATATGCCCAAGCTCGGGAAAAAGGCACCTTCAGGCATGGCTTTGCTGCGGTTATTATATTCACAGCCGGTAGTGGATGGTAATGATGTTGCAGAAATGTTGAACGTGAACATCTCCACAGCCCTCAGGATGATCTCAGATTTTGAAAAGCTGGGCATCTTGCAGGAAATGACTGGTTACCGGCGTAACAGGGTATTTATTTTCGGGGAATATGTGAGCCTGTTTGGGTAAGAGGGAGAAGGCGGGGTGATGTAAAATCTTCGATTGCATACAATCGATCTTCGAAATATTTTATCAAAGATTAGTTAAAATAAACTTCCAGGTCAATGATCTTGTTTCCTTTTTCAATGACAAAATCCATTTCAAAGTTCCGCTGCCGCCAATAGTAGACCCTAAAACCCTCTTTGGCAGAGTAATTGAGTAAATGAGCGCCTAAATATGTCTTTCATAATGGTTGGCTCAATCAACGCATCCAGCATGTATTGTCTCCATCTGTTTTATCAGGGTTGTTTTACAGGATTTCTTGATTTTCTTATTGTGGGGTAGAGTAAATTGGTGAGATGCTGGGCAGGTTACAGGTTGCAGGCTGCAGGTTGCAGGAGTTTGGGTTTGAGTTATGAGTTATGAGTTATGAGTTATGAGTTTAGCTTCCTGCAGCTTGAAACCTGTATCCTGTAACTTGAAACCTGCCCCCCTTTTACCTTCCTCCTCTCATTTCACCAAAACTTTAATATTCCATGAAGCATTTTTCCCCATTGCCCTTATCACATACATCCCTGCCGGCCAGTTGCTTACATCGATCTCGTGGATCATGGGACTGCCTGCGGTTTTGGTGATTTGCCGGTTGTAAACTGTTTTCCCGAAGGAATTGTATACCGCTATTTCGCTTTTCCCCTCCAGATTTTCATTCAGGAGAAGATTAATGCGGTCGTGAGCCGGGTTGGGAAAAACGGTGATTCCTGGATCCTTTATTGCATTATCGCCAATTCCCACCCCAGGTGACGAAAAATGTATCCCGTCCAGCCACAGCTCAAAGCCATATTCCCAGGTGTCGGCGTGGAATTCCAGGAAGGAGATATCGCTGAAGGAGACATTGCCAAATATTGTCCGGCTCCAGGGGGATGCTCCGGTCAGCGGGATAGCGTAATGCTTCCACTGGTTCATGGTCGGGTTCAGGATGGTGCCGGCAGAAGCCGTGTATTTGTAATACCCCCCGCAATCATTTCCCAGGATGAAATTGCAGTACTGGAAGCCATATCCTGTGTTGTTCACGCTCCTGATCCACAGGAACAAGGTGTCGGTTTCATGCAGGGCCCAGGATGCGATGGAATCACCCCCCGGCCGGTAAAGCATGCCCAGGTCCCAGCCATTGCCGGTACTCAGGTGTATGGAGGCGTTCCCTTCCTTTTTGTTGACCGTATCCCAGGATGTGATGGTCGGTTCCCAGAGACCATAAGACCAGCAGGCTTCAGGGTATGAAAACCAAACAGCCGGGGGCTCAGCAAGATCGGATACAGGGATGTGCTGCCAGGCAGGATCCGGGCCGGGGGTGAATGGATGCCAGATAACCTCGCCTACCGAAGAATTATCGTGGATGTCGTAAATATTACATGCGATCACATCTTCGTCGTTCAAACCGAAATCATTGGCTACCGCATATATTTCCTGGGTGCTCCGGTTCTCGATGTGATAAAAGGTACTTCTTTTGAAAAGGTTTCCGGTAATGGTATCATGCTGTGCTTCTCCTTCAATGTAAATACCATTGCGGTTTTCCAGGATGTCGTTGTGCTTCACGATCAGGCCTTCCGTCTTTTTGGCCGAGATGGCAATGGTATTCCCCTGTATGGTATTTCCCAGGATTTGGTAATCGTGGGAATATTGATTCTGGTAGGGAGGAATCCCGTCTCCTTCCCAAAGCTCTATCCCTGTGGGGTTTTCGTTGATGATATTGTGCGTGATCGTATTGTTGTATCCCCTGTCGATGGCAATGCCGGAATGTTGATTGCCGATCACCTCGTTGCTGTCGACCAGGCTGTTGAATGAATAACCCAGCCAGAACCCGTAATGGCTGTAGTTACAGAGGTTGTGTTTGTAAACATTGCCATCGGCAAAAGTGGCCTCAATCGCGTTGTGCGGCGAATAGGAGCAATCATTGTAAGCGAAATAGTTGTTGTTGGGTATGCTCGAATATTCATATTGTCCCAGGAAAATGCCATCGCCGGAATAGGTGAAGTCATTGTGCACAACCGTGTTTTCGTTGGATACGATCAGCAGGATGGCCGCACAATCGCTCGGGTCGGTTTCACGGTTCACATGGCTGCAAACATTGTGATGGATGTAGCAGGAATCGGTAAAATTCATCCGGATACCAAATCCTGTGTTCCAGTTCAGGATATTGTCGTGGATATGGATACTATCGCAATCATACATGGCCACCCCGTCGTTCTGTTGCTGCATAGTGTTATCGAAGACTTCCACTGCCCGGCACTGGTCCATCAGCACACCACCACCCAGTGCTGAATTTACGCCGGTCCAGATAGAGATCCATCCTGTGGTATCTTTTTTATTATGTGAAAACACATTCCCGTTTATGATGATATTATGCGAATTTTTAATCTTAACGGCATAGTAGTAATCTTTTACCATTTCGAAATTCCGGATGATGATGTCATGTGAATTCTCAATAATGGCCATGTAACCCTGGTCATCCGCGCCGTTTACGGTTACGCTGTCGCCATCGATGATGATGTTGTGTTTGTTGATGATGCGGATGACCCCGTCTTTTTCAGGATCAGGGAAATTATACGTGCCACCTATGATGTTATACCAGGAACCGCTGGGAATATCCCAGTTGTCCTGAAGGGGTATATATTGCTGTGCTGAAAGGCTTGAATACAGGAATAATCCTGAAAGAATTACAATGATATTTTTCATAACTGCCGGTTTTGGTTTCGAATGCAAAAGGTAAAGATTTTTTTTGGATATTTAAAAATCCCTGTTTATTTTTGGAGTCTCATTACTTGCCGATGAAACCTATCATCATTACCGGCTTTCTTTTTGTGACCTGCTAAGGTCATACCGGACATATTCATCCGGTTGTTTTCGGAATTATTTCCCGGAGCTTTTTTTCAATTAACATATTTTTTATTCATCAAAATTTCGGAGGAAAAACCATGAAAAATCAAATTACCCTTATGCCAGGATTTGTGATTAACATCCTTTCGGGCTGTTATGCCCTGATAAACCATTTGAAACTGTTAAATCCCAATCAAAAACGAAAACGAAATGAAAAATAACCATAAAGCCAGGCATTTTCTACTATTTTATTTACCTGTAAGAAAGATCACTACTTTCCGGTGGAAAAGTTTTTACAGGGATCTGTATGAAGCCATTTCCGGTTCGGAGCAGGATTTTACGCAAGGCAGCCTGCGACGGGCCATTTTTCTTCTTTCCATCCCAATGGTTTTGGAGATGTTGATGGAATCCATCTTTGCCATTGTTGACATATTCTTTGTTTCCCGGCTGGGCGCTGATGCTGTGGCCACGGTAGGTTTAACCGAAAGCATGCTGACCATCGTTTATTCGTTGGGAGTGGGCTTTGCTATGGGCGCAACGGCACTTGTTTCACGGCGTATTGGTGAAAAAGACCCGGAAGCAGCGGCTACTTCAGGCTTTCAGGCTATAATAATCGGAGTTGTATTTTCAGTTCCCCTGGCAATAGCCGGGATCTTTTATGCCGGCGATCTGCTGGAACTCATGGGCGCTTCTCCTGAATTAATAGAAAGCTATTCGGGTTACCTGCGTATCATGCTGGGATCCAATGTGGTGATTATGTTGTTGTTTATAAACAATGCCATCTTCCGCAGTGCCGGTGATGCGGTGGTAGCCATGCGCGTGCTGTGGTTCGCCAACATCCTGAATATCATCCTTGATCCTTTGCTGATCTTTGGTTTAGGACCTTTTCCCGAATTGGGCATAGAAGGTGCTGCCATAGCTACCGTTATTGGAAGGGGACTGGCGGTGATTTACCAGTTTTACCTGTTATTCAGGGGATCAACGAGGATTGTTTTACGGAAAAAGAATTTCCGGATCATCCCTAATGTTATGACACGCCTGATCAGGCTTTCATCGGGTAACATCGGTCAATACCTCATTGCCACGGCAAGCTGGATAGGTATGGTCAGGATCATTTCCGAATTCGGGAGCGAAGTATTGGCCGGTTATACCATTGCCATCAGGATCATCATTTTTGCATTATTGCCAACTTTAGGAATAAGTAATGCGGCTGCTACTCTGGTAGGACAAAACCTGGGAGCCGGTAAGCCCGATCGTGCAGAGAGATCCGTTTGGGGTACCAGTAAGATCAACGTGGTGATCCTGGGTATGATCGGACTTATGCTGGTTGCCATACCTGAGTTTTTCATCGGGATGTTTATCGGCGATCCTGCCGTTCTGAAATCCGGTTCAGCCTGTCTGAGGATCATCGCCAGCGGTTTCCTCTTTTACGGTTTCGGTATGGTGCTGGTCAATTCGTTCAATGGCGCCGGTGATACGATGACTCCTTTATGGATCAACCTCTTTTGTTTCTGGGTGGTTGAGATTCCTCTGGCATATTTCCTGGCGATAACATCAGGAATAGGCGAAAACGGGGTTTATTATGCCATCCTGATCGCCGAATCGCTGATGACCATCACTGCATTTGTGATTTTCCGGCGGGGGAGATGGAAGCTGAAAGTTGTTTGACAGAGACAGATGACATCTGCCCCCGGGCAGATGTCATCTGAATATTTCTTCCCGCTGATCCAGCAATTCCTGCGATTGACGCTGAAAAAAAACATTCCAGGGAAAAGGATTCCCTGCTTTATGCGGATCCTGGTTGAGAACCCATTCCAGGTCGCTGACAAAAGCTTCTTCCTCTCCTGTTAAAGAATACAAATATTTTGCTCTTCCCCAGCGGTTTACAAGATAAGTAGGACCAACTTCAATGGCCTTGTTAAAGTATTCCCTGGCTTTTTCCTTGCTGCCTCCAAACTTTTCCGGGATGGCAACATAATAAATGCCCCTTGAAAATGCATTGCCTCCACCGGCCCAGGTAGGATCGATCTTGTCCATGCGATCCATGATGATGTTGTTGTGTATGACAAGCCGGGTATTAAAAACCCTGCCTAGTCCTGACAAACAATCCTTGAAATAATTGAAAATGGCGGTGTACCAGTATCCCATGGCCCATATTTCCCGCTCTCCAAGCACCTCGCAGGCCTCCCATACAGGAACTCCCTGATCCGCGAGCTTTTTAAATTCAGGATTCGTGTACATCGCCGCTTCACAATACCGTATGGCTTCTTTGTAATAGCGTTTCCGCTCACTTTTTTTACTTGCATAGGCGGCGCCCATGAGAATGTTGTAATTGCCTGTCTTCCAGAGCGCGTAGATGTTGTCGGGGTCGTATTGCAGGGCTTTTTTATAGGTCGCGATCAATTCCTGCACTTTTGCAGCATCATCGGCCTGTTGCTCCAGGGTGGCAGCCTCGTCCAGAATGGCTGAGGCATCCTGTTGTATGCTGCCGTAATCGATCTCTTTCCAGCCCGGTTTCCAGGAAACGCAGGAACTGCACAAGATGATGGCAGCAAATAATGAAATATAAATGGGTTTTTTCATGGGTATAATATTTATTTGTGACAGATGACATCTGCCCCGGGGGAGATGTCATCTGATTAAATCATAACCAAGTCCTTCCGTATTGACCCTGAAAAGGGTTGTGTCACTCAGATCAGGCTGTTCTCCATGGAAAATGGTATTGTAAAACTCCCTGAGGTTGGGTATTTCTTCCATTATTTCTCCCAGGAAATAGGTGTGTGAAGCTCCGGTTGGAGTCCTGAAACCAACCGTTTCGGTGAAGTTGATATATATTGCATTGCCGGCCAGCGGGGGATAAATGCGTTCACCAAGCTGTTTTCCATCGTTTGTGAAGAACCTTACCCCGTTAAGGTTAAAATCCATTTTGTTGCTGGTCACATAAATATTTCGCGCAAAATTGATCTTCTCCAGCCATTTTTCATGCCCTTCTGCATTCACGGCCGCGGCGTTAAGTACGAGATTGTCGAAAAGGCCGGGTTGCAGGTTTATTGTGATGCTGCTGTCTGTTGCAACTCTTTCCAGGAAGTAGTTACCCAGGCTGTGATGGAACATGGTAAGCCGGGAGTTTTTCCATGGACTGTCAGGGGCAGTCTTGTATTCCTGGATTAGTTCAAGCATGTTGTAAAACTGACCGGCCGACAAGCGTACATTATTTTGTGAGTTTTTAAAGTTTTTCGTGCCAAACGATTCAGGAAGTCTGGAAGGCCATGTGAAAAGCAATACATTTACATCGTATGTGTTTTCAATTTCCAATCCGCGGTCCGCAGCCTCATCAAAAGCTTTATAATCTCCATGGACGAAGACCACGATGTCTTTTCCTGAAGGCATATCCTGTAAAAGATCGTTGAGATCACTCCGTAACTGGTAGTTCCATCTTTCCATCGGACATTTGCAACCTTTGACAAACCTGAGCCGGCCCTGAGGGTCAACCTTGCTGCCAAAAAACATTCCCGGTTCGTCCGGTGGGTTAATGGTCCGGTTGGTGATGATCCAGATGCAGGAATCCTGTTCCTGGCCGAATACAGACAGATTCCATGTTAACAGGAAGTTAGCGAGAATCAAAACAAGCAGGTTATTCCAGATAGTATTCATATGCATTTTTTTAGGCACTTAAATATAGTTAATATTTGTTTATTCATTCTTAATTATTTAAAAACCATATCCATTTGCGAAGCGAAACTGTCCATCGGTAAATTGAAATCATTTGTTGATATGGATTTGTTTGATCCTTCCTGATAAAATATTACCTTTAATTCGTAATAAACTATTAACCAAAACCCAATACCATGAAAAATTTTACCATGCTTAAAAGCGTAGTTTTAGTCCTTTCTTTTTTGTTCAGCAGTTTCTTCATTTTTGGTCAGAGCGTTCTTTGTGTCGACAGGGATGGTAGTTTTTATTCTGAAAGCTTTACCGATGTCTGGCCACGTTACCAGGAAGTACTGGATGCCCTTGGACTGACCTACGATTATTTTGAAGTGGAAGATCCAGCCAACAACGGGCCGGATGCTACCGCCATGAATGCTTACGACATTGTTCTTTGGTTCACCGGAGAAACCTGGCAGGAGAGCCAGACCATGACCAATGACGATGAGTTTAACCTTTTACTATACACCAGCGTGAACAGTGGTAAATTGCTCCTTTCCGCACAGGATTACCTTTGGGACCGCTACAGCTCTGCCGGTGTATTGTCTTCAGGTTCTTTTCCTTATGATGTTCTGGGTTTAAGGGAAGTACTTCAGGATGTCTGGAATCTAGATTTTCCTGATACTTCAGTAGTAGCCGGTGTGGCAGGTTCCCTGGCTGACGGGATGTTATTCGGAATAGAAGACTTGTACACAACGGAATCCCGTGAAGGTTTATATATTGATCTGATGATTGACCATGCGGGACAAAGCCTTCTTGAGATGAGTTATGCAGGATCCGATAGTGTTACCGCTATTCAGTATGATGCCGGCAATTATCGCACCATTTTCTCAACGGTTTCACTTGCCTGTGTTATCCAGCCGACACTTAGGACAGAATTGTTGGAGCGGATGTTTGCATGGTTGATGGGCACAATTGGAACCCGGGAAATACTGCCGGAGCAAAACCTCGAAATATTGGTCTATCCAAATCCGGTGAAAGATATTGTGACTATCGGAACGGACGTGGATATAGATGAGTTGTGTATTTACAATTCGATGGGCCAACTGGTTTATCAAGCTGAACCGGGAGATTATAAGGTTCAGGTTAACCTTAACGGTTTAAATCCCGGGATGTACACCATTTTAGTGAATACTCAATCCGGGGTAAAGACTTCCAGGATGCTGGTTGAGTAGTTTGTTCAGGACATTAGTGAATTTCTATAAATAAAAAGTCTTCCAGGTTTTTTAAATCAGGAAGACTTTTTATATTTAGGTTTAATTTGTATATTTCGATGGAAAATTAATCCATATCATTATGAAAAAAATTTTATTAACAGGGTGTATCCTGTTCCTGACAGGTGTTTTATCCGGACAATCACCGCTTTTACAATCGGAATATATTATTGGAGGTCCACCTGCCGGCCAGATCTGGGAGTCTGTCCCGGATATTCCAGGCATAAAGGAAGAGGTTATGCGTGAACTCGACTATGACTCGCTGAACATGCGTTTTACAGGTAACTGGCCTTACGGACAAAGTTATTCCGTTACATCCTCACCTACCGGAGATACGGTTTTTGTGGGAAGTGGGGGAGGAGTGCTGATCATGGATGTCAGCGATCCTTATAATCCTGTGCAGATCTCAGAAGTGAGGGCCCGGGCACTGGTAGATGCCAGTTATTATGATCCGGTTACCCAAAGATTATACCTGGCAGCGTATTTTTCAGGAGTTGAGGTTTGGGATTTGTCAGATATCGTAAATCCTGTGAGGATGAGCCGGATTCCCACCAATAGTTACCCAAGGGGAGGCATCTTTGCCCGGGGCGATTATGTTTATATCGTTACCGTTGCCGATGGATTTTATGTTGCCGATGTCAGCGATCCGTGGAATCCTGTGATGATCTCCCATCAGATCGTCAGCGGTCCGCTGATCTGGAACTCTTCTTTCGAGGGCAATTATGCCTATCTTGCTTTGGGTACATCCGGTTTCAGGATCATCGACTTTTCCGATCCCTACGACCCGGTGATTGCCGGTGTGGCTTCAGGAAATACCACCGGTATTTTTGTCATGGACCAGATTGCCTATGTAGTTGCTTATGATTTTGGGCTACGTATCTTCGATGTAAGTGATCCGGGAGGGGTAACTTCATTAGGTACACTTGCCGTTGAAGGCTGGCCATACCGTGTTACCGCATATGGCAACTATGTATATATTGCCAATTCCACAAGCAATCCGGGTGGCGGGGTCAATGTTGTAAATGTGGCCGATCCGGCGCTACCTGAGTTTATAACTACCGTGGAGGGCTATCAGAACTTTATTTCCTGCGGCAGTACTGTGGTTGCCGCCACCGGGAACAGCAGCGGTTGTCTTATCCTGGATGTTACCGACCCGGAAAATCCCGTTCATGCAGCCGATATCCCGCATGCCTGGCACATTACGGCTGTGGAAGCTTCAGGAGATTATGCGTACACGGGGAGCAATGGTTTCCGTGTGTTTGACTTGTCAGACCCGACACATCCTGTTGAAACCGGTTTCGAACCGACACAAGGGGCTTTGGTTGCCGTGAGCGATACCCTCGCCGTTTATATCCCCAAGAGCATGACCTCCAGTAATCCCGTAAATATCATGAATGTGAAGGATCCTTATAATCCTGTGAAAACAGGACATTATACTGCCCCGGTAATGACGTATGATATCTGCCTGAAAGATCATTATGCTTTTATAGCCTGTTGGTGGGACGGATTTCGGGTGGTGGATTTCAGCAATCCATCCAATCCAGTGCTGGCTGCTCATGAATTTGGCTGGACCAACGGGGCTACGCCGGGTGTGGAGTGGTGCTATGTGCAGGCTTTGGACGTATATTCGAATTATCTGTATCTGATCGATTATAAGCCTTTTGAGGATGAGGATACCAAGGGATTATATATTTTCGATATTTCCAATCCCGAAGAGCCTCAGTTTGTTTCACGGTATGCAGGGCTTTTCAGTGCAGGATACGATCTGGCAGCCTGGGGTGATTATGTTTATGTGGCGGATAATGTAGGAGGCTTCGAGGTTATCAATGTGGCAGACCCTGCCAGTCCTTATTCGATGGCCTATATCACCCTTCCTGATGTTGCCTGGCAGCTTGATGTTACCTGGCCTTATGTTTATGTGGCCACGTATATCAACGGCGGTGTGCAGGTTGTGGATGTCTCGGATCCTGCCAATCCTTTTATTACAGGATATTATCAGCGCTCAGGCTGCTTCGCGCTTGGAGTGACGGCATGGGAGAATTATGCCATCATCGGTGACGGTCCCGCAGGATTTCAGGTCTATGATTTTATGCTGGCTACAGGCATAGCGGAACCGGTTGCCGGACAGGTAACAGGATCCCTGCATGTTTTTCCGAATCCGGCTGCTGATTTCTTTACCCTGAAAACCAATGAACCTGTTTCCGGAAATATCCACGCTTCCATTTATAATGCTCAGGGTCAGGAGGTATGGCATTATTCCTGGTTTATGAAAGAACCCGGACAATTGGTGAAGTCTATAAATGCCTCTTCCTTACCGGATGGTGTATATCTGATCAGATTAAATACCGGAAAAGAAGCATTTTCAGGCAGGGTGGTGTTATTTTAACACAGCCACTTTGCTATGATATACCACTCCTTCTGTATCCCTTATTTCCAGGATATAGATACCGTTGGTAAGTTGGGATAAATCAATGATATTTGAGTTTATTTGCCTAATGGATTTTATAAGTTCGCCATTAAGGGAATAAACCATGATTTCTCCGTTATCCATGGTCCCAAGGTTTATGATTCCGGTGGTCGGATTGGGATAAACACTGATCAGCCTGTTTTCCGGATCTTTGATCCCGGTTTCAATGTCCCAGTTGATGGAATAACGGTTATGTGTCATCAGGTCTTCTGCGAAAACATCGACGACAGTAGTTCCGGGAAGCGTATGTGCAGGCACGACAACCACGATAGCCTTATCATCAACAGGGATACCTTCAACGAGGGGGACATCAGTGGTTCCTGGTGCCAGTTCGATGGTGTAATCAAACACCTGGGGGTCAAAGCCGGGCACCTGAACACCGTCGTAAGTCAGGTCACTGAGGTGGGCTTCCGTGGCGAAAACACCGTTTTCGACGGAGTAGGCTGACTGGAAGATTTTCTTGGAGCCGAATTCCTGGAATAATACCAGTACCGAAAGGTCATCAATTTCTTCTATGAAGGTGTCGATCAGATCTACCGTAAAATCAAGATTTACCGGTTCCCTGTCTGTGGTATTCATTACCGAACCATCGGCATCGGGTATCATTTTCATCATCACATGGTGGAACTCGGTTTCCCCGTTGGATGCGACATTACCGTAAGTTGTATTCTCCATCACAATGATGTGGGCCCTGAAGTCTGTAAATCCTGCAAAAGGAAGGACAGCCGCGTTCACGGTGATTTCTGTTCCATTGATCTGGTGGGAAGAGACCAGGCTAACATAAGTCGGTTCGGCTGCAGCAGCATTCACGGCAGCCTGGATAGCGCTGGTATTGCTTGATACCAGTGAACCTTCCACATTCACCCAAGGCACGTAGGAAACACCATAATAATTCCTTCGAACCCCACCTTCTTCTGTGTAATAGGGGTCACCGTTTCCTGGCCAATCCATCTGATATTTCACGAAGGTAAGCTCATCCGCGTGTGTCTCCAACCAGGGATTCAGCGTTGTGTTGAGCGTGGCACAAGGGCCGCAGGTGGAACTGGTAAATTCTTCCAGGCAGGGCTTGTTGGCCACAGTATGGCTAACAACGCTGATGTGCTTGCTTAAAGTGTCGTTGGCCGGATTGTCGTCGTTGATGCCATTCACGTTTGACAACCATACCTTCAGGTTATAGGAACCTACAGGGAAGTTAAAAATATCGGTACAGGTGAAGTTATAGCTTTCGGTTAGGTTAAGGTTCAATCCTGTGAGGTTGGTGATATTAACTATGCCACCGTTGGCCTGCCAGTTTATGTCAATGTCAGTAATGGTAGTATTTCCAACATTGGTGATCTTTCCGGTAACTTCTGCCGGACCATTCAGGTAAGGATAGGTTGTGATCAGGCTCATGGCACAATCGAGACCATAGGGACGGAACAGCACGATATCGTCGATGAACCATCCATCCATATTGTATGAGTTCCCGCTGAAATAGATGCAAAACTGAAAATCAGCCTGACCGACATCGTCATTGGTAATTTCCAGGATCTTTTCCTCTGCGGCAATATTGCCGGTAGGACTGACTTCCCACACAATATTCCATACACCGCTTCCCTGCGAGGTAGTGGCTACTCCGATGGAATAAGCAGTACCGCTGTAATCGTCAAGCATGTGCCTGAACTGAAGAACGACGTTGGATGCTCCCGTCAGGTCGATGAGCGGGGAGATCAGACGACTGTCATCGTTAAACTGTGGACTCCAGTTCATCTTGGCTTCGGGTGCAATACCCCCTGCGTTGACGCTGTTGCTTATACTCCAGTTGGCAGCATGGGCATCGATGCTCCAACCCGACGGAGGCATTACGCCGCCGCTGAAATCTTCTGTGATCAGGGTCTGGCTATAGGATATTAATCCTATAATTGCCAGGATCACCATAATGTAAAATTTTTTCATAGTAATCAGGATTTTGAATTTGGTTAATATACATTCGCAAAAATAGAAGAATATGAAAACGAACTCAAAGAATTGCATGAATAAATATATAGATCTGTCATTGTGAATGATTACAGGTCATTTCATCCTGACTGATAAAAATGTATTAAATTTGTATGCCTATGAAAGAAGAACCCCTCAGCGAAAAACAAAAATTACTGGCAAGATATGCCAAGGCAATGTCGCACCCTGTAAGGATCTATGTCCTGGAACTACTGGAAAAGCAATCGTGTTGCTACAGCGGTGACCTTTCAGAGATTCTGCCCATTGCAAAATCGACGCTTTCTCAGCATCTGAAGGAATTAAAGGATGCGGGACTTATCCAGGGAGAGATTGAAGCGCCTAAGATTCGCTATTGCATCAACAGGGAAAGCTGGGAAGAAGCAAAAAAATTATTCCTCGACTTTTACGGTTCATAAAATTTTTTCTTAATATTGTTCGCAGTTTTACGAACAACGAATAATAAGGATCAAAATGGAGATTAAAATCTTAGGAACGGGTTGTCCAAAATGCCAGTCGCTCGAGAAATCTGTCAGAGAAGTAGTCACTAAGCTGGGGATTGACGCTCAGATTGGGAAGGTTGATGATATCATGAAGATCATGGAATATGGGATCATGCGCACGCCAGGACTGGTAATCGACGGTAAAGTTGTTGCCAGTGGCAGGTTGCTTTCTGCCAAGGAGATAGAAGGTTATATTAATTCGAATCAATTATAGTTAACTATGAAAACAATCAGAGTATTATTATCTATTGTCCTTGTCGCCGTATTAACCGGTACTTTTGCACAGCAGGAAACAAAAGTAGTTACACAGCAGGACGGGCAGGAAATTAAAGCTGCCGTTTATTATTTTCATCTTGAACGGCGTTGCATGACTTGCAAAAACGTTGAAGCACAATCCAAAAAAGCCCTTGAGCAACTTTATCCCGGTGAAATGGAAAAGGGAACGGTAGTTTTCAAATCAGTAAACATTGAAGATAAATCCGGTGATGAGCTGAAAGAAAAGTATGGAATCAAAGGCCAAACTTTATTGGTAGTTAAGGGAGACAAGAAGAAAGACCTTACCTCTGAAGGATTTCTGTATGCCAAATCAGATCCTGATAAGCTAAAAGCTGAAATAGAAAAAGCCATAAAGGAGTTGTAACCCATTATGGAAAGCTTTCTCTCGGAATTATATTCCAATACATCTGTTCCGGTATTGGCAGCTTTTATTCTGGGGCTGATGACTGCTATCAGTCCGTGCCCGCTTGCCACCAATATTACAGCCATTGGGTTTATCAGCAAGGACATCGAAAACCGGAGGAAGGTTTTTTATAACGGATTGATTTACACGCTGGGACGAGCCATCTCTTACACCGGACTGGCGGCCGTTATATATTATGGTGCTGATCAGATGAGTGTTTCCGGGTTTTTTCAGCAGTATGGCGAAAAAATCCTGGGGCCCTTATTGGTTATCATCGGACTGTTTATGCTGGATGTTATCAGGATCAACTTTCCCGGGCTAAGCAATCTGACACAACGGTTTCAGGAAAGAGGCATCAGTTCTTCCTGGGAGGTGCTGTTATTGGGGATGGTGTTTGCCCTGGCTTTTTGCCCTTACAGCGGAGTGTTGTATTTTGTAATGCTTATTCCAATGACCATCAGCAGTTCATCGGGTTTACTTCTGCCGGTATCATTTGCTATTGCTACAGGAATCCCGGTTATCATCTTTGCCTGGTTTATCGCTTTTACCATCTCAGGTGTCGGAAAGTTTTACAGCAAAATGAAAATTTTTGAAAAGTGGTTCCGGAGGGTGATTGCTGTTCTTTTTATTGGAACGGGCGTTTATTATATTGTCTTGTTGCTTTTATAAAAATTTTTAAATCATTGTTCGTTAAAATACGAACGTAAATGCAGGATTATGGAATGGAGAAAAGAAATCCGGATATTATTCTGGATAGCGGCGTTTTTCCTGTTTGCCTATTTTCTGCCTCTCGACAGTATCCGGTTTAATGAGGCGGTTTTTGCCATGCTGGATCTGGCGAAATGGTATGCCAGGGAACATGTGATCTTATGTTTGCTGCCGGCTTTTTTTATTGCCGGAGTAATCGCGGTGTTTGTGAGCCAGGGTTCGGTATTGAAATATTTCGGTGCCAACGCGAAAAAGTGGCTGGCCTATACAGTGGCATCGGTTTCAGGAACCATCCTTGCGGTATGTTCCTGCACTATTTTGCCATTGTTCTCAAGTATTCACAAAAGGGGAGCAGGATTGGGACCTGCCATTGCTTTTTTGTATTCCGGCCCTGCCATTAATATCCTGGCTATCATCCTTACTGCCCGGATTCTGGGTTGGCAGCTCGGGCTTGCCCGTGTAGTGGGTGCGGTAGTCTTCAGTGTGCTGATCGGGCTGATCATGTCGATGATTTACCGCAAGGAAGAAAGAAAAAAGGCTGAAGAACAGATGAATGTGATGGTTGAACCGGAAAGCAGGCCTCTCTGGCAAACGGCTTTTCACTTTTTTGTGCTTGTACTTATTTTGGTGATGGTGAACTGGGGCAAACCCGGCAATGATGTCCAACAGGGTTTATGGTATTTTCTCTGGTCTCAGAAAT
>Ga0180009_10000573_pt1 | contig 50165 bp, 46 predicted proteins | sample OS_PC_MetaG_FD_123537 | JGI IMG/M metagenome (GOLD analysis project Ga0180009, IMG submission 123537) | Groundwater microbial communities from the Aspo Hard Rock Laboratory (HRL) deep subsurface site, Sweden - OS_PC_MetaG | ecosystem: Environmental > Aquatic > Deep subsurface > Groundwater... | reverse complement strand
TCCAGTATCTCGGCCATTGGTATTTGACGGCGCATCATGGTGGTAACCTGTATGGAAATGGGTCGGGCGATGGTATCCAGCCGTTCCATGGTCAGGCGGTCACGAGAGCTCTGCAGGATAACCGTAACTGACAGGGCAACCAGCCCCAGGCAGAGAATGACGACCAGAGAATAGGTGGCGAAAAGACGCGTGCGCAGGCTCATCTATGACTCCTCGCTCACCACCATTTTATATCCGGTACCTCGGAGCGTCTCTATGGCGACGCCGGCGCCGGCGATTTTTTCCCGCAGGTGGTTGATGTGAACATCAACGGTGCGCGTTTCACCGTAGTAGTCATATCCCCACACCACGTCCAGCAGTTTCTCCCGGCTGAATACGATGCCGGGATTCTGGGCCAGAGCAGACAGCAGGGCAAATTCCTTGGTCCTGAGCTTAACCGGAGTACCGGCCGCGGTAACTTCATGTCGGGAGAGGTCGATGTGCAGGTTGCCGATTTCAATGCTGTCGTGCGGTTTAAGCCCCGCCTGATAGCGGCGCAATATTGCCTTCACCCGGGCCACCAGCTCCCTCGGATTGAACGGTTTGGTGAAATAGTCGTCGGCACCTATCTCCAGGCCAACTATCTTGTCGACGTCCTCTTTGCGCGCCGTCAGCATCAGGATAGGAACATCGCTTTTCGACCTTATCTGGCGGCAGACCTCGAAGCCGTCTATATCAGGCAGCATCAAGTCGAGGACGATAAGGTCGAAGTTGCCGGCGCTCTGCCTGGAGAGGGCTTCCTGACCGGTAGATACCGCCTCGACCTGATAGCCTTCGCGCTCGAGGTAGAGCTTGGTCAGCTCAACGATGTTGGGTTCGTCATCAACGACCAGCAGTTTCGGCATATTTATCCGTGCACTATCGAATTTTTGTTTCATTATACTCCAAAGTGGGTACCCTGAATATGTATGCCACGCAATTCCACGAATTAAGTTAGTACTGAAAGTGGGGCCAGCCCTAACAGGGCTGGCCCCCATATTTAGTTTTCCGTCTGCATCAATACGGGTACATTACTCGGTCACTTCTTCCGGTTCCGGTTCGGGCTCTGGTGCTGGCGCTGACGGTTCCGGTACAGGTTGTGGCGGTGCGGGCGTTGGTGCAGGCATTTCGTGGACGCCGATAATGGTCACGCCTGGGAAATATCCCTTCTTGACGCCTACCAGCAGGTAGATTCCACCTGAAGAGAAAGCAACGCTCAGCTCACCATCCTCATCGGTCCTGCCGAGGAAGTCGCCGTGGATGTCCACCAGAGACTCGTAGTCTTTCTCCTCGGCGGCAACGCTGGTGTCCTCGTGGAGAGCCTTCATCTCTTCCCTCAAGACCTCGGCTTCCTCCCGGGAGAGGGCCCAGATACCGGTGTCTTCAACCGGTTCCTGAGTCCCCCTCTGGAAGGCGGTGATGGTCACATCCTGACCGACAAGCGCACGCCACGGTGCATGGAGTCCAAGAGCTTTGGGCTCGATTCCGACACCGATGGGAGAGAATCCGGGTACGTAGCCTCTTTTCACCGCGACCAGAAGATAGCCGCCGGCTTCGGCAAAAGCATGGGTTAGCTGGCCGTCTTCATCAGTCCTGCCAAGGAAATCGCCGTGGATGTCTACCAGAGACTCGTAGTCTTTCTCCTCGGCGGCAATGCTGGTGTCCTCGTGGAGAGCCTTCACCTCTTCCCTCAGGACCTCGGCTTCTTCACGGGAAAGGGCCCAGATGCCGGCACCTTCAACCGGTTCCTCAGTCCTTCTCTGGAAGGCGGTGATGGTCACATCCTGACCGACAAGCGCACGCCGTGGCGCCTCGATGCCGAGGGCTCGGGGCAGCGTTCCGATGTTGATGTCGGTGAAGCCGGGGAAGTAATGCTTCTTGACCGCGGCCAGCATATAATGGCCGGACTCGTCAAACGCGTGGTAGAGCTTACCGTTTTCATCGGTTCTGCCGAGGAAGGTGCCATGGATGCTGATGATGCCCTCAAGGTCGGTATCGGCAGAGGACAGGCTGTTCTGTTCTCTGAGTGCCGCCAGCTCCTCCTTCAGTACCTCGGCTCTCTCCCTGGTGAGCGCCCAGACTCCGGCATCAGGGAACGGTTCCTGGTTTGCCCTGAGGAACACGGTCATCGATATTTCCTCACCAACCGGGGCTATCCGCGGCGCGACGATTGCCAGAGACCCCTCCCAGAATGATTTGGGAGAGTCAGCCTCTGTTTCCTCATCGTCCTGTGCCAGTGCGGTCATCGGGCCTGCCACCAGGATGAGCAGGGCCATCAGGACAGAAATGATTATGGTTAACTTTTTCATTTTCCTAACCCCCTTTTTTTTCTGACTGGGGTTGGTAGTCACTCATGACCGGGGCCCCTTGGTCAATCATTCCCACCAACTTCAGTCTACTAATGAGTATAGAGGGGCATTGTTATCCCGGTTTTACCGCTGTGTAAACTCTCTGTAAAATATCCGGCCAGCAGAAAAGATATGGTAAAGGTGAAAGGAGGGTAGATTAAAAAGGCCTGCCCTGAAGCGATACCATAAGCCGTTGGGAATTTCAGTTCCGCAAATATGAAAAATCTGGTATATGGGCGCGGTTATGTTACTGGGAGAAATCACAGAAGACTATTGATTTGAGAATAGTATGGTGAAACATTACGTGGAGAAGGTATTCTATATGGGGTGGGGAGAGGAGTCAGCTTTTTCGAGGCGATTTATTACCCTGCTTCTGTTTGTTTAAATTGGAGATACGGGATTCCTCAATCCTGGTAAAGGTATCGGCGATTTCCGGGTCAAACTGAGTCCCTTTGTTATGCTCTATTTCATTGAGAGCTGCGTCAGCACTCATTGACGCCCGATAGGGGCGCTCGGATGTCATTGCTTCGTATGCATCCGATATCGCCAGAATGCGGGCGCCAAGCGATATCTCGCCGTTTTTCAATCCATCCGGGTAACCCTTGCCGTTGTAATGCTCATGATGGCTGCGGACTGCGTCCAGAATCTCCGTGCTATTAACTATCGGGCTCAGGATATGCTCACCAATCTCAGGATGAAGCTTTACCAGCTCGAATTGTTCCTCCGTCAGGCGGCCGGGCTTGTTCAACACTGATTCCTGAACACCTATCTTACCGACATCATGAAGCAGTCCGGCAAGTTTCAGTTGATTAATCTGACTCCGGGGAAGATTCAACTGTCGGGCAATGGCCGCGGATAACTGGGCAACCCTCTGGGAATGCCCGCTGGTATAGGCATCCTTGGCTTCAAGGGCGTAAACCAGGGCCGTAATGGCGTTAAGGAACGATGCCCGGATTTTATTCGCCTGCTCGGCGACCTTCTTCTCCAGGTGCTGCTGATACTCCTTGTTCTCCAGTTCCAGCCTTCTCTTCTCCAGTGCCCGCGCCACGCTGATGGTTATTTCATCGAGTTCAAAAGGCTTGATTACGTAGTCGTAGGCGCCCTGCTTCATGCATCGAATGGCAGTCTGCATATCGGCGAGCGCGGTGACCATGATAACTGAAGTATCAGGATAACCAAGTTTTATTTCGGGCAGCAGCTCAATACCCGATTTCGCCGGCATCTTGATATCCAGCATGACCAGGTCAACCTTGTTATGGTGCAGCTCATACAGCGCCTGCCTGGCACTGGACGCTTCATGGCACCGGTATCCATCTATGGTCAGCTTGTTATTGAGGAGCTTCCTTACTGACTCCTCATCATCAACGATAAGTATTCTTTCTAATTTTTTTGCCATTTTTTCGCCGCAGCGTATCTTGAATTACGTTGACCAGTTCAGCGAGCGAGAAAGGTTTAGGCAGTACTGGGCGGCCACTTTGCTCCAGGAATTTTTTGATATTTCCTTCTATTGCCAATCCAGTACAGAAAACAACCTTCTTTGCCAGTTGAGGGTGTTTCTCCAGAAGCCATTGGTACAACTGCATTCCGCTCATTTCCGGTATTAAAATGTCGACAAGGAAGAGGTCATAATGATATTTGTTAATCATTTCTTGGGCGGTACGGCAATCGGGGGTGACATGCACATCAAAACCTTCAGCTCCAAGTCCTGCACGACAGACGTTGCGAATGACTGCCTCATCCTCTACGACCAGTATTCTCTTTTTACTGCGGGCAGTGTCAGCCATGATGACGCCCCTGTCTCTGCCTTCATCTTATGGGCAGTTCCACGATAAATGTTGCCCCTTGACCCGGCTCGCTTTCTGCGTAGATATGGCCGCCATGTTCGGTGACTATGCCGTGGCAGATACTCAAACCAAGCCCGGTGCCCTGGCCCACTTCTTTAGTGGTGAAGAACGGGTCAAACAGACGTCTCAAATGTTCCTCTTTTATACCCGGGCCATCATCGGCAAATGAAGCCAGGACGGTGTCTCCTTTGACTTTCGTCGTGATGGTGATTGTACCTTTCCCATGTGCCTGCAATATGAAGTATTCCGCGTTGATGATGATATTGACAAAGACCTGTTGCAGGCGGAAAATGTCGGCCTTGAATTCGGGCAGGTCGGGTGCAAAATCGGTAACTACGTCGATATTGTGCACTTTCTGGTCGTAGGCGCGCAGGTCAAGAACCGATTTTATGGCCTTGTTGATATCTGCGGGCTTTTTAGTTGTGTCCTGCTTGCGGGCAAAAGTGAGCAGATTTTTCACTACCTGCGCCGTTCGCTGTGCTTCCCGGTGGATGATTTTCAGGTCTCCCTTTACGTCTTCCGGAACGTCTTTATTCAGCAGCAGTTCTGAGAAGCCAATAATCCCGGTCAACGGGTTGTTGAGTTCGTGGGCAACCCCTGAAGCCAGCTCACCAATGGAAGCTAATCTGTCAGTAACGATGAGTTGCTCCTCCATTTTCTTGCGCTCGGTGATGTCTCGAATTGCGGACAGGATGATTGTCCTGTCGCCAAGGTTTACAGTACGGGCTGTTACTTCCACGGGGAAGACACTACCGTCCCTGTGCCTGTGTTCTGATTCAAAAGTGATAGCTCCCTCCTCTTTCACGCGCCTGAGCTTCTCATCAACTAGTCTGGTAATGTCCGGTGACACCAGCTGTCGCAAGTTCATATTGAGCAATTGTTCTTTGGAGTAGCCGTAGGTACGGCAGGTCGCCTCGTTCATGTAGATGAGATTGCCATCCAGGTCGGTAGCGATTATGGAATCGGTGGCTTCATTCAGGAGGTGTGCCCTCAGGTGTAAGGCCTCTTCTGCCTGCCTGCGCTCGGTAATATCCCTGATGATTGAGGTGATTTGTGTAACTTTCCCTCCCGTTCGTATAAAGGTGGTGGTGAGTTCAGCCGGGAACGTTTCTCCGTTTTTTCTTTTCAGCAGCAGCTCCTCTCGATGTATTACTTTCGTCCTGCGGCTGATGGCGGACTTTAAGACTTTACCCGAATTAATAAAATCTTCTTTGCTGGCATATTGCACTACCGGACTCTTGCCCAGCAATTCCTTTTGTTTGTAGCCAAATATTTTTTCTATTGATTTATTAGCGTATCTAATAATCCTATCATCAATGTTAACTGGAACATCTACAGTAATTATTGCATCTGGCAGTGAATTGTTAAGGTTCTCCAGATACTCTTTGTTTTGCTTTAATTCATCCTCCGCCCGACTGAGCTTGCTTTCTTGGGCTTCAAGGTCGGCGACGCGCTGGCGCAGTTCTTTCAGCTCAACTTGAAGGTGCTTCTTTGAGGTTTCCTCGTTCATCTTTTTTACCTCACGGCCTCAGGAATTAAACGCGGCACGGCGAGGAAAGGGAAAGTGCGATATGTCACTAAAAAATGTCAATATAAATGCCAATTAGCACATTAAATGGCCATAAAAAATCTAACATAATGTTAGCTACATTCACAGTACTATATTATAGCAGGCGTGTCAAGCTTAAGAAATGCCAAGAGGCATAATATGTGCACTTCTAGCCTAGTCGAGGCTTTTACGTACCCTGACGGTGGCAATGATGAGGGTGACCGCGGTCATGGCGGCGAGAATCGCTGCCTCCTGCCAAAGGTATTCGATGCCCACACCCTTCACCACGATGCCGCGCAGAATACGCAGGTAATAGGTGAGGGGGATGACCGAGGCAATCCATTGCGCCACTCTGGGCATGGACTCGACGGGGAAGATGAAGCCGCTGAGAAAGATGGTGGGTACCAGCACCATGAAGCTGGCCTGCATGGCCTGGAACTGGTTCTGTGAAATAGTGGAAATCAAAAGGCCGAGGGCCAGCGAGAACATGAGGAACAAAGAGGACAGGGCTAAAAGAAGCAGGAAGTTACCGCGCATGGGCATACTGAAGACGACGATGGCGGTGCTAATCACCAGAAGTAGCTGTGCATAGCCGATGATAACATATGGTATCAGCTTGCCGATGATAAGCTCACCCCGGCGCAGCGGCGATATATTGAGCTGCTCCATGGTGCCATGTTCACGCTCGCGGACAAGGGCCAGGGAGGTAAGGATGATGGTGATGTTCTGCATAAGTATCCCCACAAACCCCGGCAGGTAAAACACGGAGCTCTGCATGGCCGGGTTGTACCAGATTCGCGGCTGGAGCGAGATAGGCAACTGCACTTCGCTCAGCTGTTTTTTGCTCATCAGTTCGGCGCCCTTGGCCGCCGCGATAAGGTTGGCGTTGGCCAGCGACTGGATACCGGCTCCAGGCTCCGACCCATCCGTGAAAAATTGTACCGGAGCGGGTTCTCCGCGATTGATATTCCTTGCGTATTCGGGCGGAATCACCAGCGCGCCCCTGGCATCTCCCGATTCGATGCGCATGGTGATTTCTTCATAGTCGAAGGCGTAGTAGTTCACGTTGAAAAACTCCGTCTGGTCAAAGCTCTCAATCAGTTCACGGCTTTCCACCGTGTTGCTGGCGTCCCAGACCGCCAGCGAAACATCTTTGATATCGGTCCTCACCACATAGCCCAGGATGCACATCTGTATTATGGGCAGGGCAAACACCATGGCCATGGAGCGCCGGTCACGCCTGAGCTGGATAAATTCCTTGACTATGATGCTTATCATTCGCTGCCACATATCAGTCTCCTTTCTGCGCCAACGAAGCGGAGTGGTTCATTTCCTGTGCTTCCATCAGTGAGATAAACAAATCCTCCATCGAGAATGGAATGCGGTTGATACCGTGTAAGGTAACCCCGCCGGACTCCAGAAGCCGTTTGATTTTCGGTGAGGCTATTCTGGCCTCGTCAACAACAACGTGTATGGCGCTGCCGAACAGGCTTACCTGATGATAGCGGGGGTCTGCCGAAAGCAGCGCCAGCGACCGGGCGTAGTCTGAGCTGGCGACCTCAAGAAGTTCGCCTTTTACCTGCTCCGTTTTCAGCTGGTGGGGACTGCCCAAGGCGATGAGACTGCCCTGATACATCAGGCCCAGCCGGTGACAGTGCTCGGCCTCATCCATGTAATGGGTGGTGATGAATATGGTCGTGCCGCGTGTGGATAGTTCCTGAATCAGTTCCCAGAACGCACGGCGGGATAGCGGGTCGACCCCGGCCGTCGGTTCGTCCAGGAAAACCACCTCGGGGCTGTGGATGATGGTGCAGCCCAGGGCAAGACGCTGTTTCCAGCCGCCGGCGAGCTCGGCGGCCATAGTCTTCTCCTTGCCGCGAAGTCCGGCCATGTTGAGCACCCATTCTTTCCTTTCTTTGAGCAAAGACGCCGGCAACGAATACAGATTACCGTAAAAATTAATGTTCTCCTCCACGGTGAGGTCGTTAAAGAGCGAGAACTTCTGCGACATATAACCGATTCTTGCCTGTACAATATCCGCCATTACCGACATATCTTCACCCATGACGTAGGTATTACCTGCTGTCGGTGCCAGAAGGCCGGTAATCATGCGGATGGTGGTGGTCTTTCCGGAACCATTGGGGCCGAGGAGGCCGAAGATTTCGCCGCTCCTGACGTTAAAGCTCACACGGTCGACGGCGGTAAAATCACCGAAGTTTTTGCTAAGGTCATTTACCTGGATAGCGTCTTCGCTCGGGCTGCTTTCTTTGGCCACAAAATCCACCGAATTTTCCGCGGCGCTCCAGCTTGTCAACCTGTCCTCAAGCCCGGCAAGCTGGGTGACAAAGATGTCTTCAAGTCCCGCGGAAATAAGTCGCAGGTCAGTAACCGGAATGGATTGTTCCTTCAGCAAACGGTTGATTTCGGCGCGGCGTTCCTCCGCCCGGTCAACCATGACATGGACGGTGTCGCCAAATATCTGTGCCGATTGCACGAACGGTGCCTGTGGCAAAACGGTGACGACCTTGTTGACCTGTGAGGTCCTTATCTCCAGCAACTCACCGGGAAACCGGGCTTTCAGGTTCTGCGGTGTATCGCAGGCGGTTATCTGACCTTTGTGCATGAAGGCGATGCGGTTAAAACGTTCCGCTTCATCCAGATAGGGGGTCGATACCAGCACGGTAATGCCTCTGGCCAGGAAGCCGGCGATGATGCGCCAGAAATCGCGCCGTGAGACCGGGTCAACACCGGTAGTGGGCTCATCGAGGAAAATGACCTCGGGCTCATGGATCAGGCTGCAGGCCAGCGCCAGCTTCTTCTGCATTCCGCCGGAAAGGTGCTCGGCATGCCTTTTGCGGAACGGTTCCAGACGGCAGAAATGAAGCAGCTCTTTCATCCGTTCTTCGCTCACTTCAGCAGGTATATTACGCAGCCTGGCGAAAAAAGACAGGTTTTCCTCTACCGTCAGGGTAGGGTAAAGGTTGAAACGTTCTGCGACATAGCCGATTTTTTCCTTGATGCCGGCCGTATCCCTCACCGTGTCCATACCGAGGACCCGGGCTTCACCGGCGGAGGGCAAAACAAGAGTGCAGAGCATGCGGATGGTCGTTGTCTTGCCGGCGCCATCGGCGCCCACGAGGCCGAACATCTCCCCGCGCTCGATGCGCAGGTCAAGGCCGCTAACGGCGAGAACGTTATCATATTTCTTCTGAAGCCCGCGGGCCTCAATAGCCGGGGTATTCATGTTTATTTACCTTCAGCATCGGTCAGTATTCGCGCATCTGCGGGCATACCCGACTTCAGTTTCTGTTCTGGATTGACCAGGCTGATTTTGACGGCAAAGACCATCTTCTCACGTTCTTCTTTCAACTGGATATTCTTGGGGGTAAACAGCGCATTCGGGGATATGTAGACAATGGTGCCGGGAAAATACTCGTCGGGATAGGAGTCAACGGATACCTGCACTTCCTGTCCCAGCTTGACCAGACCGATTTTGCGTTCTGGAACATAGGCGGTCAGCGTTACTTCGTCCAGTCCGGTTACGGTCAGTATCGGAAAGCCCGGCTGGGCGATTTCTCCTGCTTCCGCATGGCGTGAGACGACCACACCGGATACAGGCGAGGCCACGGTAAGCTTGTCAAGCTGTACATTGATTACGTTGAGGGAAGCTTCAACCTGCTCGACCTGTAGCTCGGCGGCTTCCGTGGCGGCCACAGCCGCCTGGTAGGCAGTATAGGTATTGTCCACCGCCGTGTTGAGTTCCTGGGGGTTATCCCTGATGGCCAGCAGGTTCTGGAGCGCTTTCTGTGCGGTTGCCACGCGGAGTTCAGCCGCTGGAATGATGAAGTAATCGATTAATTCCGTCTGATAGTCAAGATTGAGCTCAGCGATAGCCAGTTCACCGGCCGCGGGAATGGTTTTTGCCATGCGGTCATACTGGGAGCCCATGCCCACGGTATGTTCTGCCTTCTCGAAATTTTCCAGAAGCTTCTGAGCAGTATCGAGCTGGATTTCAGCCACGGCCAGGTTCCACTCCGTTTCAAGTTCCTCGGCTTTTGCCAGGTTCAGTTCGGCCAGCGCCAGCTCACCTTCCGCGGTAATAATTCTTGATTCCAGCTCCATGGGATTGCGCTGCACCTCGAGGGCGTTTTCCCAGGCCTTTTCCGCGCCGTCCCGTGCTATTAAGGCCTGTTGCAGATAGGCACGGGCCAGATTTACGTTGGCTTCCGCCTGTCTTTTCTGGGCGGTAAGCAGTGAATCGTCCAGTATGACAAGGGTGGCGCCGGACGCGATTTGGTCGCCTTCGTCGACCGTGATTTCGGCAATGCGACCGCCGGTCTCGGCGGCAATGGAAACGTCTCTGGCTTCGATAAAACCTGAAGTCAGAATTTCACCGGGAGATTCTGCCGCAGAACGGCCAAAACCCCACCAGAGTCCCACACCAGTGGCCACGATTATAAGCAGGACAACCAGCAGCCTAATCTTTTTCCGTTTCATTTTGCCCTCCATTTAATAAAATTAATGTAATAATTTTATATATTTATTACAATATTATAATGATAACACTTGACATTGTCATCGGGGGGATAAGCTCGGGTCAGGACTCACCCGTGATTAATCACGCCATCATCCTTCAAATGGGCGATGTCCTCGTCGGAATAGTCGAGAAGGTTTTTCAGGATTTCCCCGGTGTGCTCTCCCAGCAGAGGGGCCGGTGCATAAACCTCTCCCGGCGTTTCTGAAAGATGAAACGGTGAACCGGCGATCTTTACCCTGCCTATCTGAGGCTGTTCTATTTCCACCAGCATATTCCGGTATTGAATACAGGGGTCCTCGCAGACCTGCCTGATATTGTTTATGGGGGAGTGGGGAATTGATTCCCTTTCCAGAATCTTGCTCCAGGCACGGGTGGTTTTTTTCCTCATTTCCCTTTCCACGATTTCAATCAGTGCTTTTCTGTTCTTGGAGCGCAGCGAATTGGTCTCGAATTCGGGTTGCGTGCTCAAATCCTCCCGACCAATCGCCGTACAGAACCGTTTCCAGATATTATCGTTGCCGATGGCAATGACCATCCAGCCATCTCTGGTGGATACGGTCTGAAAGGGAGCGATACTGGGGTGGGCGGAACCGAGCGGCTTGGGAATCTGGTGGCCAACCGTGTACTGGGCAACGGCGTTTTCCAGAACGAAGAACAGACCATCCAGCATTGAGCCGTCATAGCGCTGGCCCCGGCCGGTTTTTTCACGGTGCATCAGGGCGGCGAGTATGCCGATGGCTGCCTGGTGGCCGGAGAAAATGTCTCCTATCGATGCACCAGCCCGGCACGGGGCGCCGTCTTCGGGGCCGGTGATGCTCATGAACCCGCTGTACGCCTGCGCGATAATGTCATAGGCCGGACGGGAACGGTATTCCGGCGGCGTATCGTGGCCGAACCCGGATATGGAAGCATAGATGATGGCCGGGTTTATTTTTTGAATCTCTGCCCAGCCGAATCCCAGTTCCGGCAGGGTGGTGGGGCGATAGTTTTCAATGATAACATCGGAAATCTTGATAAGCTTACGGAGGATTTGTTTTCCCTTTTCGTGCTTCAAGTTCAGGACCATGCTTTTTTTGTTTCGGTTAAGGCTGACGAAATAGGCGCTGCGGTTCTTGCCGGCCTCGCCGGCGAAAGGACCGAATTCTCGGGCATCGTCACCATACGGTGGCTCAACGTGGATAACCTCGGCACCGAGGTCGGCAAGTATCATGGTCGCCATGGCTCCGGCCAAAACGTGGGTTAAATCAATGATGCGTATACCTTCCAGAGCTCTCGCCATTTCATATTCTCCTTTGCTCCGCGTTTTGAAAAATCTGTTACCAGGTCAAGATGATTTCACTTCATAATTAAGAAATCGACATGTTATTATATTCGCCGATGCTTGAAAAAGTGAATGTCACGAATCTCGCTACCAGTTTACCCTCGGATAACAAAAAATTCAAAGCGTCCTTGACAGGCAGATTAGGCGGCACTTAATATGAAAATGATACCGGTGTGCTGTGTTTGACCTGGAAAACATGGGATGACCAACGGGAGGCGAGATGTTATCGTATCACGAATCCAAAGGTCAGGCACGGCTCAAAAAACTGGGCAGAAGAGAGTTTTTAAAAGAGCTGGCCTTGATGGGTGGGCTGGCACTGATAGCATCGTTTCTTCCGGCCTGCTTGAGAAAGGCGGAGCCGACAAAAAAGACGACCGTTCCGGCGGCAGCAAAGGAGTCGACAATGACCAATACAGATAGTTTAACCAGAGTAAGCCTGGTGCGCACTCAAAACCGAGTGGAAGGAGTACGGAGAGGAATTGCGCTGCTTGAGACCAATCCGGTGAAGGGCAAGGCAGTAACCCTCAAACCGAACTTCAACACCGCCGACCCTGCTCCAGGCTCAACGCACAACGATACCCTGCGCGCTCTGGTCCTGGACCTGCAGGAAATGGGGGCCAGCAGCATAACTCTGGCCGAACGCAGCGGCCCGCCCAATACCCGTGATGTGATGGAGAAGAAAGGTATCTTCCCGCTGGCCAAGGAACTGGGAATTGAGGTGGTCAACCTTCAGGAACTCGGGCCCGAGGGGTGGGTTCATGTTAAGCCGAGTGACAGCCACTGGCAGGACGGTTTCCTCTTTGCCCGGGCCTATCTGGAAGCGGAAACGATTGTCCAGACCTGCTGTCTCAAAACACATGCCTATGGCGGCCACTTTACCCTGTCGCTGAAGAATTCTGTGGGGCTGGTGCCCCGTACCGGATATCCCTATATGGGCGAGCTGCACAGCTCGCGCTACCAGCGGCAGATGATAGCCGAAATAAATACCGCCTATAATCCGGACCTGGTCGTGCTGGATGGGGTGGAGGCCTTCGTAGATGGTGGACCCGATAAGGGTACACGGGTGAATGCTGATGTAATACTGGCCGGCAGCGACCGGGTGGCTATAGACGCGGTGGGTGTGGCCATCCTGCGATTTTTCGGCACGACGCCGGAGGTCAGTAAAGGCCCTATCTTCGGGCAGGACCAGATTGCCCGGGCAGTGGAGCTGGGGTTGGGAGTAAGCTCCCCGGAACAGATTCAGATTATTACCGACGACGCTGAAAGCGAGGACTTCGCCGGTAAGGTGCACGAAATCCTGCTCAGCGGCTGACACCGGTGGCCGCTATCAGTAACCGATTAAGAGATTTCCAGCTCCTCCACTTTTTCCGGCCTGGGAACGCCGGTTTCTTCGTCCCAGCCCATCAAAGTATAGTAATATCTCCTGGCCAGTTCCATTTTCTCCGGGTCCAGCGCTTTATCGGCCAGCACGCCATCAGTTTTCGGCTGGAAGAAGCGCTGCGGTAACTTATCGTCGGCGGCGGTAAGTCCCTCACGAAGGTTGAACAGCCTGGCCATGGTAAGCGTCCTTTCCGCGATACGCATCAACTCATTGACGCTGGTATCCCATCCGGTCACCGCCGATAGAAGGCCGTTTATTTGCTCATAAGAATAGGGCAAAAACTGACAGACCACCAGTGAGTCGAAGACGATGAGTTTTGACTGTACAAAACGGAATAGTGCTACCTTGCGTGGGCCGATATCGTCGGCCGGAAACGGGCCGGGCATACCCAAATGCGCCATCTCTTTGCCTCGCCAGTCGGCGACATTGGTATACATAGTATCGTGCAGGTTGCAGCAGTGGTCGGCACCATGAGGATTGACCATGAAGCCAAGGCCGAGGCCGAGCTTGACCCTCGGCTCGTGCATGCCGGCCTCCAGCCCTTTTACATGAATGGCATAAGCTTCCGCCCCTTTGCCGATTCTCTGCGCGGCACGGGCAACGCCCTCGGCCAGCAAATCGCCAATGCCCTCGCGTCGAGCAATCATCTCGATAAGCTTCAACATCGCCTCCGTGCTGCCAAACCTCAGTTCAATACCGCCGGTATCTGCCGTGCTGAGCAGGCCGTTCTCAAAGCATTCCATGGCAAAGGCGATGACTTCACCGATGGAAATGGTGTCCAGGGAGTAAGCATTGCAGAGTTCGTTGCCCTTGGCAATGGCCTCGAGGTTATCGATGCCGCAGTTGGAACCGATTGAAGCCAGGGTCTCATACTCCGGCCCTCCGTAGGCGGGGTCGACAACGTAAGGTTTCTTTACCTGGACCACCTTCTTGCAGCGGACGGTGCAGGCAAAGCAGGCGTCCATTTTGATACCGATGTTATTCATAACGGCGGGTGCGTCAATCTTCTTTACCGAAGGGAATAGACCATCCCGAAAATTTCTCACCGGCAGGTTGCCGACGGCTTCAAAACCATCCATGCCGATGCCAGTGCCGTATTCCCAGAAACCCCGTAACGTTTCCCAGTTTTCTTTCAACCATTTTCTCAGTTCCGGTATCGGTCTGGAGCTTACCATTGCCGGTGACTGATGTCCCCTGACGGCAATTGCCTTGAGGTTCTTCGAGCCCATCACGGCCCCGGTGCCACCCCGCCCCGCGGCGTCGTAGAGCCCGTTCATAACACAGGCATAGCGCACCAGGTTTTCTCCCGCCGGACCGATGAGGGCCAATCGTATCTTGTCGTCACCAAGCTTGGCTCTGACCATCTGCTGCGCTTCTTTGGTATTTTTGCCCCAGAGATGTCCCGCGTCTCTGATGGATACCTCGCCATCATTGACACAGAGGTAGACCGGTTTATCTGCTTTTCCTTCGACGATAATGGCATCATAGCCGGCGCGTTTCATTTCCGCGCCCCAGAATTCACCGACTTCCGACTTGGCGATGCCGCCGGTCAGTGGCGATTTGGCGACGATGCAGTTGCGACCGCTGCCGGGTAGCGGTATCCCGGTCAGTGGTCCTGCAGCGAAGATCAACTTGTTATCCGGCCCGAGGGCATCGACCCCCGGCTCCAGTTCCTTCCACAGAAAATAGGTGCCCAAGCTGGCACCGCCGAGGTATTTTCGAAGGAATGGGGCATCGGGTGTTTCCACAGCGGTACTGTTATCAGACAAATTGACTCTTAAAATCTTGCCGGCATAGCCGCCGACCTGTTGGTCACTCATTTAATCCGTCCTCCATCGATTTTGCTTCCTAGTTTACAGGATGTTGGCAGGGATATAAAGTCAGGAAAAAGCGACAGGTATTAAAAACACGGGTCCCTCAGATAAATCTGGGTCGGGTCGGTGTGGCGCAGGGTCTCCACTTTGGTCATGGTGCCGGAGGCGATGTCCAGCACTACCTGCAGGAGCTTTTTACCAGCTTCTTCAATCGTATCCTCGCCTTCGATGACCGTGCCGGAGTAGAAGTCAATGCTGGTTGGTGCCATGGCCAGCGTCTTGGGATTGGCCGTCGTCCACAGGAGCGGGGCGATGACGGCAGTTGAAGTATGCAGCAGGTCATTGCCCACCACTCCCCCGCCTCCCAGTTGAAAGATGACCAGCTGCGCCCCGGAGGCAGCGTAGCCGGCGAAGATGGAGCCCATGCTCATCCAGTTGTCCACAAAGTACAGGCCCTTTCCTTCCGGCCTTTCTCCGTACTTGAGCACACCCTGTATCGGTGCTGACCCCGACTTGTGGATGGCGCCCAGCGACTTCTCTTCCAGTGAGGATATGCCTCCGGCGATGTTGGAAGGCACCGGGTTAACGGTGCGAATGTCCTCGCCGGTGGATTTGGCGATGGCCTCGGTCTCGGCAGCGGCATCGAGGATGCGCCGGGAGACGTTTTCGTTAACGCCGCGTTTGGCCAGTATGTGTTCCGCGCCGATAATTTCCGTGGTCTCACCGAAGAAGGCGGTACCACCGCCATCGATAATGCGGTCGAAGAGGTTGCCAATGACCGGGTTGCCGGCAATGCCGGAGGTCGTATCCGAGTGACCGCATTTCACACCAACGGCCAGATTGCTCAAATCGAAGGGCTGCCGTCTGAGGCGGGAGGCCTCCAGTACCATCTCCCTTGCCAGCTGGACTCCTTTCTCCAGAGCTCGGAACGTGCTCCCTTCTTTGGCCACATCGAGTATCTCCACACGCTTCCCCGACTTGGCTATCTCCTCAGCGAGGCGAGCCGGCTTTAGTTCCGGGTATCCCGCACCCGGGCTTAGCGTATGGATAATAACTGAGGCAACATTTGGATTCCGCCCCAGTCCTATCAGGGTGCGCGCGATGGTCTCACGGTCGCGGCTGGTACGGCCGCCGCCGTAATCCGGGCTCAGAATTGTTTTCGTTCCGTCAACGATGTCGCATATTTTGGCGGGCAGGAATCCCCAGGGGATTATAAGGACATAATTGCGGGTCCCAGCCGAGCCATCCGGCCTTGCATATCCTGAGAAATTCATTTGACGTCTCCTTTTGTTAAGTCTCCTCTGCCCCGTGCGCCTTCCAGGTTGTGGATATGGACCATCTCTCCCTTTTTGATGTCGCGCGAGGCGATGCCGATAGGTTCGCCGTACTTGATGATAGCGGCGCCTCTGGCAATGTCAGTCACGGCGATTTTGAAACCGAAAGGTATGCTTTCTCTGGCGTTAACGGTACCGGTCTCTTTGCCGAGGTGAATCAGCACCCCGGTTCCGGGCGCTGCATCCTCAAGAAGCGTGGCCACGTTGTCCTTTTCCGAAAGTCTCAATGCCCCTCTTGCTGTCATTGAATACCTCCTTCTCAATCTCTGGTATCAGATTCAGGGATTATTTTAACCGGTGAAACATTGTAAATCAGCAATACCGCGGCAACCGCGAGTCCAGAAGAGGCGAGCCAGACTCCCTGGTAGCTGCCCCAGGTATCGAATACCCATCCCGCCAGGAACGGCCCGACGATACCGCCCAGGGCGTTGATACCGACGATAAAGCCAAAGATGCTGCCGAAATTGGCATGGCCGAAGTATTCGACTACTAGGGAAGGCCTTATACCGGTAGAGCCGCCGTAGCCGACACCGAAAAGGAAGAGAAAGGGAACCAGCAGCCAAAGACCGGCACTGGGGGCGGAACCGAAACAGAACAAACCGATGGTAATCAGGCCAAAGGCAATGGACGCCACCCGTCGCCGGTCCGACCTGTCCGCCAGCCAGCCGAAGCCCAGACGCCCCCCGACGCTCAATATCGGTAATATCATGGCCACGAAGCCAGCCCTGGTCCTGTCCATACCAATGCTGCTCAGGTACGGCATAATGTGGGTGATAACGCTGCTTATCAGTATAACGTGGACCATGAAGGTCATGGCAATGCGCCAGAACGTGACGCTTCTAAGCACCTGCGTTACTCTGAAGTTCGATTTGGGGGACTGTGTAGCAGTGGAGGTGTTGGATAACGGTGAAGAAGCTTCTTCAAGGCCATCGGGCTGGTAACCGTACTGTTCGGGTCGGTGCCGAAAAACAAAGGAGAGCGGAAGGACTATGGCCAGCACACCAGCGGCCAGAATGGATATGGTCATCCGCCAATCAAAGATGTCAATGAGTTTAACAATCAGGGGCACAAGCAGGCCGCTGAAGCCAAAACCGGACATGGCGATACCGCAGGCGATGCCCACCTTTAAGCGGAACCAGCTGGCGACGGCGGTCATCAGCACGGTGAGAGTGGTGGCGCTCATGCCTATGGCGATGAGGGCGAAGGCACCGTAAAACGTGGCCAGCGATGTGGTCCGGCTGAGAAGGAAAAGCCCCAGGGCCGTAATAATCGCCCCAGCGAAAATGAGGCGGCGTGGGCCCAGTCGGTCGGTCAATATGCCGGTGAGCGGTGCCAGCAGGCCGAGCTCAAGGCCGCGCAATGAAGCCGCCAGGGAAATCTGCGCATAGCTCCAGCCCATGTCATTGGCGATTGGTTCAAAGATAGCGGTAAAACCGTAGAAGACGACGCCACCGCAGTACATCGCGATGAGGAAGGCAGCCCCGACTATCCACCACCCGTAGAATATCCTGGTGGATTTCCGGTTAAAAAGCATGGCTGAATAATTGTATCATCAAATTTCTACTCCGAGTGCTGAAAACGCGTCGTATAGGGGCCGGAAGCATGAGTGATCTTCCGCACACTCTCCTTGATGCTCTCGATTTTCATGATATTCATCCAGCCGGGCTGGAATATTTGTTTTTTCGCCTCGGCTACAGCGAGTTTGGCGCCTTCAGAGAGCATGGAACCCTCCAAGAGAAAGACCTCACCCATCATACAGCGGAGGTGGCTAAACAGAAAATCGCGTGCCACTGTCTCCGGCACACCCATCCTGACCGCTTCATCCATGGCCTCTTTCATGACGTAAACGCAGGTAAGCCCTAGGGTCTCAACGAGTGCCGGCTCGAGAATCGCCATCTGCTCCGTGGTGACCCGGTAAGAATGAAGTACGGGAGCATAAATCACCCGGGCAATCGCCTCTCCCTTGGCATAGTCTTCCTCCGGTCCCTGGTGTAAGGCGCAAACGATGCTCTGCTTTGCCTTGTCGCCGCCGAAGAAGTCCTGCTGGGCTTCAGGGTCGGTCTCGTCACCGAACATGGGGGCATGGCAGGGGTGTGTGATGAAGTAAGTGATATCCTTACGGTCGGGGAGCATTCCGGCATACCCCGCCGCCGGGTCGAGCCCCATAATCATGGTGCCGCTTTTTATTTTGGGGACGATGTCGCTGCAAATCGGGCCAATCAGGCGGTCGGGTACGGCCAGTATGACCACATCGGCCTGTTCGATTGCCTTATCTTGAGGAATTACAGAAAGGCCCAGACCGGCAAGATTTTTCTTTCCCTCCTCGCCGATTTCCACGTAGAGCGTATTGTAGTCAGAGCGGCCTTTCAGTTTACAGGCAATCCGCATTCCCATCTGCCCGCCGGCCCCCATAAGTGCGATTGTGGTCATATCCCCTCCCCCTTCTTTCAGCTGGATATTTTACCTTGCTCTGCGAGCGTTTCACGCGGCTCGCTGGAAGTGAGACATATCAAGCCCAACTGCCACATCAATGACCGCGGGCTTTCCGTCTTTATTCGCCTTCAGGGCCTCTTCCAGGGCTGGTTTAATCTCAGATGCTTTCTCCACTCTCCTGCCCAAGCACTGGCATGCCTCCGCCCATTTGACGAAATCGGGCTGCACCTGGAAGGTGCTCGTATTCCAGCCTGCCGCAGTCATTTGATGATGCTTGACCCAGCCAAGCGCGGAGTTGTTCAAAACCAGCCATGTACACCCTGCCTTATACTGAGCTGCCGTTGGCAACTCTTTCATGTACATCTGGAAGGCGCCATCGCCGGTGACACAGACCACATTTTTCTCCGGTTTGGTCAATTTGGCAGCAATGGCACCGACAACGCCCATGCCCATGCAGGTCTGCTCGGCAACCGGCACGCATTCCGAGCCGTCCTGTACCTCGTAATACGGCCAGCAATATGACCAGCAGTCCTGCGAACCGTTCTCACTGACCAGGACGGTGTTCCGGCCAAAGACGCGGCTCAATTCATATACGGCGCGCTTTGCCGGTATTGGGGTCTCATCTACCATGCACTCCGCCTCGACCTCTTTCCTGAACTCCTCTTTTGCTTTAAGAACTTCCTTCACCCTGGGCATTTCACGGAAACCTTTGCCTGTCGGACTACCGTCTTGAACGGCGTAGGTAAGCTGTCTCAAGACAAGTTTGGCGTCGCCAACAATGCCGACATCAGGCATCCAGTTCTTCCCTATCTCCTCTGGTGAAATATCAACCTGAATGAACTTGGCTCCCTCGGGAAAGTCGCGCCACTGGTGGGTCTCGTAACTTTCATTTCTTGTGCCAACCGTGAATACCAGGTCGGCATCGGAATAGACTTCTTTCCCAACTTTGGTACGGTAGTAACCGCATAAGCCGAGGGCCAGCGGGTGGGTTTCAGGCAGAATACCTCTTCCGCCTGGCGTAGTAAGAAAAGGTATGCCCAGCGACTCGATAAACTGCTTGAATTCCTCGGCTGCTTCTGCCAGCACTGTTCCGTTTCCGGAAATCGCCACCGGTCTTTCCGCCTTTGTAAGAAGCTTAACCGCTTCATTTATTAGCTCGAGGTCACCTCCGGTGCGAATCTTCTTTGCCGGCACATACTGGGGATTTCCTATATCGTGCAGTTCCCAGCGCGTTTTCCCGCTAACATCATAAGGCATCTCCAGGAAAACAGGCCCTGGCTGCCCGTTGACAGCTATGGAAAAAGCCCGGCGCACAAACCACGGTATTCTCTCGGTGTAAGGGATGCGGGCGCTCCATTTGGTTATGGGCTTCATCTGGGCTAGCTGGTCGGATTCCTGGAACTCCCCCATGCCATACGTTTTCTGCGAGCTGGCGGCATTGATTATCACCAGGGGTGAGCAGCCGGAATATGCCTCTAAGACGCCGGGAAGCAGGTTTGCCGTTCCGGGTCCAATGCTGGCAGTGCAAACGCCAGGCCTCCCGCTCAGCCTGGCATAGGCCATGGCCATGAACGGCGCCGACCCCTCATAGCGCAGGTTTACGTTTCTTATGCCTTCAATCTTCTCCGCATAGAGCTGCAAGCCGGAATCTCCTATACCGAAGATATATTCGATTCCCTCAGCCTTAAGCATATTGACCATTGCTTCCCATGCGTTCATTGTTTGTTTCCCCCTTTTACCGGCATATTAATAGACCTGTGGCGGGTTCGGTAACTTTTTAAAGACAAGCAATCGAAAATATGGCGGTAGTAAAGTCTGAAAAAATGATTTCAGAATAGTTATACCATAAACTGGTCTTGGACGGCGAATGACAGCAGCAGAGGCATTCGGGGAGGATAGATGGCCTGGCCTTTACGGTTTCACCGCCTTTCAGGATGAGGTATGGGAACGGCTTTCCGGCCGTATGTTTTTCCGTGTCCAGTCGACGATTTCAGCAATCGGGGTACCCGGCAGGAATACGCGCCTGATGCCGGCTTCCTTTAATCTGGGAATATCTTCCTCCGGAATGATACCGCCGCCGATGACGGTGATATCGCCGGCACCGCTGGCCTTCAGCTGTCTGACTACCTCGGAAAACAGGTACAGGTGCGCCCCGGAAAGGCAGCTTAAACCGACCAGGTCAACATCCTCCTGAATCGCGGCGCTTGCAATCTGCTCCGGGGTCTGGTGCACGCCGGTGTAGATGACTTCAAATCCCGCGTCACGGAAGCCGCGGGCGATAATCCTGGCGCCGCGGTCATGGCCATCAAGGCCGGGCTTGGCAACCAGCACCCGTAATTTTCTTTCCATTGTCCTTTCCAAATTAGAAGAAACCGGGATCGTGGTACTCACCGAAGACCTCGCGGTAGACATCACAGATTTCCTGCTCGGTGGCATAAGCCCTGACCGCTTCGATAACACAGGGCATGACGTTTTTATCGCTCCGGCAGGAGGCACGGAGGTCATTGAGGGTTTGCGCCACCGCCCGGCTGTCCCGGCTTCTCTTTATTTTCTTCAGCCTTTTGACCTGTTCTGCTTCAACCTTTTCGTCAATCTTCAGTATCTCAATCGGGGTTTCCTCTTCGGCCAGGTATTTATTAACGCCCACGATTAGCTTTTCCTGAGCATCCACCTGCTGTTTAAACCTGTAGGCGGCATTGGCAATCTCCCGCTGTGGAAATCCACGGTCAATTGCCGCCAGCATACCGCCCATATCATCGATTCGTTTGATGTATTTCCAGGCTTCATCTTCTATCTGGCGGGTCAGTGCCTCCATAAAATAGGAACCGGCCAGAGGGTCGATGGTATTGACCACGCCGGTCTCCTCGGCCAGTATCTGCTGGGTGCGGAGGGCAATGGTGGCGGCGAATTCCGTGGGCAGGGCATATTCTTCGTCGAAGGAATTGGTATGCAGCGACTGCGTTCCGCCCAGGACAGCCGCCAGCGCCTCGGTGGTGGTGCGGATGATGTTATTATGTGGTTGCTGGTGCGTCAGCGAGCAGCCGGCCGTCTGGGTGTGGAACCTCAGCCACCAGGATCGGGAGTTTTTGGCCTTGAACCTGTCCTTCATGATTTGGGCCCACATCCGCCGCGCCGCCCGGAACTTGGCGATTTCCTCAAAAAAGTCCATGTGAGAGTCGAAAAAGAAAGACAACCTCGGCGCAAAAGCGTCAACGTCAAGTTTCTTACGCTCGATGACATCCTGAACATAGGCAATCCCATCCGCCAGAGTAAAGGCTAATTCCTGCACGGCGGTGGCACCGGCCTCGCGGATATGGTAGCCGCTGATGCTGATGGTGTTCCAGCGGGGCACATATTTGGTGCCGAACTCGATGGTGTCGCTGATAAGCCTTATCGACGGTTCCGGCGGACACATAAAAGTTTTCTGGGCGATGAACTCTTTGAGCATGTCGTTTTGAATGGTACCGCCCACCCTGTCCCAGCTCACCCCCTGCTTCTCGGCGGCTACCAGGTACATTGCCCAGAGCGCACTGGCGGGCGGGTTGATGGTCATGGAGGTGGTCACTTCACCCAACGGGATATCCCTGGTTAGAATTTCAAAATCGGTCAGGGTATCGATGGCCACCCCGCACTTGCCGACCTCGGCTCTGGCCTTTGGAGAATCGGAATCGTAGCCCATCAGGGTGGGGAAATCGAAGGCGGTGCTCAGGCCGGTCTCGCCCTCTTTTAGGAGCTGGTGCCATCTCCGGTTAGTATCCTCGGCGTTGCCCAGTCCGGAGAACATGCGGAATGTCCAGACCCGACCACGGTAGCCGGTGGCCTGACAGCCGCGGGTGAACGGAAAAAATCCGGGATAGCCGATATCACGCTCGAAGCCCAGGTTACGAATATCTTCCGGAGTGTATATCGGGTTTACCAGCAGGTCGGAAATGGTGGAGAGCCGTTTTTTTGCCGCCAGGTCAGGGGCTGATTTAATAACCTCAGCCTCCCATTTTTTCATCCCCTGGCGGGCATCGGTCAGTGTCTTCTCATCGAACATGGTAATCCACCGCTCTTCAGGCCCGGTATCTGGCCCGCGTATTCCGTCTGTGTCCAGCTGTAGCCGCTCTCCAGTGCTTTCCGATTCATATTCAATAACTTCTGTTTCTTGGCAAGCGTCTCCTCCATAATCTTGTGAATGCTATTCAGAGAGACGACCGGACGATAAGCAAGCAGCGCGCCGAGGACCACCAGATTGCCAATGCCGCTGTCCCCGGCCTCTGCCGCCAGGTCGTTTGCTGGAACGTAGACTACAGCGATATCGTTCCGCCCAACTGTTTCCGGTACCAGTGTCTGGTTAACCACGAGCAGTCCGCCCGACTTGGTGGTCTGTTCGAACCTGGCCAGGGAAGCCGAACTCATGGCCACGGCGACGGTGGGCCGGGAAATAAACAGAGCGCCGATGCGTTCATCTGAGATGGTAACGTTGCACCAGACGGTGCCTCCCCTTTTCTCAGCCCCGTACGCGGGCATGTATACCACTTCGCGCGCTTCTCTGAAAGCGGCCTCGGTGAGCAGCCGCCCGATGAACAGCACCCCCTGTCCACCAAAACCGCCTATGGAAATTTCCTCATGCATGGCCGACCTCTTTTTTCAATGCCGCAACGGCTTCAATCACCTTATATTCTCCAAGCGGGTAGTGGGGAAGCATGTTTTCCGCAAGCCAGTCCATGGCCTTAACGGGCTCCACCCGCCAGTTGGTCGGGCAGGGAGACAGCACCTCGACCAGTGACATTCCCAAGCCGGCAAGCTGAGTACGGAAAGCGAGCTTTATCGCCTGCTTGGCTTTTCTGACCGCAGCCGGACTGTGCACGGCAACGCGGGCTATATATGCCGTGCCTTCCAGTGTCGACAGCATCTCACAGACGCGGATGGGGTAGCCGGCAAGGGGTGATTTTCGCCCGTCTGGTGTTGAGGTCGAGTACATACCGAGGAGCGTGGTGGGGGCCATCTGGCCTCCGGTCATGCCGTAGATAGCGTTATTGACGAAGATAGTGGTGATGTTTTCACCGCGGGCGCAGGCGTGTACGATTTCGGCGGTGCCGATTGCGGCCAGGTCGCCGTCGCCCTGGTAGGTGAAGGGGATGAGGTGGGGATGGCATCGTTTGATGGCGGTGGCCACGGCGGGAGCACGCCCGTGGGCCGACTCAAGGCCGTCGAATTTGAAAAATTCGTAAGAGTTGACCGAGCAGCCGATTGAGGCCACGCATATCGCCCTTTCTCTGATTTTCAGCTCATCAATTACCTCGGCGACAAGACGGAAAACAATACCGTGACCGCAGCCGGGGCAGAAATGGAAGGGATGTTCCTCCATTGATTCCGGCCGCTGATATCGTATTGTCTCTAATTCTTTATCGTCTAACCGGGCCATTTCAACCTTAACCTGTTACTTCATGATTCTTTCAACGGCTTCCAGTATCTCGTCGGGGGAGATGGGCACGCCGCCGAACTGATTGGCCAGTGCCACCTGGGAATCCGCACTAACCGAAAGCCTGACATCTTCGATGAGCTGGCCGAGGCTCAGCTCCGCCACCAGGAAACGATTGCCATTCTGTGATAAATCGGACAGGGGTTTAACGGGGAAGGGGAAAAGGGTGATGGGGCGGAATATGCCGACTTTTAATCCTTCCTCGCGGGCCATTTTCATGGCCGTCATTGCCGAACGAAAAGCACTGCCGTAGGCGACGATGACCAGTTCCGCATCGTCGAGGTGGATACCTTCGTAGCGGACTTCGCCCTGTCTTATTCTCTCGAACTTATGGCGTAAAAGCTCGACCCGGGGGCGGTAATTAACCGGGTCCATGGCAAAGGAATTGATTATGTTCTTGGGCCGACCAACCGCGCCGGTGATGGCCCAGGGTTTCTCGGGCACCTCCGTGACCGGTTCGCGCATAGTTACCGGCTCGATGGCCTGGCCGAGGAAGCCGTCCGGCAGCATAACCACCGGATTGCGGTATTTATCGGCGAGTTCAAAAGCGAGCATGGTGAGGTCCATCATCTCCTGTACCGAGGCCGGTGCCAGAGTAATCACGTGGTAATCGCCGTGGCCTCCACCTTTGGTGGCCTGAAAATAGTCGCCCTGTGCCCCGCCGATGGTGCCCAAACCGGGACCACCGCGCATCACGTTCACCACTACCGCCGGGATTTCGGCGCCGGCCATGTAGGAGATACCTTCCTGCTGCAGGCTGAATCCGGGGCTGGAGGTGGAAGTCATGGCGCGACAGCCGGACGCCGCAGCGCCATATACCATGTTAATAGCGGCCAGCTCGCTTTCCGTCTGCAGGAAAATCCTTCCCTCCTCAGGCATCCGTTTTGACATGTGCTCGAGGAGCTCGTTCTGGGGGGTAATCGGGTAGCCGAAATAAGCCTGGCAGCCGGCTAAAATGGCACCTTCAGCAATGGCGATATTACCTGCCATCAGAGTCTTTTCAGACATTGGAAACCCCCAAAGCGAAAGAAGTCAAACGGCAACTTAATCTCACACCTTATTGAGGCGATGTACGGTAATGGCGACGTCCGGGCACATCAGGGCGCAGATGCCGCAGCCGGTGCATTCGTGAGCGGTCTCTTCGTTGACCTCGGCCGGCGTATAACCCATGCGGTTGATGCGGGATGCGGGCTTTAAAACTCCCTTGGGGCAGAAGGCAATGCAGAGTTGGCAGCCTTTACACCTTTCCGTATCAATGACGACATAGCTTGACTTGAGTTGAGTAGAGGTGACCATATTTTCACCCCCCTTTCACCGGCCATTCTGAAAAGGAATAGGCTATCTGCCTATAATTATCAACCCTGTGATTTCTATGGTCAAGGGCTAAGATGTGGCGGAAAAGGGCATATGCCGCGTAATATATGACCAATATTAGCATAATTGAATATATAAATATATAAATTCGGCAAAACGGGAAACAAAGTCGTTTAAAAGCAGCGAACCATCAATTTCATATCTTTTTCCAAGCTCAAAAGTAGAAAATATTATTGATTTTATGAATTGACAGCGGGGATATCTCGTGCCATACTATTTTCTGCCATGGATGACCTGGACCTTCGTTTGATTGCGGAACTGACCAAGGATGCCCGGCAGAGCAGCGCGGAGCTATCCCGCAAACTGAACGTAAGCGAAACGACGATCCGGCGGCGGATTCAGCACCTCGAGGAACAGGGCATCATCACCTTCACCGCAATCGTGAATCCGTCAAAACTGGGCTACAATATCATCGCCATCATTGCCCTTGAGGTGGAACTGGGTCAAATCGATAAGATTTCCGAGTCACTGGCCAATTGCCCGAATGTTCGCTACGTATCTCTCTGCACCGGCAACCACGATCTGTTTATCGGTGCGTGGTTTCACTCCTCCAGCGAGCTGACCCAATTCGTCAAGGACTACCTGGCCGGCGTGCCGGGAATCAGGAAAAGCGAGACCTTCCTAATTCTGGACGTAAAAAAGGACGAGGTGGGCTGGCTGAGGAGCCTGGAGCAGTCAGGCAGCTCTAAGTAAGCGATTCTAGCCAAAAACCTGGGAGCGTATCATGAGCAGGAAGTGGATGCCAATAGTAGCGGGGGTATTTGAAATACTGGCTGGGTTTGGGGGGGTTACCTCTGCCTTTTACATCTTCACGTTGTTATATCTAGAGGCACCACGGCAATTGGAAACGTGGGAGCTAATTGCGTTCGGATGGCAGTGGCTGATACCCTTCATCGCTGGTTTTTCCGGTATAGTGTCTATGGTTGGAGGTATCTGTGCCTTACTCTGCAGAAGATGGGGATTAGCATTTGCGGGCGCAGCCGCCACAATTCCAATTATTTGGTTAGCACCAATAGCATTTGGCGGCTTCGATGTGGGCAACTCAGGTATTATTGCAGCCTACTATGCATTGTCTCTATTATTTCCAATAACACTTATCGTCCTAATCGTTCTCTCAAAGGGGGAATTTAAGTAACAACCTGAACAAGACATGGTTCGTGGTACTTACTTAGGCCACGGGTGCCTGGCGATTTCCTTCTCGTTGAGTTCCACCCCAATCCCCGGCTTTTTGGGCAGGTAGATGTAACCCTCTCTTATATCCGGCAGCTCGGTGGTGATGTCATCACGCCAGGGCACGCTGTCGACATCCGTCTCCATAATCTTGAAGTTGGGTATGGAGGCACAGAAATGAGCGTTCATGAAGGTTGAAAGGTGGCTGTAGTAGTTGTGGGGCGCCGTCACCATCTCATACATGTCGGCCAGGGCAGCCACGCGGCGCGATTCTATGTATCCGTTCCAGGGCAGGTCTATCATGCAGACGTCCATGGCGTGCTTTTCCAGATAGGGGAGGTAGCCTTTCATGTTGTATATACTTTCCCCGGAGCAGATGGGCACTCTGGTTGATTCCTTGACCTGGAGGAGCGCCTCCGGGTCGTAGATATCCATTTCCAGCCACATCAGGTTATACGGCTCAACAACCCTGGCGACCTGAATGAAGCCCTCCGTCTTGAAATTGAAATTCAGGTCGAGGCAGAGGTCAATATCATCGCCCACCGCCTTGCGGAAGGTGCTCATCAGTCGGTCAATGGTTTTCAGTATGCCAGTATCTATATTCTGCTCCAAAGACCAAAGCATACGGGGTGGCTCCCCGGGCGTGAGAATATTGGTTTTAAGCGCCGTATAACCATTGGCTGCTACCTCTTCACCCAGAGCGGCGATATCGTCATACGTTTTCAGGGCTGGCTTGTCCGGGTACAGTTCGGGGTTGCGGACACGGTAGGTGCCGCAATGAGACCAGTATATACGTATCTTATCGTTAACAGGCCCGCCAAACAGTTCATAGAGCGGAACGTTGAGTGCCTTGGCCTTTATGTCCCAGAGGGCGATTTCTATGCCGGCGATGGCTTTCTGGGCGATGCCCCCGGGGTTATGCTGGAAGCGATGGCTCATCTCGCGGTAGAGCCTCTCCACGGCTCGTGGGTCTTTGCCGATAAGGCGCGGTTCCAGGTCCCTGACACAGCCAGCGACGCCAAACGCGCTGCTGTTGTCGGTGCATTCACCATAGCCAACCAGACCCTCGTCAGTTTCCACCTTGACGAAGGTAAAAGCCCGCCACGCCGCGTCGCAGAAAATGGGTGTTACCTTGGTGATCTTCATGCTTCAATCCTCCAGAACAGCAAAATTATGCGCTTTAACTACCTGTTTTTCAATTTACCGACCAGCCGAAACGACGGCTCAAAGGAATTGAACAGGTCAATGTATTGCTCGAGGTAGCGGGTGAGGAGAAATTGCTCTCTCACCGTTTCTCTGGCCTGTTTTCCCATATGGTCGCGCAGACTCCTGTCTTTCAACAGCCGGACGATTCTGTCGGCGGCTTCCTCGATGGTATCGACCAGGAAGCCGCTCACGCCGTCCTCAATCTGGTAGCGAATGCCGCCCACGTTCCCGCCAATCACCGGCGTCCCTTTCCACATCGCCTCGGAAACGGTGAGACCGAACCCCTCGCGAATTGATTTCTGCAGAACCACCGCTGCCCGGCGTTGCAGGGCATTGACCAGCGCACCGTCCTGTCGGCTGAGAATAATAATGCGTTCCTCGCGCTGGTCAAGCAATGAATTGTATACCGTTTCACCTTCGGGGTCGTCGGTGGCCACATTGCCCAGCAATACCAGGGTACAGGGCACTTCCTTTCGGGCCAGACGAAAAGCCTTGATGACGCCTTCCGGGTCTTTCCAGCGGTCGAAACGTGATATCTGGACTATAAGAGGCAGGTCGGTGGGAATACCGTAGTGGCGCAGTCGCTCTTCGGTATCTTCTGGATTCATTTCACGATTGGTAATGGAAAAGGGGTCGATGGCCGGCATGAAGAAAAGCTGCGGTGTCGACAGTTTCTGAGCGTAATCTTCGGAGCTGAGAATGACGGCGTCATATTTTTCCACGAACGGTGACAGGTAATCCCATAGCTCTTGGTTGGGGTGGGAGAGGTCGATATGGCAGCGCCATATCCAGGGTCCTCTACGCCGGTAGTAGTTGATAATGGGGAGGGGTTGGGGGTCGTGGACAATGACTATGTCGTGATACAGGTGGTTGCGAATTGAGTTCTCGTAGATAGTGGCTTCATACAACTCCATTTTACGGTCGGTGAGATTTATGGACCCACCCTGCAGGGCGTTGTGCATCTTTTTGGTGATGCTGAAGAAGTCCGGTGAGCCTACGATAACCCGCCAGCCCGTCTCGATGCCGACGCTGTCCATCAGAAGCGTCAGTGATGAGAGCAGCTGGGATACGCCGCCACCGTAGTAGGTTGAATTAACATTGGCGATATGCAGCCCGTGGAGAGGCCTGGCTTTTTCCCGAATGCGTTCGACTGTCTCCTTTCCCACAAGCGGTTCATAGTCGTCAAGACTGGTAATATGAAATTTTGGCCTGGCAATGTGAAATTCGGTCATATCCGCATATTCTCCTATATTATTTTATCTAGCGCTACCGTCTACCCGAATTGACGGCATTTCTCTTCCAGGGCACGAAGCAACTGGTCAAAAGAGTCGCTGAATGCCTTCACGCCATCCACCTGCAGTTGCTCGGTAATCGCATCCAGGTCAATGCCGACCTTCTTCAGGTCATTTAAAACCTGCTCCGCGTCGGCTACACCTTCATTCAATGTGTCTCTGACTTCGCCGTGGTCAAGGAACAAATCAATGGTTTCCATCGGCAGAGTGTTAATCGTGTCCGGTCCCATCAGTTCATCGACGTATTTCACATCGGAGTAGTCGGGGTTTTTGGCGCTGGTGCTTCCCCAGAGCACCCTCTGAACGCGGGCACCACGTTGCTTCTGCCTGGCAAATTCCTTTCCTGAGAAGAGTTCCTTGAAGCGATGGTAGACCAGTTTGGAGTTGGCCACCGCGGCTTTGCCACGCAGTGATAGCGCCTCTCCGGTGCCTATCTTTTCCAGTTCACGGTCAACGTATGTGTCCACGCGGCTGACGAAGAAAGAGGCCACCGAAGTTATCTGCCCCGGGTTGGAACAGCGGGCGATTCCCTGAAGGTACGCCCGGGAGACCGCTTCATAGTGCGCCATGGAGAACATAAGGGTGATATTGATATTGATGCCTTCGGCAATGAGCTGTTCAATGGCCGGGATAGCGGGTGGGGTGGAAGGCACTTTTATCATCAGGTTGGGCCGGTCGACCAGCTGCCACAGACGACGTACTTCAGCAAGTGTCCCCTCCGTGTCATAGGCCAGTTTGGGTGCTGGCTCAAGGCTGACCAGCCCGTTAACGCCGTCGCTGGCATCATAAACAGGGCGAAACACATCGGTCGCCATCTGGATATCCTCTACCGTAAGGCGGTCATAGATATCCATAATGCCGGCGTCAGGGGTGGATTTCAGGATGGACTTTATCGCTTCATCGTAGTCCTGCCCTTGAGTAACCGCTTTGTGGAAAATGGTGGGATTGCTGGTCATGCCGCTTACGCCGTCATCCACCAGTTGCTTCAGCTGACCGCTGGTAATCAGCCCCCGCTGAATGAAATCGAGCCATATGGACTGGCCCAGTCTCTGGACTTCTTTCAGCTTTTCCATTGGCCTCCTCCTTGCTCAGGATGCTATCCCCTAAATTATAACCTCCATGCCGTCATAAGCAAAAATCGCTTCCGGATGGTCGCGACCGAATTCATCTTCAGCGGCGGTGGTCTCCCTGCCGAGGTGGGTGAAGAGGATATGGTCGATGCCATACTTCTTGCACCAGTTTATCTGCGTTGTCATTCGGGTGTGCCCAAATAGGGTATCGCCTCTCCTTCTCACCAGATTGGACTTTATCGAGGAACCATCACCAATATAATAGTCTACATCAGCCAGCACTTCTGCCTTGTTTACGATATCCACCAGGTCAGGATTATAGACCAGCGTCTTATTCTGCGTTTTCACCTTGTATCCGACTGCCGGGCATCTTATGGAATGAAGCACGCGGTAGGCAAGAAATTGAAAACTCCCCTCCGTTATATATTCCCCCGGTTCAATAACATTGATGTTTGACGGCTTGAATTTGCCATAGGCGAGCGTCTCTTCCGTCAGATAAACAGGGATATCGGCCTGTATATCCTGTTCCAGCCATACATAGTGGTCCGGGTGAGCGTGCGTAATGAGCAGGGCACCCGGCGCAAGCTCTTCCAGATTATACTGGTGAAGCATTCCGTAATCAACAAGCAATCTATCGCCTTCCGAAACGAGCAACAATGAGGAGTTATACCGGTGTTTCTCATTCGATTCCTCAATTTCGCCCTTGGTACCGAGAAAAATCAGCTTAAGCACTGTATCTCTTTAATGCCGACTCATTATATTTACTATCCCATATCTGGCAAAAACAAGGAAAACGAGCAGATAGCAGATGGCGCCGACCAGCAATGCCTGGGCGAAACCGAGGCTGATAGCAAGGACAATGGTAAATGTCGAACCCAATACTGACCCCACGCCGTTTATGCCCCACATCCAGGGAATATATCTGTCCAATTCAACTTCTTTCAGCGCCCTGATGCCAAGTGGAAACGGGAAGCCCATTAAGAACCCCAGGGGCACCAGCATGACCACCATGACCAGCAAACGCAGCGCCAGAGCCAGCCCCAGCAGCTGGTTGAAAACAAGGGGGATGAGGAAGATGTAAACGACTGACAGTAAAGCAACGGAGATGGCAGCCGTCGTAATACCCTTGAGTATATTTTCGCGGGGCAGGCGGCCGCTGTACAGGCTGCCCAGGCCGGCACCAACCAGCAGCGAAAACAGAAGGACGGCCATTGACAGCACCGGCTGGCCGAGGTAGAGGATGAATCTCTGGATTAATGAAATTTCAATGAGCATAAAGCCGATGCCGATCAGTGCAAACAGGAACACGGAGCGGGTTAGCCCCTTCTTCTTGCTCTGGCGACCCCTGGCCTGGCCGCGGCTGCGGGAAGAACGAAGATACCAGTACGTCTGCGGCCCCACAAGCACGAGTATCATCAGAACAAAGGAAAACCAGAAAACCAGCGACACCGGTTGCGGCAGCCCCACGTCAATCTTGTAGAAGAACGGGCTGTTATCGGTAACCGTACTGAAGTCCATGCCCATCCCTCTGGCGACTTCGGCAATCTGACGGAAACTCAGCTTTCCACTGGCGAGGTCCCGAAGTGTCGGATTAACGGTTCCCTCATCCTCAACGAACGGGAAATAAGACAGCATCGGCTCATAGCCCAATTCGACCATTTTCTCATGTCTGACGAGCGCCTCTTCGGGTGCAAACGGCGTCTTTTTCAGGACAAAGCACGGATATACGGTTTCACCCGAGCTAAGGCCAAACATGTAAATCTGCTGAAGTGCGTCAGCGTTCTGGATACCTCTCTGCTCAAGTGATACCAGCGAGATGGACAGCAGCCGCCAGGCAGTGAAATCGTCGTGGGTCACCACCATAAGTCGGCCTTCCTCGGTCAGGTGGTCCAGGTAATCATGGATGGACTCCGTGGTGAACAGGAAATTTTCCGTCAGGGAATAGCCTTCAAGGCTGCGGCTGGTCTGGGTAACCGGAAGGCTGAGCATTATAATGTCGTACTTATCCTTCTGGCGTTTGAGGAAATTTCGGCCTTCATCAACGACGACCTTTACATTGGGAAAATCGGTGAAAATGCCGCCATTGTACCGAGCGTATTCCTGCACCATATCCACGAGGTCGGGATTCACCTCAACCGCGATAATCTCGCCAACGTCGCCCATCAGAGCCAGCAGCACGTCCCTGCCGCCGCCGGGCCCGATGATAAGCGCGTTGTCTTTTTCATCTTCGGAGAGAAAATAAAAAGGGAAGTAGCCGGAAAATGTGGCCTTGAGGTCCTGCACGGTCTGGTCCGGATTTTCCAGGTCGCCATTGAACTGGTACATCGGTGCCGTAGCGGTGCCGTCCAGATAAATCTCCATCTGTGCTGGATACCGGGTATACTCAACCAGGTCCGTCCGGCCGAAGGCGCTCCACCGTGTTTCGATTATCTGCGCCGGTGAAGATTTCTCATATAGTGCACGGTGAATATCCTTGTTGGGGTTCTTGCCGATAATCGGTATATCGCTCAGATAGGCGCCAGGCAAATTGGTGATTAAAAGGATGGCCGCGATGACAAAGCTGGCTATCGGCAGTGCCGCCCGCCGGATGCTGCTTTTAAATATCCTGCTGGCGAACAGGAGTGCGGCAACGGCAGCCGTAATACCCAGGAAAAAGCTGGTATTAATGGCACCGAAGACATCGAGGAAGAAAATGATGCCCAGCGAGCCGAGGGCTGCACCAACCAAGTCAGCACCATAGACCCGGGCGCTGATTTCCGGGAATGTACGGAATACCTCGGCCAGCAAAATGCCGGTGAAGAAGAACGGGAAGAACAGCAGGACACAGTAAAACAGGATACTACTCGTCGCGCTATCCAGATAGCCAATCCGAATCATCAGTATGGCGGAAATCGGAATTGCCAGCGAGATCAAGCTGGCAAATAGTGCCAGTGCGCCGAATCTTTTATCGGAACTGAGCGTCTGCCGCCTGAATAGATAGACAAATATACCGCCAAGCCCGAGTCCCAGCAGGGCCAGAGAAACGATGGCGAAGACGTAATGGTAGAGGATAAGTACGGAGAGCAGTCTGGCGAGGGTGATTTCATAAGCCAGCATGCTGAATGAGGTGAGGAAAACCCCGATTAATAAAATCCACAGTGTACCCCGGGTCAGGCCCTTGTCTTCAGAGGTGGTGATGGTGGCTGGTGCCATATCATTACTTCGCTTCATTTTTCCTGGCTTGAAACGATTATAGCATACTGCTCATTGAATAGGCGTGGTTTCGGCCATCCCGTTAGAAGTGAAACAGGGCAAATAGCTGACATGACGGTGGCCATGCTTTATAATAGGCAATAGCCTGTAACTTTTACTATAGAGTCTGAAGGAGGAAATGATGCCGGAAACGCGATTCAAAGTGATACGAGTGGAGGATAAGCTCCATCTCCCACCGGTAGTGGCAACTATTGAAGTGGAAACCGAGGAGCTCGCCAGGGTCAACGCCGACCTGGTGGAAGCGGACTGCAAGACGGAAGACGAAATAATTGAAGCGGCCAAAGACGCGGATGCGCTGCTGATAGTCTTTGCCCGGATAACGCGCCGGGTTCTGTCATCACTGCCCAAATTGAAAGTGGCAGTGCGCTATGGCATTGGCTACGACACGATTGACGTAGACGCTGCCACCGATAATAACGTAATTGTGGTCAACATCCCTGATTTCTGCATTAAAGAAGTCTCCGACCATGCCATGGCCTTGCTGCTTGCCTGTGCCCGACTTTTGGTATCTTCGACGGAAGGGTTGAAGCAGGGACGCTGGGGTGAGTTCCAGACAGAGACAACCGAAACACCAGGTCTATATCAACAAACGCTGGGGCTGGTTGGCTGCGGGAATATCGGACGCCTGACGGCTCAGAAAGCACAGTGCTTCGGTTTGAAAACAATCGGGTACGACCCCTATCTGGATAAATCGGTCGCAGAGAAGCACGGGATAACTCTGGTCGGTCTTCCCGAACTGTTGAAAGAATCGGATTACGTCTCCCTTCACACACCTCTGTACCAGGAGACCCGTAAGCTGATTGGTGAGAAGGAATTAAAGCAGATGAAGCCAACCGCCTACCTCATCAATACCTCGCGAGGAGGAGTGGTTGATGAGGCGGCGTTGATTAAAGCCCTGCGGGAGAAGTGGATAGCCGGTGCCGGCCTGGATGTCTTTGAGGTGGAACCGATTGAGCCGGACAACCCGCTGCTCAAGATGGACGACGTAGTGCTTACTCCTCACTGCGCGGCGAACTCCAGCACCTCGCTGAAGCGGCTCAAATTAAGCGTGGCGCAGGAAGCAGCCAGAGTACTTACCGGGAAATGGCCGCGCCACTGGGTGAACAAGGACGTCAAGCCCAAGGTCGACCTGGTGAAAGAAGACTAAGCTGATTACGTCCTTATTCCGATTTTACATCTGAAGAGTGGTGCCTTAATCCAACGGTGGACGGAGGTCTACCTTCAGGACGGACTCGCACCACCTCGCTATCGCCAGGAGACGGGCTTCGGCTTTGGGAGGCCCGGCCAGCTGAACGGCAAGCGGGAGACCGCCCTGGCTCAGTCCGGAAGGCAGGCTTATGGATGGTACCCCCATTATGGTCCAGGGGCCCTGCATCACCGGATTTCCCGTTGAGGAAAGACCGTGGGGCGCCGGACCAGTTATAGTCGGCGTAAGCATGGCATCTACCCGGTGTAGCAGCGGCTCCATATCGGAACACTGCTGAAGGCGTACCTTAAGCGCTCTTTCATACTCCGCAGCATCTGTGGCTAGGCCATTCTCAATCATTTGCCGTATGCCGGCACGGTATTTGTCCTTGTGTTTGGCAAAGTGGTCCCGATGGTAGGCGGCCGCCTCTACCGCCATGATAATACGGGCATTGTCAACGATGGTGGTAAAGCTGGGGGGTGGAATCACTTCCTCAATGGTAGCACCGGCCTGCCTCAGGCGGGCAGCGATTTCGTCAGTATGCTGGCGCATTTCTTCGTCGGCGTGGTCATAGAAAAAGGGACGCACCAGTCCCAGCCGGGGCGGTGACTGCTCTTCCAGAGATGACAGGCAGTCGGGGACAGGCTCATCAAGTGAAAGCGCGTCTTTGGGGTCGTGGCCGGCAATGGCCTGAAAAACGAGGGCCGCGTCTTTCACCGTGCGTGCCAGTACGCCCACGTGGTCAAGGGTCGGACTCACCGGCACTACGCCGTAGATGCTTATCCGGCCATGCTGGGGCTTGAAGCCAACGATACCGTTATAGGCGGCGGGTCGCAGTACTGAGCCGAGTGTCTGGCTGCCCAGAGCCGCTGAACACATTCCGGTGGCAACGCCGGCACCTGACCCGCTGCTTGAACCACCGGGCGTGTGCTCGATGTTCCAGGGGTTGTGGGTGGGGGCGGGGTCCATGACAGCGAACTCCGTGGTATGCGTCTTGCCCAGTACAATTGCCCCTGCTGTTTTGAGGCGGGCGACCGTGGTGGCGTCGTATTCGGGAATAAAACCAGCCCAGGACCTGGAACCGGCTTCAGTTGGCAGACCAGCGGTGTAGAAGATGTCCTTGATGCCTATCGGAATGCCATGAAGCGCACCGCGGCTTTGGCCTCGTGCCAGCTCATTGTCCAGCTGCCGTGCCGTGGCAAGGGCACCCTCCCGGTCAACCAGCACCCACGCTTTTATCTTATCCTCGATGGCGTCAATTCTTTCCAGGCAGGAGTTAACCAGTTGCGATGGTGTCAGCTTGCCGGAAGATATAGCAGAAGCTGCCTCGGTAACGGTCAGTGAATACGGTTGCTTTGTCATGTCAGGCCCCTTTCATCGGGATAATTGAATTAATATTACCACAGGCTTGTATGGGAAAAAAACCTTCATCTTTTTGCCGAGCTTTCCGGCTGTTCACTAATTTCCAGTGGCAGGGAAAAGCCAAAAATACTCCCCTTGCCCTTCTCACTCTGCACCCATATCTGGCCTCCGTGCAGCTCGACCAGTTTCTTGGACAGGCTTAATCCCAGCCCCAGTCCGCTGAGGCGGGCCCTTTCTCTTTCCAGCTGCTGATAGGGCTCGAAGAGCCTCTTCTGCTCTTCCTCACTAATGCCGCTGCCGGTATCCTGCACTTCCACAACGAGGTAAGCTTTATCTTCTCTGGCCTTCACCGTGATACTGCCTCCAGCAGGCGTAAATTTAAAGGCGTTATTGAGCAAGTTGAGCACCACCTGCCGCAGGCGGTCTTTATCGGCCTGAATGACCGGCAGTGAAGAGGGCAGCTCGGCATTCAATATATGCCTGTTTTTCCGGGCCAGTGGTTTCACGCTGTCCACAATGCTGCGGAGCAATCGACCGGAATCAACCGATTCAGGATTGAGGTGGAGCATCCCCACTTCACCGCGAGCCAGGTCAAGCAGTTCATCGATACGCTGGTTCAAATTGTAAGCACCCTGGCTGATATTCTGCGCCAGCTCCCATATAGGTCCGCCCCTCTCGACTTCTTCAAGCAACAGCTCGCTGGAGGCCAGCACCGGGGTAATCGGTGTTTTGAGCTCGTGTACGAGGGTATGGGTGAACTCCACTCTTTTATTGATTTCCGCCTCCAAATCCTGCCTAAGTTGCTTCTCTTCTTCAAATAATTCCCGCAGCTCCGTTTCCGATTGTTCCAGGGCGGCCAGCATGCCGTTAATGGTGGCGCCGAGCCTGGACAATTCATCAGAGCCGGGCACTGACACCCGCGCGGTAAGTTTACCGCCCATGCCGATGTCACTAACGCTCCTGCTCAGGTAAGACAGTCGGGAAAGAACCTGTTTTTCCAGGAGCAGGAGGGTCACCAGGCCAAATGCCAGACTGACACCGACAATGGTCAGAATAAGATATGAGATAGCGGACTGGCCCTGCTGATAGATATCTCTGGGCGCATCTACCCTGAGCATCAAAGCAGGGCGCCCACTGATGTCTCCGATAAGTGTGTAGCCAGCGATAGATTGTTCACTGAGAGGCTGGACAAAAGTGGGAGACGCGGCTGAGATAGAGGTCCGGGCGGCTGAGAAGTCGGGGGGAGCCTGAGGGTCGTTGAATTTGTGAATGGTTATGGAGAGGAGCGTGATTTCAGCCAGTTCGTTAATCCTGGCCGCATCGAGGTATCGCCCCATTATCAGTGTCCCTCGAATGGGTCCTTCATCTTCACTGGTGAGGATGGGGTGGGAGCTAATCATCATGGGGCCTTCGGGAAGGACAATGGTGCCGGTATAACTGCTTTCCGTATCCTGATGGGTAACCAAGAAATCATTTTCAGCCAAATACGCTGAAACGCTGGGCGGGAGAGGTATTTCCTCTTCATCTTCAAGGTCAAATGCTTTGCCGAAAACGGTTTGCCCTGAGGGGTCTTTATACAGCATCAGGTTCAGCCCAAGTTCAGCAAACGTGCTATCGGTGAGGTTCGACCTGATGTACCCTTCGCCGGGGCCAGCGATGAAGGCATAGGTGTCATCCCAGGCAGCCCGATCCGCGGTTGTGGTATCCAGGCTGGATAGTACCTGTGAGTAAGCCGTCAGTACCCGTTCGACATCCCGATGTGTACTCTGTCTTTCCAGGTCTGAATAGCTTTCCAGCAGGATGGTGCGAGAGATAAAGAAGAGCAGTATGATGACGCCGTAGAAAGTACCGGCAATGATAAGCAGCGTTTTTTTGCGCAGTGTCATATCTTATTGCCCCTGCTAAGCATTCTATCACTGGGAACTAAGGCTATCAAGGCGGCAACTCGACTGTTAGCCAAAAGGGCGTACAGCGTATAAATATAAGCGCGGAAGTGATTTCAGTCGGTGGATACATTCTTGAAGGTTATATCGTTGTTCTCAGACAAGAATGAGTAATGGTTGACCGATGGTCTGCTCGGCAGGTAGACTATCTCATCATAATGGGGGGATTATAAAAACGTATGCTCTGGTTGCGTAGGACCATTGCCATACCTCTGGCCATTATATTTGTCATTCTGTCGCTGCTGGTGCTGGTCGCCTTCCGCGTTAACGCCACCATCGGCAATCCCGATTTCTACACGGAACAGTTACAACAGGCGGATGTGTACCATTTCATTTACGACGATGTGCTCCCGGCAGCACTGGAAGAATCCGGAATAGGTGAGGATACCGGAGGGGCCGGTGCTATCCTCTCGCCGCTCAAGACCCATCTCGTTGACGTGGTCAGGCAAACACTGCCCCCAGAATGGCTTCAGGCAAAAGTTGAGCATGGTATCAATGAGGTGGTGCCCTATGTCTGGGGTGAAACGGAAACCTTTCGCATCGATATTCAGTTAAAAGACAGAGCCGAGGCTGGAGCGGAGGCGATAAAGAACCTTCTGCACCGCGAAGAGATTTTCCCGGTGCTATATGAGCAGCTCATCCAGTTAGCTACCAGTGAGGTAACATCGTCTGAAGATGGAATGCTGTCTGTGCTGGCCATATCCGAGGAGGAGATGGGGATAATGCTGCGCCAGGTATTGCCCGAGGATTGGCTGCTAGAGAAGATAGACCGCGCCGTCGATGAAGCTATGCCCTACCTCACCAAAGAGCAGGCGCATTTCACCCTTGAGATAGATATAGCCAGGCCGCTCGATGAACTGGAGGAAGTGCTGGTCGATTTCCTGTCGAGAAAGGAGACTTACGATAGCTTGTTCACGGGGATGCTGGCGCCGGCATTGCAGCAGAACCTCGGAGAGGTAACCGAGCTCCCGCTTGGCATGGAACTGACCGATGATGAAATCATTGCTACTGCCAAGGATATGTTGTCCCTGGAATGGTATCGGACGCTGGTAAACGACCTTGTTGCCCAGATATTCGCCTATCTGCGCGGCACGCAGGATGAGCTGGAGTTAACGATACCTCTGGCCGACCGCAAGTCGGAAATAGCAGACACACTCGGTCAGCTGGCCGACGAAAAAGTGGAGAGCGCTTTCGATTCCCTCCCGGTATGCACGGGGGCACATCTGCTGGAACTGCTATCGAATCCATCACTGGAAAACATCCTATGCCGGCCGGCGGATATATCATATCAGGAATTCAAGGAACTGGTGGGCATAGATGTGGGAAGCCTCGTGCAACCTCTCATTGAACTGGGACTGCCCGATGAGTGGATTTTAACTGAAGCGGACATAAGCCAGTTGTTGGGCGGTGAAGAGGAAGAAAATATTTTCAGCCAGGCTCGGGAACTGATACAGGAAGGCCTCATCTTCACCGAAGAGGACCTGAAAAAGGCCATGGGCACCGATGCCGAGGCTCTGGAAGACATCCGGCAGTGGATAGGCGATGGCCTGATACTTGCCGAGCAGGACCTCAGGGGCTTGATGGGCGATAGCGCTGGCGGGCAGATGGAAACCTTTGAGGAGGTGCGTTCCGGCCTTGGAACGGCGAAGAAGTGGATTAACTTTATATGGATAGTGCCATTTTTACTGATGATAGCGATTGGTGCGCTGGGTGGCCGACAGTGGAGCAGCAAACTTATCTGGGCGGCAGCGCTGCTGGCAGTAATGTCGGTTATCGCCTTTATCAGTTTCGGTCCGGTATTTTCCGCCGCCGCACAGCCGGTTATTGACCAAACGCTGATGGAAGTAAGTCAGGTTGAAGGTATAACGCCGTCGATTGCGGAAAAGGGCGTTACTCTGGCGCAAAACGCCATTGACAGCTTTGTCAGCGGTCTCAGGAACCAGTCGCTGGGCATACTAATCGCATCGGTGCTGCTGATTGGGGCAGGGGTGGTCTGGTACAACTGGGATAAAATCCGCAGGAAAGATGCTGATTTGAGTAATCAATAGAGCAGTAGCAGGATGGAAGAAGGGATTTTACATCAACGTGGAGTACTTTTCCCCTTCTTTAGTTTCTTTATTCGTCGGCCGCGGGTGCTTCTAAAGTAACAACGATCTCCCATGCGGAAGTAGCAGGAAAGATAGCAGTACTCCTGCCCGATGGGGCACCAGGTAACGTGTATTCCTTTGCTCCTGGCCACTGTAAGCTCCTCAGACAAAAATTGACTGAGATTGAAAACCTAGAAGTCTTGACCTGGTAAAAGTATTCGATAAAGGCCTCAGTATAATTTACTGCGCTAACAGAACGTTAAATTTATGAGAAAGGCCAGGATAGGCATAGCCGCCTTTTGACTCTTCCGTTACCTCTTCAACCTCCGGCATGTTGTTCAGCGCTTCCAGGAACTCGCTATCCTTTGTAGGGACCAGCTTTACGGTAAATGTAGTTCCGCGACTGCGCGAATGTTGGACATGGCTTATGAATCCGTTGCTGCCTAGATCATTGAGCTTCTCTTCTAACCTGTGGTAAAACTTATATAGTCTTGAAGAGTGGGTAGATGGTGGTACAGCCAACTCAATAGCTTGTTCGTTAGAGCCAGCCTCAACACTCAGAAATAATTCCTCAACAGATGGTTGTCTATATGATTGATAAGCTATATTATTCATTTTTATTTACCCACTTTCTCATTAGCTGTTTCCTCGCCTCGATTGAAGGCCGGTTGGCTCTGAGCCGCCCGCCTCAGTTTTGCGCGTACACGTGCTACCAACTCCAGCCTGTAGAACGGCTTTTTGACGTAATCATCGGCGCCAATTTCCACGGAATCGCGTAAAGCGGTCACCTCACCCCTGCCCGTCAGGATAATTACGGGTACGTCGGAATTCCGGCGTATAAGTTCCAGCACCTGGAAACCATCAAGACCGGGCATCATAATATCAAGGATAATAAGGTCCGGCTGGTGATTGTGTAATAAGGAAAATGCTGCATCGCCACTGGTGGCGCCAATGAAATCATACCCCTCCTCTTCGAATATCTTCTTGAGCAGTCGAAGTACCTCCACTTCATCGTCAATGGCCATTATGCAGGCACGTTTTTTCATCGGTTCCCCTCTTTTCTTACTTTTTCGGCATTAATTTGACGATAGCTTGTAGTTCGCTACCTTGGGTAATGAAAGAGAAGCAGACCAGTTTGCGTTCTGTTCTGGTAAATTTGAACCTCCGCTATCCGCATTGACACATCTGATAGCCAGGGGGGCGGTTATGGCGATGACGTCATGTTCGGCAACTCCGGTCGGATTGACCATGGCCGCCCTGCCATGTAACCTGCGGAACTGCCTCATCATTTCATTGTGCATCGGGAACGAAGTTCTATTGTATTGCTGTACTTCCAACATCTTGACCTTTCCTCCTTTCGCCATCGGGTCCTTTCCAGTTAATTCGCTTCCAGGCAGAACTGTGGGGATAGCGAGTAGCTGTCCGCAGCCGCTCTGGTGCAGTAAAAACAGCCACCATCGATAGTAACCCTGTATCTTGAAGAACCCGGCAGCAGGAAGCTCACCTGGCCATTGCGCATTGAAATAATGGTCTTTGGCACAGGCTCGCCATTGCTTGTTACCGCCCGTTCCCACTCACCTTCACCGTTTTCAATGTAGATGCCTACGTCAAGAATCAGGTACCGGTAGTACCTGATCAGTTGTTGAGCATTGGTGAGATAAAGCGTTACCTGGATATCGGACGGACTATTGGTGGCATCAACATAAAAGAGAGCGCCCGGGTTGCTGACACCGCCGATTGCCCTGCCGAAAGCGGTATAGCTTGGCCTTGCCGAGGGTTCAGCAATTTCTATCCTGACTGCGTCCTCACCGGCAATAACATCGGTGCTGGTGGCATAAGCTACCGGCCACGGAATAAAGAGAAGAAGGGCGATATAGGGAAAGAACCGCTTAATCCACATGTTTCGCTTCACAGCTATCTCCTTCGTTGTTATTCAGTGATTTCAGGATAGAGCCGGAATGCGAAACAAAGCCTAAATATCTACCTCACAGTCCTAAAGATTTCCTTAATATTCCAAAGGCAATAAAAAAAGCACCCGAAACAGGTGCCTTTAGAGCGGTTTGTTAAGCGGTTTACGGAGTGCTTCTTACCCGGTATCTATGAACTGGTAGCCAACGCCGGAAACGGTGAGGATGTATGTGGGGTTGTCAGGGTTTGGCTCCAGTTTGGAACGCAGCCGGCGGACAAAGACATGCAGATATTCCCTTTCATCACGGTATTCAGGGCCCCAGACCTTGTTTAACAGGTGGGTATGGGTGAGTACTTTACCTGAATTCACCGCCAGTTCCTGAAGGAGGGCATATTCAGTGGGGGTCAGTTTCACTTCTGTGCCAGCGCGAGTTATCTGTCTTTTGGCAAAATTGATGGCGAGGTCCCCGCTGGCGATGGAAGACCTAACGGGAGACATGTCAGCCGTTTTGGTGCGCCGGAGGACAGCACTGACCCGTGCCATGAGTTCATTGGCCCCGAAAGGCTTGACGATATAGTCATCGGCTCCGAGGTCAAGGCACTTCACCTTATCCTTTTCATCGCCCCGGGCGCTGAGCATAATTATGGGAATCTGTGACCATTCACGCAGCCGGCGGCATACCTCAAAGCCGTCCATTTTGGGCATCATGACGTCCAGAACAATGAGGTCAGGCAGTTCCATTTCTATGGTGTGGAGTGCTTCTTCACCATTAGACGCGCTAATGACCGCGTAGCCCCTATCTTCCAGGTTAGAGCGGAGAAATTTCAGGATACTCAGTTCATCATCGACGATGAGAATGCGTTTCTTCATCAGCTAATAACCCTTTATCAGCAAAATCGATTAAGAGATAAACTAGGATCTGTGCAGAATCTTGAGCAGAGCATCTCTGAATTCTTTGACCGTGGAAATCGGCCCCTGCAGTTCCGGGGGAAGACCGGAGAGCGGGGACTTTTTACCGGTTTCCTGCTTTGCCGCCAGTTGCAGAAGTAGCTGGTGCTCTCTGGCCAGGCTGCTAACCAGCTCGGTGAACTGCCCCTGCAATCGTCTGGTCTGTTCGGTGATGTTTTGCTCGAGCTGGAGTAAGTGCTGCTTATCCTGAAGTCGTTCCTGCCATTTCTGAATAGCCCGACGGATTTTAAGCAGCGCTTCATCTTGGTCAAATGGCTTGGTGATATAGTCGTAGGCACCCAACTTCATAGCCTCAACTCCGGTCTCAATGTCGGCAACCGCGGTTGCCATGATGACGCAGAGATTCGGCCAATCGGTGCTTATTCTGCCCAGCACGTCGATACCAGAAAGTCCGGGCATTTTGATATCCAGCAGCACCACACCAATATCACCATTGGCAATAACCGACAGGGCTTCTTCACCGTCAGCCGCAATGACCGCATCATAACCGGCGGCCTGCAATACTCGCTGAAACAGTAACCGTACTGTTTCCTCGTCATCGACTACCAGAATCTTTATTTTCTCGTCTGCCATTTGGCACCCCGAAAACCTTTTTCATATAATAACTCCATTTTCATCAGTAGTAAAGAGTACGTCGAATTATTTTTAAGCGTTAATCTGGATAATGTGAGGGGTCAGCTTCATTTGGTGTTCAGACCGATATTTTATACTGGTCAGGGATGAGCGCGATGGCGCTCGACGAAGCGGGCCATGCGGCGCAGCGCTTCTTCAATATCGGATAGAGAGGTGGCATAGCAGCAGCGCACGTATCCCTCGCCCTGCCGGCCGAAAAGACTGCCCGGCATGACGATTACCTTTTCTTCTTTGAGGAGATTCTCGGTGAACTCATCTGACGTCATACCGGTAACCTGAACCGAAGGGAAGGCATAGAAGGCCCCTTTCGGCTCGTGGCATTTGAGCCCTATGTCATTAAGGCCGCGTACAATTACCTTGCGACGACGGCTATACTCGGCCAGCATCCGCTGGACATCTTCTTCGCCGCTTTTCAGGGCTTCCAGGGCGGCCAGCTGTGCCATGCTGGACGGGCTGAGCATGGTGTGCTGGTGCACCTTGCTGATGGCGGCCATGATTTCCGCCGGCCCGGCGGCATAGCCCAGGCGCCAGCCGGTCATGGCGTATGCTTTGGAGAAACCGTCCAGGAGAATGGTGCGCTCCTTCATTCCGGGCAGTGTGGGGAAACAGGTGTGCTCTACGTCGTAGGTCAGGCGACTGTAAATTTCATCCGAGATGACCAGCAGGTCGTGCTTTTCTGCCACTCTGGCAATCTCGGCATATTCCTCGCGGGTGAGTTCGGTACCCGTCGGGTTGGCCGGATAGCCGAAGAGGATGACCTTCGTCTTTGGCGTAATTTTAGCTTCAATCCGGTCCGCCTCCAGTTTGAAGTCATTATCCGGTCTGGTCGGTACGGTAACAGGCACACCGTGCGACAGGACGATGCAGGAAGGATAGCACACGTAGTAAGGGTCGGGCATGATAACCTCATCGCCCGGGTCCAGAATCGTTCTGAAAGCAAGGTCCATCGCCTGGCTGGCGCCAACGGTAATGACGATTTCAGTCTTCGGGTCATATTTTATGCCGTAGAGTTTTTCCAGATGCCGGGCAACGGCTTCTCGCAGTTCGGGGAACCCAGCTGTGGGGGTATAGGTGGTGATGCCCTTCTTCATGGCTTCAACGCTGGCCTCACAGATGTGCCAGGGTGTGGGGAAATCAGGCTCCCCAACGCTCAGTGAAATGCCACCTTCCAGAGAATGGAACAGGCTTAAAAATTTGGCAAAGCCGACGTCGGATACTTTAGCAACGCGCTCGGCAGTCCTTTTTTTCATCCCTGTTACCCGTTCCTCAGGCATCGTTCTATGTTCCTTCCGGCGGTAATTATCTGGCGCACTATATCGGAAACCAAGTCAGGCATATTTATGGATGTGTGAAACATACCTGTACCTTTAAGATTATAATGACAGACATGTGAAATGACAAATAATATACGATTCTAAAAAGCAACCGCCTCGATTTTGTCGAGGCGGTTGTCAGAAAAAGTTATCTGATTCAGAACAACTCTCTTACTACTTGAAGCCGGTTATCATCTGCCCTGGAAGCCAGAGGATTATCTGGGGAAAGATGATGCACAGCCCAAGCGCAATCAAGATGAGAATAATAAAAGGCCATACCCCACGGATGATGTCACCCGTGGTTACCCCCAGAGATGGGTCGGCGGCACCGCGGAGGTAGAATATGGCATAGGCGAAGGGAGGGGTCAGGAAAGACGTCTGCAGGTTAACGCAGATCATCATGGCAAACCAGAGCTTGTCGAAACCGAGCTCCGCGCCAACCGGCGTTATTATGGGAACGACAATGAACAGAATTCCCAGCCAGTCAATGAAATAGCCCAGGAGGAAAACGATGAACATGATAATGGCAAAGCAGCCCCACTTGCCACCGGGAGCGCCCAGAATCATCTCTTTCACGACATCGCCGCCGCCGCCGCGCATAAATACGCCGACGAAGGCATAAGCGGTGGCACCGACCAGGAGCACCATGCCGGTGACTTTTATCGTCTCGGTCATGGTATTTTTAAGGATATTGAAGTTAAAACGACGGTAAGCGACCGCCATAAGCGTGGCGGCAAGGGCACCGACGGAGGCAGCCTCGGTGGGGGTAGCGATACCCATGAAAATACTCCCCAGCACGGACAGAATAAGTACCAGTGGTGGCACCATGGAGGTGAGCAGGTCCCAGGTTTTCTTCCCCCAGGGGACGGCCCTCTCCTCAACCGGCACGGGGGGCGCCAGTTCTTTCTGGAAGAAACAGCGTATGGCGAGGTAGCTACAGTATAACCCGGAAAGGAGGAACCCGGGGATGAAGGCGGCAAAAAACAGCTTGCCTACCGAGATTGCCGCCATTGGCCCGTAGATTACCAGCATGATGCTGGGAGGAATCAGGATGCCCAGGGTGCCGCCGGCACATACCGCACCGCAGGCCAAGGCTTTATTGTACCCTCGATTTATCATGGCGGGCAGGGCGATAATGGTCAGCGCCGTGACCGAGGCGCCGATGATGCCGACGCAGGCGGCCAGGATGGTGCCGATTAGTACGGTGACTATGGCCAGCCCACCACGGAAACCGGCGAGCCACAGGTACATGGCGGAGAACATTTTTTCGGTTATTCCCGAGTACCCCAGCATGATGCCCATGAAGATAAAACCCGGCGCCGCCATAATGATATAGTTATTCAGCAACTCGAAAACACGGTGGTAGATGACTTCCAGTGCGATATTTGGCCCGAACATGGCGATTCCCATGACGATGCCCATACCACCGACGACAATGGCCAGGGGGTAGCCAAGCAGGACGAAAAGCAGGATGCCACCGAGCATGGCTATGGTGACTAACTCTGGGCTAATATTAATCATAGCTCTTCATTCCTCACCAGAAAATAGATGTCACGGTAGAGCGTGGCAATACCCTGGAGGGCAAACAAAACAAAACCAATAAAGACGGTGGTTCTTACCGGACCCATTATGGGATACCACCAGCTAAACAGGTTCTTCTCATTGGTTGCCCAGGCAAACCACATCCAGTTCCAGCCGGCGTAGGCAAGCAGACCGATAAGCGGCAGGAGAAAGAGCAGAGCGCAAAAAACGTCGACAACAAGCTTGGCCCACACTGGAAAGTGGGTGTAAATAACATCCACCCTGATGTGGCGGCGGTTGAGGTGGACATAGCCAAAGGAACAGGCATACATGGTGGACGCGGTCATGACGGCCGTTATCGGCAGTGTTGTCGTCGGGTGGTTAAGCACATACCGCATGAACACCTCAACGCAGATGACACCGAGACAGAGGACGGAAAGCCATCTCACCGCCATGCCCACCCTATCATTAAGACGGTCTATCGCTTTAACTATTTTTCTCATTTTCTGCTTTAATCTTTCAAATTTTATCCTTTACCATGCCCCGCTCCGGGTTATCCCCGGAGCGGGGACAAACTAGATTTGGCTGTCGTTAGCTAACCGGGCTTTACTTGAATGACCATTTGGCCCAGGAAGGAAGCCCGTACAAATCGTTCCAGTTCTTGGCAAAATCACGCTGGGACTGCGCCACCTCCATAAATCCGGCGTCCTTGGCCATCTCTTCATCGATGTATTTTATGGCCTCTTGACCGAACGCCTCCTCTATTGCCGAGGGCAGAGGCAGCACGATGTTCCCGTAGTCTCTGAAGTTCTGGAGCGCTTCGACGTCGCCGGCGATGAGCTGGTTATGGTAGTCCCATGTCTCCGCCACGCCCATGTCCTCAATGATTACCTTGAGGTCGTCGGGCAGCGCCATAAACACGCTCTTCTTCAGCAGAAACATGTAGACCTCGGTGGGCGCCCGTATCGGGGACATGTAGATGTACTTGCCCACTTCATTCAGGCCCATTTCCCAGTCAAAGCGCGGGGAACTGCATTCGTAGGCGTCAATGAGGCCGCGTTGCATGGCTTCGAAGACTTCGCCCAGGGGCATGAAGAGCGGGCCGACGCCCATGCGGCCGAGGACGGTGCCACCGTCACCGGAGCATCGCATCTTTATCCCCTTCAGGTCGGCGACGGTATTCAGCTCCTTGTCGAAGTGGCCGAATATCTCGGGTGGCCCGGCGAAACCAGTACCATTAGGAAAATATAAATCCCACCCCAGTGTCTCGAACCACCTGTTGGCTATATCACAACCCTCGTTGTCAAGCCAGATCTGGAGCGGTTCCGGAGGCATGCCGGCTACCGGTTGAATGAGATAGCCGGCCCACGGCATGTCGCCTCTCATATAGCCGCCGCCGCTGCCGGCCCAGTCAAGCACGCCGGTCTGAAGAGCCTTGTGCTCTTCAGTTGCCGGGCAGATGGCGCCGGCGGGGTAAGCTTTCATGATAAGGCGTCCCTGAGTGGCGATTTCAATTCGCTTGGCTAAATTCTCCATGCCCCAGGTTACCGGCATTCCGGCGGGCAGGGATGACTGTCCTATCAAGGTGATTACTTCCGCCGGTGCGGCTGGAGCTGGTGATGGTGCTGGAGTGGGAGCCGGAGCTGGTGCTGGAGCCGGAGCTGGTGCTGGTGCTGGAGCGGGAGCTGGTGCCGGAGCGGGAGCTGGTGTGGGAGCTGGTGCCGCACAACCGGCAGCAATAACGCTGCTGATTAGTGCCAGAACCATAACTACAGCAATTATTCTTCCTTTCTTCATTTACTCCTCCTCAGAGAATTTTAATCCAGCGATTCCTCGATTGATTGTTTGAAATTGATCACCTCCTTTTTTCTTCTGGGTATCACCCTGAATTCTGATTTTATCAAAGTAAATAGTTCATACTAGTTTATATGCACGGAATACAAAAGATAAAAAGGTTGTAATTAAACCTGCTGTTTGGGAGATACAGATTACCCGATTGCTCAGAATACTGGTTGCTGGAGGTGGACGTTTACCGTTGGCTTTGGACTCTTCACTGGCAGAAGGCCATTTTCGTTTGGCTGGCCGTTTTATGCCATCCGCCAGTTTGAGTTCTGGGGGATATCAGGCGATTATTTGGGCAATCTTTATCTTTTCCCTTACGTTTTACTCCTTTCGCTGAGTGCTTAAAATTTCCTTATAGCTATATACAGACGAAAGGTAAGTATCGCTTGATATTTAATTGTAGATTTCTGAATATATTATAACACGACGTGTCAAGGACTGTTGAAGAAATAGTAAAACTGGTTTGATGATGTGGTAAAATAGGGCAAATGGGTAAACTAGACACTATCAAAGTTATGGTAAAAGCCTCAGTGCAAGCCTTTGCGACTGGCTTCAAGGGACGACACGAGGGTGAAGTGGATAATCCCGAAGGCACGATAAACATGAAAATACACAATGTGTTTATTGAAGCTCTCGGTAAAGAAATACAATATTATTCCGCTTTAGCTCGTTCTCTTGATAGCTCTCTTGGCAATATGCTTGAAGGTTTAGCTATTAACATCGCTAGTTTAAACTATGAGGTGAAGCACAACGTTGAGGGCCCACTAAACCCAACCCAAACAAGCAAAATTGCTGAAATGCTTGAGAAATACAAGCGACATGAGAGAAGACCTAGCATTGCCGATTATCAATGCTTGCGAGATATGAATAAAGAAGGCGTATCGCCAATAACAAGGCACGATAGCGATTATTACTTGATTGATAAGGAAACCAATAACCACTATCTTATTGAGCTTAAAATTGGTGGGGATTTGGATAACAAGAAGGCTCGGTCTGAAAAAGAGGCTGTCCTAGAGCAGTTTCTGGTCTGAATTATGCAAAGGAGGGTGTTTCATGGACAGCATAATCATTGAGATTAAATGTGATCCTAAATATCGTCTTCTTAATAAGCTTAGAGAGCAGGGTTTATTATTTGATGCCATTCGTCAAGTATTGAATATAGATGATGAAGGATTACAAGAGCTTTCATATGAGAAATACGAATTGTTAGAAAGTCTGCAGAAGTAAAGATGACTAAAGTTGAAGCGATAATAAAGTTAATGGAAGATAATGGTGGTACTGCCACCTGGGATATTATATACAGCAATATCGAAAAGTATTACCCTGCCGCAAAAGAAATGAAAGAATGGCAGGCTGGAATTAGGGGAGTGCTATATCGTGAGATAAAAAATAATCGTAATTTTAAGAAAATCGGTTTTGGGATATTTGCATTAAAAGAGTATGAAGAAGAAAAGATAAAAGCGATTACCGAAAAGAGTCCTGTTAGGATGCATTCTTTTATAGAAGGTATTTGTTTAGAGCTTGGAAATTTCGAGCAATTTGATACCTATACACCTGACCCCACAGCAACCTTTAAAGACAATATCTTGTTGAGTAGTTTAAGAACAATGAATTCATTGCCACCATTTACTTATCAAGAAATTATAGAGACTGTGAAAAGAATTGATGTAATATGGTTCAACAAAAAGGGTTTTAAGTTTCCTAAAAGAGCATTTGAAATCGTTGACAGCATTGGGACACTAGGAGATGCACTAGCCAGAACCTATCAATTAGTAGAATTTAATTTGGATTTCCACATTATCGGAAGTAAAGAAAACGAGGAGAAATTCAAAGGTAGAATTACAAAGGAACCATTTATTAGAATTGACAGTCGTTACAAATATCAAAGCTACGAAGAAATCATAGATTACTACAATAAAAGGTTAGAATTGGAAAACTTGTCGCTTTTCAAATAACCTTGTAGGTAAATGTTATGTAGTCTTCAACCCGG
>Ga0180009_10000572_pt1 | contig 50209 bp, 43 predicted proteins | sample OS_PC_MetaG_FD_123537 | JGI IMG/M metagenome (GOLD analysis project Ga0180009, IMG submission 123537) | Groundwater microbial communities from the Aspo Hard Rock Laboratory (HRL) deep subsurface site, Sweden - OS_PC_MetaG | ecosystem: Environmental > Aquatic > Deep subsurface > Groundwater... | reverse complement strand
TCGCTCGGTCACGAATCCTCAACGTACTGTCAAGTACGCCTGCGGTTCGTTCGGTCGTGAAACACCACAGCTACAGGCACTGGCAGCATCTCGCGACGTCGACTCATGAATAATGCGGGCTAGAGTTTGAGTGCCCGTATTCTGGGCTGACAAACGAAATCAAAAATTCTCTCACCCACAGACCACATTACAACTCATGGACTTAGGCAAATAATATTTAATATAGTCTCGGACACTTCAGTTACTGCCTATTGCAAGTCGGCAATGGCCTGCTCCAGCTGCACGCGGGTGACCGGCCCGATGATGGTCTTGACCAGTTCGCCATGGGGGTCAACGATGAAGGTGGTCGGCAGCGCACGCGGCGCACCCAGTGCCGCCGGCGGGTCATAGACATCGGCGATGGCTATCGGATAGCTGGCCGGATAGTCCTGCAGAAATGTCTTGAACACGGACACTTCGGTGTCTTCATAGGCCAGCCCGAGCACGGTGATGTCATCTCTGGCATCGTGCATGGCCGACAGGTCCGGAATCTCCTTGCGACAGGGCGCGCACCAGGTGGCCCAGTAATTCACCACCACCCACTGGCCAAGATAATCGGACAGGGCAATCTGCTCGCCATCCAGCCCGGGTGAAGTGAAATCGATCGGTTCTGCGGCAGCGGGCATGCTCAGCACCGTTGCCAGCAGGACGGTGTGTGTGCAGCGATCAAACAGGGTCTTGATTGTGGTCGGCATGGCCGGGCTCTCCTTGCAGGTAGTGTTTCACGGATGTTTGCCAGTAGGCGTCGCTGCGCTGCCTGATCGCGGCCAGCAGGGCAGCCAGACTGCGATCACACTGCAGTGCAGCAGGCATGTCGGCCTGATCGGTCACCGGCAAGACCCAGCTGCCACGCGCATACAGATCAGCTATCGACAACTCGGCCAGATCAACGTTCAGCAACCAGTCGCCGGAATCCTCGCGGGTTACCAGCGCGCTGGCAGCGAGTTCACTCATCAGCTGTTGCAGCTGGTCATCGCTCATCGCCGGTTCCAGCTGCAGCAGGTCATCGCTACCCAGCCCGTGACCCCGCTGCTGCGCCTGCCACAGGTGACTGAACAGATGCAGCACCAGCACGAACTCCAGCCGCTGCGGCCAGTGCCATTCGGACTGACGAAAATGAAACGTGGTCAGCGCCGCCGCCACCACGGCGCCAAGCAGGGTGATCAGCCAGGCCACATACACCCAGACCAGAAAAATAGGAATGGTTGCCAGCGCGCCGTACAGTTTGGTGTACGTGGGGAAGGTGGTCACGTACCAGACAAAAGTGTTTTTCGCCAGCTCGAACAACAGCGCTGCCAGCAATGCACCGATCAGCGCGTAGCGCGGCTTGACGCGTCGGTTGGGTACCACCAGATACAGCAGCGAGAAGGCAAACACCGCGACCAGAAACGGCGTCAGCTTCAGCAGCAGACCCCCGGCACGGGAGCCGAACGGCAGAAACGACAGATAGGAGCTGAGCACGATGCTGCCCCCCATCATGATCGGCCCCAGCGTCAGCACCGACCAGTACATGACCAGACGGCTGCTGATGCTGCGCTTGTTGCGCACCTGCCAGATGCGGTTCAGGTTGCTCTCAATGCTTTGCATCAGCAGCAATGAGGTCACCACCAGAAACAGACTTCCGGCACCGGTCAGGGTGGAGGTGTTGCCGACGAACTGCTCTATGTACTGCTGCACCGTGGCACCGGCTGCCGGCACAAAATTGCTGAACACGAAATCCTGCAACTTTGCCGTCAGGTCATCGGCCAGCGGGAATGCCCCGACCACACCGAGGATCACTGCCAGCAGTGGCACCAGTGCCAGAATCGTGGTGTAGCACAGTGCGGCGGCGGTGAGAAAGGTATCGTGCTCCAGCATCTGCTGCCACAAATGGCGGAGAAAATCACGCTGCAGGCGGCGGTTGCGCCACCAGACCTGATCCGGGGCGGTTATACTGTGCTGCGGCTGGCTGGCTTCATCAGTTTGCACAAAATCACCTTTCACATTGTCGGTTTTCGACCATCATGTTTAGCATCTACCACAACCCGCGTTGTTCGAAATCCCGCGCTGCGCTGAATCTGTTGCAGGAGGCCGGGGCGGACGTTCATATCATTCCATACCTGCAACGGCCCCCCGATGTGCAACAACTGCAAGCGCTGCAGCAACTGCTGGGATGCGCTGTCCGCGATCTGCTGCGCGACGGCGAACCCCTGTATCGTGAGCTGCGGCTGGACCGCGCCGAACTTGATGATACACAACTGCTGCAGACACTGGCAGAGCATCCGCAATTGCTGCAGCGTCCCATCGTCGTTCGTGGTGAGCGGGCCGTGATCGCACGACCACCGGAACGCGTGCATGAGCTGCTGACATGAGCATCAGCATACTGATCGTCTACTACAGCCGTCATGGTAACACCGCCGCCATGGCCAGGCAGATCGCCCGTGGCGTGGCGCGTTGCGAACAGGCCGAAGCGGTCTTGCGCACGGTTCCGGTGGTCAGTGACGGCCGCCTGGATGATCCCGGCAAGCTGCCGGCATCAGGCCCACCGTATGTCAGCAGCGACGACCTGGCAGCCTGCGACGGACTCATTCTCGGTAGCCCGACCCGCTTCGGCAACATGGCCGCTGCGATGAAATACTTTCTCGATTCCACCAGCAGTGAATGGCTGGCTGGAACCCTCAGCGGCAAGCCGGCCGGGGTGTTCACCTCCACCGCCAGCCTGCATGGCGGACAGGAAAGCACGTTGCTGAGCATGATGTTGCCGCTGCTGCATCATGGCATGCTGCTGTGCGGACTGCCCTACTCGGAAAGTGTGTTGCACACCACACGCAGCGGCGGCACACCCTACGGGCCATCGCATCTGGCCGGCAGCGACAGCCAGCGGGCACTCGATGATGACGAAGCCGAATTGTGCCAGGCGCTGGGTCTGCGCATTGCCAGAATTGCCACGCAGTGCAGGCCATGAGCCCGCAACTGTATCGCCATCTGCTGCGGGCAAGCTGGTTACTGCTGGTACTTTGGCAGCCGGTCTGGCATGGCTGGCTGGTGCCACAGCGCTGGCTGCTTGGTGTGATTCTGGGAGTGCTGTTGCTGTTGCCGCTGGCCGGCATCTGGCTGCTGCGCGCGCAAGCCATCATCATCGGCAGTCTGCTGGCCATCGCCATGCTGATCATCGCCTTGATGGAAATCGTCGCGGTCGGGCTGCAATCAGCCGGCCCCATTGTGCAGGGCATCATCAGCAGCACCTATCTGCTCGCGGTGATGTGGCGCGGCCGGCAACTGAAACAGCTACAGGCAGGAGCCTCAAGCCATGAATGAACTGCTCATCATCACCACCGGTGGCACGATCGACAAAGTCTACTTTGATGCCAACAGTGATTATGAAGTCGGCGAACCGGAAATCGGTCGCATTCTGGAATCCTTCTCCGCCGCCTTTCGCTATCGCGTGATTCCCCTGCTGCGCAAGGACTCACTGCAGATGAATGCAGCCGACCGTGCACTGATCCGCACCACGATCGAACAGAACCCGCATCTGCATGTGCTCATCACCCACGGCACCGACACCATGATCGACACCGCACTGGCGCTGGATGGTCTCGGTGAGCGGCGCATCGTGCTCACCGGCGCGCTCAACCCGGCGCGCTTCCAGGGCTCGGACGCGGTGTTCAACATCGGCTGTGCTGTGGGTGCGGTGCAGTCGGTCAAGCCGGGAGTGTATGTGGTCATGAACGGGCGCGTGTGGGATCCACATCAGGTGCGCAAGAACCGCGATCAGAACCGCTTCGAAGCGGTCATTGGCGGCTTGACTCAGGTGCCCGCCAGCGATTGAATCACCGCCCGCACCGGTGCATAACTGCGCCGATGGATGGCACACGGCCCCAGCGTCTGCAAAGCCTTTTTATGCAGCAGGGTAGGATAACCCTTGTGCCGGGCAAAGCCATAGCCGGGATGGCTGTGTTCCAGTGCTGACATCAGTCGATCACGATGGGTCTTGGCCAGAATCGAGGCGGCGCTGATCGCCGCCACAGTGGCGTCGCCACCGACGATGGCAACACAAGGCAGCGCCAGCTCTGGCACCTGATTGCCATCCACCTGCACCTGATCCGGCGTCACCGTCAGCCCCAGCACAGCCTCGCGCATGCCGGCAAGCGTGGCCTGCAGAATATTGATCGCATCGATGCGTTGATGATCGATTTCGCTGATGTGCCAGGCCATCGCGGTGCGCATGATCCACGGTGCCAGCCGCTCACGCTGTCTGGCCGTCAACTGCTTGGAATCTGTCAGCATGGCCAATTCCGCCCCCGCGCCTGCCGCTGGCGGCAGGATCACCGCAGCGACCACCACCGGGCCCGCCAGCGCGCCGCGACCAGCCTCATCGACGCCGGCAATCAGCATGGCATGGCCCGGGGATCATCATTCAACTCGGATTATTCCTGACCCGACCGTCGCGAGACGGTTCCAGAGCCCGCCCCGGACTGGATTCGGGGTTTTGTAGACGTGGCGTTTCGCGACCGAGCGCACCGGAGGCGTACTCACCTGTACGTTGAGGATGCGCTACCGAACGAAACGGCGCGGATGCTGGACTTGGGGCCGTCGCAGGAGATTGGGTCATGAATAATCCGGGTTCAACATGGCACTGACCACTGCCGCGGCCGTAGTCACCGGTTGCGCCGCTGCAGTCTGCTGGCCGTGCAGCATGCGCTCACTGAGCTCGCGCAAGCGCTGTTGCTGTATGCGGCCTGCTTCACCCAACAGCGGCAGCAAGGCTGCCACCAGCCGGTCTGGACTGGCCTGATCCTGCAACAGCTCAGGCACCACAGGCTCAGCGGCCAGCAGATTGGGCAGGCTGACATAGGCCGCCTTGTACAGACGCAGCTGCTTCAACAGCAGCCAGCTGAGTGCATGCAGACGATAACTGACCACCATCGGTGTCGCCAGCAGCATGGCTTCCAGGGTGATGGTGCCGGATGCCAGCAAGGCCGCATCGGCCACGCGCAAGGCCTGCCAGCTGCCGTGATCGGCAGGCTCCAGCCAATGCATTGGCAACTCCGGTGCCAGCTGTCGATGTTGCTGTTCAAGCCACGGCCGCAGCCCCGCGTGCGCAGCGCAGGTGACAATCTGCAGCGGCTGCGGCAATCGCTCTGCCGCGCGCAAAAACAGCGGCCAGAGCCGCTGGATCTCACTTTCCCGACTGCCCGGCATGAGTGCCAGCACGGTGTCATCGCTGCTCAGCCCGAGCTGATCACGCAAGCGCTGCGGCGCATGCCGGGGCTGCTGCTGAAACTGCTGCAACAGCGCCACCAGCGGATGGCCGGTGTAGTTCGCGGTCACCTGGTGGCGGTGCAGGAACTGCGCCTCGAACGGCAGCAGGCACATGACCCGATCGGTTGCCTGGCGCAAGGTCTGCACCCGTCCCTGACGCCAGGCCCACACAGACGGACAGACATAATGCAACACCCTGATGCCGCGCTGGCGCAGTTTTTTCGCCAGCGGCAGATTGAAATCCGGCGCATCGATGGTGATCACCAGATCCGGCTGCCAGGCCACGATGCGCTGCAGCAACTGCCGTCGCAGGCGCAGCAGTCGCGGCAGGTGGCGCAACACTTCCACCAGACCGAACACGGCCAGCTCATCGGCATGCCACCAGCATTGCAGTCCCTGTTCTTGCAGTGCTGGCCCGCCGATGCCGGCAGACTCGAACTGCACCCGCGTGTTCAGCTCGGTCAGCAACTGCGCCCCCAGACGATCGCCTGAAGTCTCTCCGGCAATGACGATCAGGCGACTGACAGACATCGCCTAATGGATGAAGCTGCGCTGGGTGGCGGCAAGAAAATCGAGAATGGGCTGAATGTCTTCAGACTGTGCCGACAGCGCCTGCAGCTCGGCAATGCTGTCGTTGAGGCTCATGTTGTTGCGATACAGCACCTTGTAGGCACGCTTGAGCAGGCGGATGCGCTCGGCGTCATAGCCACGCCGGCGCAGTCCTTCGGTGTTGATGCCGCGAGCTCTGGCGCTGTCGCCGGCGGTGACCACATACGGCGGCACGCTCTGGTTGATCTTGCTGCCGAAGGACAAAAAGCTGTGAGCGCCGATGTGACAGAACTGATGCACCACGGAAAAGCCACCGAGAATGACCCAGTCATCGACACTGACATGGCCGGCCAGACTGGCGTTGTTGGCAAAAATGGTGTGGTTGCCGACCTGACAGTCATGGGCGATGTGCACATAGGCCATGATCCAGTTGTGATCGCCGATGCGGGTCACGCCACCGCCCTGCACGGTGCCGCGGTTGAAGGTACAGAATTCACGAATGGTATTGTGATGGCCGATGACCAGCCGGGTGGCTTCACCGGCGTATTTCATGTCCTGCGGCTCATCACCCAGCGAGGCAAACTGAAAGATGCGGTTGTGGTCACCGATTTCGGTGTCACCAGTGAGCACCACGTGTGCGCCGATGCGGGTGCCCCGCCCGATGCTGACATCAGCGCCAATGATGCTGTAGGGGCCGATCTCCACATCGTCGGCGAGACGGGCACCGGCAGCAACCTGTGCGGTGGGATGAATGTTCATTTGCTGCTGGCGCGCCGGTCCGCCGGCTTAGCTGCGGGCGGCACACATGAGATCGGCACTGATCACCATCTCACCGTCAACATAGCCGGCCGCACTGTAAATGCCCATGCCGCGGATGGTGCGCTTCTGCACTGCATGAACGACCAACTGATCGCCAGGCTGCACCAGCTTGAGAAAACGTGCATTGTCCACCTTGGCGAGATAAAACTGGTGGGTTTCCTGACCCAGTTCCTCGTGCGTCAACATGGTGATGATGCCGGCACTCTGGGCGAGAATCTCGATCATGATGACGCCTGGCAGCACCGGGTGCTCGGGAAAATGACCGGTAAAAAACGGCTCGTTCATGGTCACATTCTTGATCGTGGAGATCTGTGCCCGCTCACCCAACTTCACTCCCAACACACGATCCACCAGCAAAAACGGATAGCGGTGCGGCAGCAGCTGGCGTATGCGGTCTATGCCGAAGCCACTGTCAGGATCGTACTGCGTATCAAGCATGTTTGTTTCCATTCATCAAATCTCTAAGCAAGCGGTCAAGCTGACGCAATCTGGCCATGTTGCGGCGCCACACCCGCACCGGTTCTGCGGGCACGGCCGAGCCATAGGCGCCAGGCTCGGTCAATGAGCGTGTGACCATGCTCATGCCGGTCAATTCTACATCGTCGGCAATCTGCAGATGGCCGCCAATGCCGCAGCCGCCACCGATCAGGCAACGCCGGCCAATGCGGGTACTGCCGGCAATCCCGGTGCAGGCGGCGATGGCGGTGTGGCAGCCGATGTGCACATTGTGCGCAATCTGTATCTGATTATCCAGCCGCACATCCGGCTCCAGCACGGTGTTTTCTATGCTGCCCCGGTCGATCGTGGTGTTGGCACCGATTTCGCAGTCGTCCCCGATCTCCAAACCACCAAGTTGCGGCACTTTTTCCCATTGCTGACCTGACCAGGCGAGTCCGAATCCATCGCTGCCAAGCACCGCGCCCGGATGCACGCGCACGCGATCTCCCAACCGGCTGCGGCGGCCGATCCAGACACGGGCAGCGATGACACAATCACGGCCGATGACAACACCGGGTTCCAGCACCGCGCCGGCACCGATCCGGGTCTGCTCAGCGATCACGCAACCGGCACCGATCACGGCCTGGGCAGCAATCTGTACACCGGCACCCAGCTGACAGTCCTTGCCTATGATGGCGCTGGCATGCACACCAGCTGCTGCGGACTGATCAGCCTGGCACAAGGCGGCGATGCGGGCAAAGCTGAGATAGGGTTCTGCGCTGATCAGGCAATTGCCGGCATACTCGGAAGCATGTTCGGCGCGCAAGATCACCGCTGCAGCCTGACACTCGGCGAGCTGCGGGCGATAACGGGGATTGGCCAGAAAGCTCAGATCGTGCACACCGGCGGTGTTCAGCGTGGCAATGCCGGTGACCATAACATTACCATCACCGCGCAGCTGCAGACCGAATTTGCGCGCCAGTTCGGCCAGGCTCCAAGGCCTGCAGGTGGCAATCGACATGTCAGTCCTGCGCGTCTGCGTTCTGCTGCTGTTGCAGCACTTGCAACACGCGTGCGGTCAGATCAACGCGATCATTGGCGTAGATGACCGGGCTGGAAAGGATCAGATCATAGGCATCACTCCTCGCCACCGCCGCCACCGCACTGTTTATGTCGTCCTCCAGCGCCTGAATGGCCTCATTGCGACGAAACAGGATTTCCTGGCGCAGGTCTTCCCGGCGGCGATTGATCGACAGCTGCAGATCGCGGATCTGATTCTGCAGCATGAGGCTGTCGCCACCGGCTTCCTGCAGCCGCCGGTTTAGTACCTGCAGCCGCTCTTCATCGGCTGCGATGGCATCATTGCGGGGACGGAACTCGCGATCAATGGCTTCCCGGCTGAGCGTGATTTGTGGAGCCTGGTCCAGCAGCTGACGCATGTCCACATAACCGATTTTCAGCGTTGTCTGTTGTGCTGACACAGGTGCCAGCGACATGCCCACCAGCGCCGTGGCGGCAAGCATTTTAAAAAGTCGCGAGGTCAGGCAGCGCATTGACATAGTTTGCCACATTAGTGACCGCTTCTCAGAGCTGTCTGTGACAATCTGCAAGCAGAAAGCCACCTGCTATCAGAATATGGTTCCGAAAGAGAACTGCAGCGTCTGCGTGTCGTCACCGACCTTGTCACGGAAGGCCTTGCCGAGGCTGATGGTGATCGGGCCCACCGGCGCCTGCCAGGTCATGAACACACCGGCGGAGGCACGAATCTCATTGAATTCAAACGAACCGATGTCTTCATAGACATTGCCGAAATCGCTGAATACGCCGATTTTTGAACCCCCGCCGCCAAACGGTGCCGGCATGCTGATCTCGATACCACCGCTGACCTTGAAGTCACCACCCACCGCACGACAGAACTGATCCTTGGGACCCAGCGTGTTGTCGTTGAAACCACGAATGTCACGCGTGCCACCGCCGAAAAAATGCTCGTAAAACGGCAAACCACGATCGATGGTCACCACATCATCCGGGTTGCATTCGCCACTGACCAGCTGACCATCACCGGGGATACCCTGGCTTTGGCTGTCGAAATTGTCAAAGCTGTCGCCGTAGGCCAGATTGATGCGTGAACCAAACACAAAATCGCCGAACACCGGAAAGAAATTGGCAAAACGGTAGAATGCCTTGTAGAAATCCCGTGTGCTGCCGGGCCCGGTCACTTCCAGCGACAGCGATTGTTTGGTACCGCGGGTCGGAAACAGAAAACTGTTGGTGGTATCCCGACTCCAGCCGGCGGTGACTTCATAGCTGGTCACCGTACGCTCGGATGAATCCAGCACGCCATTGCCGTCAAAATCCAGTGAGTTGGCGAACGGCGCATCGGCGACAAACTGGATTTCATCACAGATGCCATCATTGTCCAGATCATTGAAACACTGTCCGAACTCGTCACGTTGCTCCAGCGTGGCGCGGCCAACGTTGATGTCGCGGCTGGTAAAGGACAGCCCGGTATTGAGAAAGTCCACTTCCGACAGGGGCAGACCGAAATTGACCCCGGCGCTGATGCTGTCACTGGAGAACACCGAGATGTTGGCGCCACCGGGATTGAACTCGCTGTAGCTGGCAAAAAACCCGCGGCTGACGCCGGAATCGGTCCAGTAGGGATTGGTGTAGTTGAGGGCAATCGAGGTCAACACTGAACTGCGCGACAGCGACAGACCCACGTTCTTGCCACTACCCAGAAAGTTGTCCTGCTGCACCGAAGCAGAAAAGATGAAATTCTGCACCTGCGAGAAACCGACACTGAAGGAGATGCTGCCGGAGGCCCGCTCGGTCACGCTGACGATGACATCGACCTGATCATCAGAGCCTGGCACTGCGGGGGTTTCCACATTGACTTCTTCGAAGTAGCCCAGCCGGTCCAGCCGCAGTTTGGAGCGATCCACGGCCGCCTGCGAGAACCAGGCACCTTCGAACTGACGCATTTCCCGCCGCAGCACCTCATCCTTGGTCTTGGAGTTGCCCTGAAACAGGATACGCCGGACATACACACGCTTGCCCGGATCTACCACATAGGTCAGGTTCACGGTACGGTCATCGCGCTCGATCGCCGGCATTGGCGTGACGTTGGCAAAGGCGTAGCCGACATTGGCCAGCACCGCCGTGATGTTGTCGATGCTGCGCTCCATCTGGCCGCGCGAGAACACCTGACCCTGGCGTGTCAGCAACAGCCGTCGCAGTACCGGCTCGTCGAGAATCAGCTCACCGGTGAGGTTGATCTCGTTGAGGGTGTAGACATCACCTTCGCGGATGTTGGCGGTGATGAACACCGAGCGCTTGTCCTCACTGATGGACACCTGGGTGGATTCGATGGAGAAATCCACATAGCCGCGATCCTGGTAGAACGAGCGAAGTTTTTCCAGATCACCGCTGAGTTTTTCCTGGGAATACTGATCTTCGCTGCTGAAGAACGAGAACAGACCGCCCCTGGTGGATGATTCGAACTCCTCGGTCAGCTCTTCATCGGAAAACACGGTGTTGCCGACCACATTGATGTGCTTGATCTTGGCCGTCTTGCCCTCGTCGATGACGATGGCAAGACGCACGCGGTTGCGGTCCAGTTCAGTCACCTGGGCATCGACACTGACGCCATACTTGCCCTGGTTGAAATACTGCCGCACCAGTTCCTGCTCCACCCGACCCAGTGCGACCGGATCGAAGGTTTCACCCTCGGCCAGGCCGATGCCGCCCAGCGCAGCCTGCAGCGACTCGGTTTCGATGGCCTTGTTGCCGACAAAGCTGAGGCTGGCTATGGCCGGTCGTTCACGCACGCTGATGACCAGAATGTCACCATCACGACCCAGCTGAATGTCCTGGAAGAATCCGCTGCGGAACAGCTCGCGGATGGCCAGTCGACTGTTGCGGGCGTCCAGCCGGTCACCGACTTCGAATGGCAGGAAGGTCAATACCGTGCCTTCGGCGATGCGTTGCAGACCGGTGATGCGGATGTCACTGATGACAAAACTGTCGTCTGCTTGCGCCTGCAAATCATTTGATAGGAACAGGCAGATTGTTGCCAGCAGTATGATTCGAACTATCAAGAAATGACTCCGTTTACTGGTCGCTCAAAAACGTGCCGGGCAGTTTATGTGAACAGACGTAAAATATCGTTAGTGAATGCCAGTCCCATCAATGCTGCCAGCAGCAGCAGTCCAATGCCCTGGCCAACCATCTGTATGCGCTCCGAAACCGGCTGACCGGTGACCGCTTCGATGGCGTAATACATCAGATGTCCTCCATCCAGCATGGGGATCGGCAACAGGTTCAGAATCGCCAGCGAGAGACTCAGCAGACCCAGAAAGAACAGGAATCTGGACAAGCCCATACCGGCCGACTCATTGGCCATCTGTGCGATGGTGATGGGCCCGGACAGGTTCTTCACCGACGCCTGACCGCTTAGCATTCTACCAAGCATGCCGAGGGTACTGGTAGTCAATCGCCACAACTCACTGCCAGCCGCGCCGACGGCAGCCAGCGGACCGAAGCGCCAGTTGAAATAATAGGTCTCGCGCCATTGCGCAATGCTGGCCTCATCCGGCTGGCTTGCGCCAATGCCCAGCAGTACGCGCTGGGAGTCCTGCGCCAGTTTCGGCACCAGTTCATAGCGCTGTTCGCGGTCATCGCGCCGTACCGTCACCTGCAGCGGAACACCGGCGCGGGCATGCTCATCCATGTACTCGCTCATCGCATACCAGCTGTCGATCCTTGTGTCCTCGATCGCCACTATGGTATCACCGACCTGTAGCCCGGCTGCGCTGGCCGCACCATCTTCGGTAAGCTGGCCCAGCTGTGCCGGCATGGCCATGGTGAACTGCCAGGGCCTGAGACCGAGGTCATCCAGCAAATTGGCCTCATCCACCGGCTTCAACAGTTGGGCAAAGTCCAGCTCACGCTGGATGGTCGCTCCGCGTCCGGCATCCTGTTGCAGCGTGAGCAACACCCTGTCACCATCCAGCGCTGGCCCCATCAGCCCAAGCACGACATGGGTCCAGGTTGCGGTGGTTTGCTCATCAATGGCCACAATCTGACTGTCGGGCGGTACACCGGCGCGGGCGGCAAAACCCTCACTCACCCCCACCACCGGACGCAGCTCCTGGGTGCCGACCATAAACATCAGCCAGAACGCGGCAATGGCAAAGACAAGATTGAACACCGGCCCGGCAGCCACTATGGCGGTGCGTGCCGCCAGCGATTTGCGGTTGAAGGCCTGATCCAGTTGCTGTTCGGGCACATCGTCTTCACGCTCATCAAGCATTTTCACATAGCCGCCCAGCGGCAGCGCGGCGATGACGTATTCGGTGCCATCGCGCGCGGTTTTGCGGAACAGCGGACGACCAAAACCAATGGAAAAGCGCAGCACCCGCACACCCATGCGTCTGGCCACCCAGAAGTGGCCGAACTCGTGAAAGGTCACCAGCAGGCCCAGTACGACCAGCAGCCACCAGATGGATCCAGCGATATCAGCGAGCATGACATGGCCCCGATGGGCAGGCATTGATGTGTTTAAGCATGGCTTTCATGATTCCGTCAGAGCAGCGGATACAAGAGCAGTTCGACCGTCAGGGCATAAAAAGGTGCCGCCGCCATCAGGCTGTCGAGGCGGTCTACCAGTCCGCCATGTCCCGGCAGCAGGCTGCTGCTGTCCTTGCGCCTGGCCTGGCGTTTCAACAGGCTGGCAAGCAGGTCCCCGGCCACCGACATCAAGGCGATGACGAGGCCACTGGCGATCAGCAGTGCAGCATTGGGCAACTGCAGATACCAGACCCAGCCAGCCGCCACCAGGGTCGCGCCGAGCATACCGCCGACGAGCCCGGAAACGGTCTTGTTGGGACTGATTCTGCTCGCCATCTTCATGCCACCGATGCTGCGACCGACAAAATAGGCACCGACATCGGCGGCCCACACCAGTGACAGCAGCGCCAGCAGCAACCACGGGCTGATTGCCTGCATGGCGGCCACGACGATCACCGTTGGCACCACAAACAGCAGCGCAATCAGCAGCTTGACGGTGCGATTGAGCCGGCCAGTTGCCGCGCTGGTCTGGGCATGCACGATGACACCCAGCATGAGCAGCCATCCGCCACAGGCCAGATGGATCAACTGTCGCTGCCAGAACCAGGGCAGATAAAGCAGCACAGCGATGACCAGCGCTGCCAGCAGCCAAAGCACAACGGCCTGGGCTGTGTGCGCAAAACTGAACCCGGCCAGTCGCAACAACTCCCAGCTGGTGACCAGCATGATCAGCGCCGTGAGCAACCGCCACCAGTTAGGCGGCAAGTAGAACAGCAGCAACAACATCGGCACCGCGATCACCACTGCCGTCGTGAAGCGGGTACTAAGCACTGGATGTCAGTACGCTGTATGCAGCCGACGCATCCTGATTGTCTTCATCCTTTACCATGTCTTCGACCTTGCCAAAGCGCCTGTCGCGCTGCTGATAACTGTGCAACGCGGCAAGGAAATCCTGTGACGAGAAGTCCGGCCAGAACACGTCGGTGAAGTACAGTTCGGTGTAAGCCAGCTGCCATAACAGAAAGTTGCTCAGTCGCTGTTCACCGCCGGTACGAATCAACAGGTCCGGATCCGGGCAATCGGCCAGGCTCAGGTGGCGGCGCAGACTGTGCTCATCAACCAGCCCCTGCGGATGCTCACGCGCTGCAGCAGTGGCCGCCTGGGCCAGATCCCACTGGCCGCCATAATCGATGGCGACATTGAGCATGGAACCGGCGTTGCCTGCTGTCAGCTCCTCACTGTGCCGCAACTGCGCACACAACTCGGTCGGCAGCCGGGCTCGGTTGCCGATGAAGCGCACGCGAACGTTTCGCGCATGCAGTTCGGAGACATGTTTGCGCAGGCCGCGCACCAGCAGGTCCATGAGCAGGCTGACTTCATGCTGGGGACGGCGCCAGTTTTCACTGCTGAAGGCGAACACGGTGACACAGGCAATGTCATGATCATGTGCCACTCGCAGAATCTGGCGCAGGGTTTTCAGACCGGCCTGGTGACCGGCATTGCGCGGCAGGCCGCGTCGCTTTGCCCAGCGGCCATTGCCGTCCATGATCAGGGCAATGTGTGCGGGCAAGGGGGTGATTGCTTCGGTCATAGTTGGGCGGCCATGGCAGACTGCAGAATCAGATTTCCATCAATTCCTTTTCCTTGGCGGCGACCTGTTCATCGACTCTGGCGATGTGTTTGTCGGTCAATTCCTGCACCTGCTGCTCAGCCTGACGCTCCTCGTCCTCGGTGATGGCCTTGTCCTTGAGCAGATCCTTGATGCTGGTGTTGGCATCGCGGCGAATGTTGCGGATGGCGATCTTGCCATGCTCGCCCTCGGCATGCACCACTTTCACCAGATCGCGCCGGCGCTCTTCGGTCAGCGCTGGCAATGGCACACGGATAACGGTGCCTGCGGTGACCGGATTCAGACCAAGATCAGAGGTCATGATGGCCTTTTCGATGGCCTGGATCATGCTGCGGTCAAACGGCGTGACGGCGATGGTTCTGGCATCCTCCGTGCTGATGTTGGCAGCCTGACTGAGTGGAACCTCGCTGCCATAGTAGCTGACATTGACATGATCAAGCAGACTGGGATGGGCCCGACCGGTGCGAATTTTGCTCAATGACTGTTGCAGCGCAGCGATGCTTTTCTGCATACGCTGATCAGCATCCTGGTAGATTTCTTTCAACATGCTCAAGATTCCAATGTTTCGGGTTCGCGCTATAGTGTAACCTGCATACGAATGGCTGCATAAGTAAGCCGTGCACATGGCATACCGCTGTACTCATGCCTGCACTTATTGCGTGACCAGAGTACCGATGTTCTCGCCGCTGACCAGGCGAATCAGCGCGTCCGGACGAAACATGTTGAAGATGCGAATCGGCATGTTCTGATCCCGGCACAGGACCACCGCGTTGGTGTCCATCACCGCCAGTTTGCGGTTTATGACCTCATCGTAACTGATCTGTTCATAGCGCACCGCAGCACTGTCCAGCTTTGGATCACCACTGTAAATGCCGTCCACCTTGGTTGCCTTGATCATCACGGAAGCGCCGATCTCAATGGCGCGCAGGCTGGCGGCCGAATCGGTGGTGAAAAACGGATTGCCGATGCCGGCGGCAAAGATGACCACACGTTTTTTTTCCAGATGCCGCACTGCGCGACGCCGGATGTAGTCTTCACACACATCGCGCACGGAAATGGCCGACATCACCCGTGTGGTGACACCCACACTTTCCAGTGCGTCCTGCAGCGCCAGGCTGTTGATCACCGTGGCCAGCATGCCCATGTGGTCGCCGGTGATACGGTCCACGCCGGAAGCCGCCAGCCCGGCACCGCGGAAGATGTTGCCACCGCCGATGACGATGCCGATTTCCACGCCAGCCTCGTTCACCACCTTCAGCTCGGCGGCCATACGCTGGATGACCTTGGGATCGATGCCATAGTCTTCCTCGCCCAGCAAGGCCTCGCCGCTGAGCTTGACCAGAATGCGTCGAAATGCCGGGGCTTTGTCCATCAGTTGTCTGCGCTGGGCTGCATGCGCTGGCAAGCCAGCCGCTTAGCTGCCCTTGACCTGCTGCATCACTTCGGTGGCAAAATCCACCGTTTCCTTTTCGATGCCTTCGCCCACGGCCAGACGCACAAACATGGTCACCTCAGCGCCTTGCTGCTGCAGCCATTTGCCCACCGAGATGTCGTTGTCCTTGACAAAAGGCTGGCCGTGCAGGGTCATCTCGTCAACCTGCTTGCGCAGACGACCGCTGACCATTTTCTCAATGATGTCGGCTGGCTTGCCAGAGTCGGCCGCCTGCGCAATGAGAATGTCCTTTTCTTTTTCCAGCACCTCTGCCGGCACCTCGTCAGCGCGGATGTAGGCGGGCGAGAACGCAGCAATGTGCATGGCCACATCACGGGCCACGGCTTCGTCTGCGCCGGTCATGCCAACCAGCACACCAATGCGACCGCCATGTACATAACTGCCTACAGCCTGGCCCTGCTTGCTCATGCGCAGCATGCGCCGCACCTGAATGTTCTCGCCGATCACCGCCACCAATTCCTGCCGCGCCTGCTCCAGCGTGCCGGCACCGGCAGACTGCGCCAGCAATTCGTTGACATGATCACCGGCGAAGCTCAATGCCGCCTGCTCGACCTGGCCAACGAACTTGCGGAACGAATCGTCCTTGGCGACGAAATCGGTTTCGCAGTTGATTTCCACCAGCACCGCCTGCTGACCATCCTCGGCCAGCGCGATGATGCCTTCGGCGGCCACGCGGCCGGCTTTCTTGTCGGCCTTGGCCAGACCGGTTTTGCGCAATTGCTCGATCGCGGCTTCCAGATCGCCGTCGCACTCAACCAGCGCTTTCTTGCATTCCATCATGCCCGCGCCACTGCGTTCGCGGAGCTCTTTTACCTGTTGTGCAGTTACTGCCATGATCATCTCTCAAACTGTATCTTGAACTGTGGATGTGTTGGCCCTGCCGCAGCACAAACGTGGTACCAGCGGCGCGCTGTGGGCGGCAATTGCCGTGGCCAGATGTGACTCAATCGTCGCTGCTGTCGGCGTCCTTCTTCGCTGCCACTTTTTTCTTGGCGACCTTTTTCTTGGCAACTTTTTTGCCTGTTGAGGCTTTTTTCGCCACCTTTTTCTTGCTGGTCTTCTCTGCCGCTACCGCATCGTCGTCCGCGCTGGCTGAGTCGGCATCTGCCGCTACTGGCGTTGCACTTTCGGCGCTGGCCTCTGTGGCAGGTTCAGCGGCAGTGACGACCTCTGTCTCGGCCTGCTTGACCACCACCCTGGCAGCTTTGGGTTCGGATGCCGGGGCTGTTTCAGCCGCTGCTTCGGCAGCCTCCTCGGCAGCTTCGCCTTCGCCAGCCACTGGTGCCGAGGCGCGGCCTTCCAGAATGGCCTCTGCGGCCAGTTCGGTGTACAGCTTGATCGCACGAATGGCATCGTCGTTGCCGGGAATGACATAATCAATGCCATCTGGCGAATGGTTGCTGTCGACCACGGCCACAATTGGAATACCCAGCGTATGGGCTTCCTTGATGGCGATGTTTTCGTGACCGATATCGATGACGAACAGACAGTCAGGAATGCCGCGCATGTCCTTGATGCCGCCGAGGCTGCGCTGAAGCTTTTCCAGCTCACGCTCCATCTGCAGCTTTTCTTTTTTCACCAGGTGATCAAGCCCGCCGCTTTCCATCATTTCTTCAAGCTGCTTCAAACGCTTGATGGATTTTTTCACCGTGCGATAGTTGGTCAGCATGCCGCCCAGCCAGCGATGGGAAACATACGGGCAGCCTGCCTTGGCGGCATTTTCCGCAATGGCGTCGCCAGCGGCACGTTTGGTGCCGACAAACAGAATCGTGCCTCGCTTGGCCGCCAGACTGCTGAGGAAGTTCATCGCATCCTGCATCAGCGGCATGGTTTTTTCGAGATTGATGATGTGAATCTTGCCGCGTGCCCCGAAGATGTAGGGAGCCATCTTGGGGTTCCAGTAACGCGTCTGATGTCCGAAATGTACGCCTGCTTCAAGCATCTGGCGCATGCTAACGTTTGGCATTTGCAGCCACTCCATAAGTCTGTTTGCGACAGCCATGACGCCCGCACGGGCTGGTGCTGGCTGATCGCAGGGTTGATACCTCCACTTTTCCCGTCTGACAACCGGTCTTGCCGGCACCCAGCCAGAACGTGACGAAAAGTGTGTGAATTCAATCATCTGAACCCGCAAACCAAGATCAAAATCGATGTCTTGCGGGGCTGATTGTCAGTTTCAATCTGCGCGGACAAGCCTTGCCCGCGACAAATCCCATCCATTATGACACCTGACCTGCCTGAAAACAAGCAACAGCCTCGAACAACGCCGGGCAGGTGCTGAGCTTGCGGATTGCTGCCATGGCATGTCGCCAATTCCGGCGAAACCCATACGGAACAGGCGCGTGCAGAGTTATGCATAGGTTCCCCAAGCGTGCTCAACGCGCGCTGCAGTGATCGCAGCGCCGCAGCATTGCAAAAAACATGCGCTTGTCGCATATTGTCAGGTTGTCCGTATCGACCTGTCGCCATCATGAGCAAAGCTGTACACATTGCCACGTTTTATCGGTTCACTGCCATCGAGCGACCGGGAGAACTGCGCGCGCGGCTACAGCGATTGTGCCAGGAGAACGACTTGCTGGGCACCATCCTGTTGGCCAGCGAGGGCATTAATGCCACCGTGTGTGGCTCCCGCGAGGGACTGGAGAAGCTGTTTGCCTGGCTGCAGACTCAGCCTGGAATGGCTGCGCTGAAGCCCCGCTACAGCAGCGCCGACAACCCGCCGTTCAAGCGCATGCTGGTGAAGGTGCGGCGGGAAATCGTCAGCTTCGGCCAGGATCGCATTGATGTGCCCGCCAACACTGGTGAGCATGTGCCGCCGGATCGCTGGGATGCCCTGATCCGGCGTCAGGACGTGCGCCTGATTGATACCCGCAACGATTATGAGGTGGGCCTGGGCCGCTTTACCGGGGCGGAAGACCCCAACACGCGCAATTTCCGTGACTTCGCCGAGTATGTGGAGCGCGAACTGGATCCCCAGCGTGACCGTCACGTGGCAATGTACTGTACCGGCGGGATCCGCTGTGAAAAAGCCAGCGCCTGGCTGCGGCAACAGGGGTTCGAGCACGTTTATCAGCTGGATGGCGGCATTCTGAACTATCTGCAGCAGGTGCCGTCCGAGCAATCCAGCTGGCAGGGCGAGTGCTTCATCTTTGATGACCGGGTATGCCTGGATCATCAGCTGCAGCCCACCGCGCGACCAATCTGTTATGCCTGCCGCATGCCGCTGAGCGCCGGTGACATGGCGTCACCGCATTATCAGGCCGACATCAGCTGCCCGCACTGCATTGATCAGCTCACGCCCGAGCGCGAGGCCAGTCTGCGCGAACGCGCCAGACAGCTGCGTCTGCGCGCCAGATAAGCCCGGATAATTCAAAACTCTACCTACCGCGACGGTCCCATGCCCTGCATCTGCGGCAATTCGCCCGGTCACGACATGCCGCAGCCATATGGCCCCGGATCAAGTCCGGGACAGGCTCAACAACCGTCTTGTGGTGATTTCGTCTTGCATAATCCGGGGTAGCGGCAATGCCGCCTGATCAACGCGGATCGGCGGACAAATCAAACTCCACCTGTTCCGTGGGTACGTTCAGGCTGATTTCATCCAATACGTTGATCTGCGGTTCACCAGAGCCATCATCGGTGGCCACCCGATGCGGCCAGACGATGCTGACCTCTTCTCCCGCAGCAGCGACGCGGCGGTAATCGCTGTAACGCACGGTCAGCGTCCTGCTGCTGCCATCGGCAAGGCGATCCTCGGATGCCACAATTTGCGGCAGCCAACTGCTGCTACTGAGTTTCCAGATCGAGGTTTCCTCGACAGACTGCGTCGTGACCTTGCCTGCTGCCGCATCTTTACTGACGTCTTCGCCGGTCGCGGCTGCTGCTGCTGGCAAACTGAAACTGCGCCTGACCTCAATGCGCTGCAGCGTGCCATCGCCGGTGGTTTCCGGCGTCAGCAGGCGCAACGCCACCCGCTTGCCATCAGGCTGGATCAGTGGGCCGAAAAAATCAGCCTGTTCACGAATCTGCAACAGGTCAGCCCCCAGCATGGGCATGGCCTGACGGTTGCTGATCACCGGAAGCACGTTCCAGCCGCGCTCGCCGTCAAAACTGACCACGCCGGGCACCCCCAGGTACAGGTACTCCAGCCGCAGATGATTTTTGGCCGGCTCATACCAGGCCTTGAACGGCATTTCCGCCGTGTTTTTCGTGGCCAGCGTTCTGCCCTGAATGAACACCGAGCGCACTTGCGCGATGGCATCATCGCCACCGATCGCCTGGCGATAGTTCTCCAGCACCGTCGCCAGGGTCAGATCCTGAGCCGACCCCGCTGGCATGATCAGCAGCAAAAAAATGGCAGCAATGGTACGCAGAAAACTTGCTCGGACTAGCCCGGATTGCTCAGCACCGTTCGTCGCGAGGACGTCGAGACGCCGTTGTGACCGGGCACGCGGACTGGAAGACGCCGCCGACGCAGCCGAAACCACGTCAAGGTGGCTGGAGGGAGCTCGCCCCGTCACAGCGAGCTGATCGGCGTCCGCAGTAGAGGGGTGGTGAGCAATCCGGGCTGGGCACATGTTGAACTCGCATGCATTGGCATAGGGAATGGAAATTGTAGACCAGCCAGGGCGGTGTTGCGTTCACTGGTGACCGCGTCGCCGGTGCGTCACGATCGGGAAGCACCGTCGTATCGTTGCAGACTTGTGCCGGGTTCCCGGCTCAGGCCGGCAGAAAGATCGCCTGCAGATCATTGAGAAACCGCCAGCCCAGATCGGTGATGTGCAAATCATCGCCGTCAATCCACACCAGCCCGCGCTGCTGTGCTTCGTCCAGCGGCTGCTGCAGCCAGTTCATCGCCAGCCCGGTGCGCTGCTGAAACAGGGCAAGATCCACGCCATCACGCAGACGCAGCGCGTTGAGAAAAAATTCGAACACCAGGGTCCTGGCATCCGGACAGGATCGGCTTTGATCCCATTCGCCTGATTGCATCGCCTGCAGGTAGCGTTTTGGGCTGGGTTGCCGCACATAGCGCACAATGGCCTGCTCGGCCGGCAGCGTGAGCTTGCCATGAGCGCCGGCACCCACTGCCAGGTAGTCACCGAAACGCCAGTAATTCAGATTGTGACGGCATTCGTGCTGCGGCTGCGACCAGGCGGAAACCTCATACTGGCGCAAGCCGGCGGCCTGCAGGTGATCGGCACAGGCCTCCTGCATGCTGGCGATGATGTCCTCATCGGGCAGCGGCGGTGGACGATGTGCAAACAGCGTGTTGGGCTCCAGCGTGAGCTGGTAATGTGATACGTGCGTGGGCGCAAACGCCAGTGCGCGCTGGACATCGTCCACCGCAGCAGCCACGTCCTGCTGCGGCAGCCCGTACATCAGGTCGATGTTGAAATTGTCGAAACCGGCCTGCCGCAGCCGGTCAATGGCGGTGATTGCTTCCTGCCCGCCGTGGATGCGTCCAAGCTGCTGCAGGGCAGCATCGGCAAAGCTTTGCACGCCCAGACTGACGCGGTTCACACCCGCGGCGCGGTAAGCGGCAAAATGATCGTGTTCAACCGTGCCGGGATTGGCCTCCAGAGTGATTTCCGCCGCTGGTGCCAGCGACATTCTGGCACGCACACCATCCAGAAAGCGCTCGATCTGAGCACCGCTGAACAGGCTGGGCGTGCCGCCACCAAAAAATATGCTGTGCAGCACCCGCCCCCACACCAGCGGCAGTTGCTGGTCCAGATCAGCCAGCAGCGCATCCACATAGGCTTCTGCCGGCAGCTCACCGTGCAGCGGGTGGGAATTGAAATCGCAGTAGGGACATTTGCGCACACACCAGGGCAGATGCACGTACAGCGCCAGCGGTGGCATGCCCTGCAGTGTCAATCCCTGCGCTGACATACCCGATTTCTCAGGCTGCGCTGCGGCCATGGATTACCACCAGTCCGGCAGGCTGGCCAGCAGCTGCTGCAGGGCCTGACCGCGATGACTGGCGGCGCGCTTTGCTGCCGCAGGCAGTTCTGCTGCGGTGCAGTCCATGCCGGTCGGCACAAACAGCGGGTCGTAACCGAACCCGTGCGCACCGGACGGCGACAATGCGACATGGCCATGCCAGCGCGCCACGGCGATCAGTGGATCGGGGTCTGTCGCATGATGCAGACACACCAGGGTGCAATGAAACCAGGCGCGTCTTTGCTCACCCTGCAACGCCTGCATGTGTTGCAGCAGCAAGCGGTTGTTGTCGGCGTCGGTGGCGGCTGCACCGCTGTAGCGGGCCGAATACAGGCCCGGCGCGCCATCCAGGGCCGGCACCACCAGCCCGGAATCATCTGCCAGCACCGGCGGCAGCGGCGACCGGGAGCGCTGCGCCAGCGTTGCGGCCATGTGACGCGCCTTGAGCAGGGCGTTTTCGACAAAGGTCAGTCCGGTTTCTGCGATCGAATCGATGCCCAGTTCGGCCTGTCCCAGCACACTGATCCGCTGCGCTGCCAGCAGTGCAGACAATTCTTCCAGCTTGCCCGCATTGGCGCTGGCCAAAGCCAGCTGGCGGGCGGCATTGCCGGGCTTGGCCGTGCTGCTGATGCCGGCTTCTGTCACTGCTGCAGTCCTGCCCCGGCATAACACCGACATGGTCTTGTCGCCGGGCGTTTCCGGCTGCACGCAAGCTGAACGTGGTGCCGACTGGAGTACACCGGCTTAGCCCTGCTCCAATGCCTCGGCCTGCGCCTCAAGCAGCGTGCGGATGCCGTCATCCGCCAGCTTCAGCATCTGTTGCAGTTCGTCTTCGCGAAAGGCGTGGCCTTCGGCCGTGCCCTGCAGCTCGATGTAACCACCGGCGGCGTTTTTGACCAGGTTCATGTCGGTCTCAGCATTGCTGTCCTCGCTGTAGTCCAGATCCAGCAGCACCTCACCGGCGACCACGCCGACCGACACCGCCGCCACCTGCCCATGCAGGATTTCCTGCTGCATGCCGCGTTGGCGACGCAGTGCATCGATGGCGTCCACCAGCGCCACCCAGGCACCGGTGATGCTGGCGGTGCGGGTGCCGCCATCGGCCTGAATGACATCACAATCCAGCGTTACCGTGCGTTCGCCCAGCGCCTGCAGATCCACCACCGAGCGCAAGGAACGCCCGATCAGACGCTGGATTTCCATGGTTCGCCCACCCTGTTTGCCGCGTGCAGCCTCACGCTGGTTGCGACTGCCGGTGGCGCGCGGCAGCATGCCGTACTCGGCGGTGACCCAGCCCTGTTTCTTGTTGCGCAGCCAGGGCGGCACGCGCTCTTCGATGCTGGCGGTGCACAGGACCTGGGTACGGCCACAGTGGATCATCACCGAACCCTCTGCATGCATGCTGACATGGCGCTCTATGCGCAGCGGGCGCAACTGGTCGGCGCGGCGTCCGTCGGATCTGTTCATTGGCTGGATTCATTGTTGAAATTGGTCAACAAGGTTACCATGACGGTTGTCGCCACTGCCTGCAGAATTCCCATGATCAACAGCATGACAGCGTATGCCAGTGCCAGCTCGGACCAGGAACTGGGCCAGCTGAGCTGGGAAATGCGCGCGGTCAATCACCGCCATCTGGATGTCAGCATGCGCCTGCCGGAAGAGTTTCGCAGCCTGGAGTCGGATTGTCGCGACATCATCGCCCAGCATGTCAGTCGCGGTCGCATTGAAGCCCTGCTGCGTTTCCAGCCTGCCGCAGATAGCATGGCTGCAGGCATTCATGTCAATGAAGCGCTGGCGGAAAACCTGCTGGCAGCCCATGCGCAGCTGTGTGATCTGCTGGCTGTGGAGGCAGCCCCGGATGTGCAGGCCTGGCTCGGCTGGCCGGGCATGATCGAGCAGGATGCCCCCGATCTGAAGCCACTGCATGACAGCGCCAGGCAACTGTTGCACACGGCGCTGGAGCAGCTTTGCGCACAGCGACAGCGCGAGGGCAGCCACATCAGCGCGCTGCTGACACAGCGCCTGGACAGCATCGCTGAACTGGTCGCGCTGGTGCGCGGCTGGCTACCGGACATCCGCCAGCAGTTGCAACAGCGCCTGCACGAGCGACTGGCGTCCCTGCAGGCCGATGCCGAACCCGGCCGGCTGGAGCAGGAACTGGCCATTCAGATCCAGAAAATCGATGTGGATGAGGAACTGGACCGGCTTGACGGTCACATCAAGGAAGCCCGCATGACCCTGCAGCAAACCGAGCCGGTGGGTCGGCGGCTGGATTTTCTCATGCAGGAATTCCACCGTGAAGCCAACACGCTGGGATCGAAATCGGTCGACACCCGCACCAGCCAGGCCGCGATCGATCTGAAAGTGCTGATCGAGCAGCTGCGCGAACAGGTCCAGAACATCGAATGACACAGCCACACGCAGCATCACCACAATGAGCACCAGCGGCAGCATGATCATCGTCTCGGCACCGTCCGGGGCCGGCAAGACCAGTCTTATCCATGGCCTGCTGCAGCGTGATGCACGCTGCCGGCTGTCGGTGTCCTACACCACCCGCGCCGCGCGCACGGGTGAACGCGACGGCATCGATTATCACTTTGTCGACCGCACACAATTTCAGCAGCGCATGCAGCAGGGCGACTTCATGGAACATGCCGAGGTGTTCGGCAATCTTTACGGCACCTCGCACAGCGCCACCGCTGCCCTGCTGGATGCCGGTTACGACGTGCTGCTGGAAATCGACTGGCAAGGTGCGCAAAAGATTCGCCAGCAGCGTCCACACACCCACAGCGTGTTTGTGCTGCCCCCCTCACTGGCGGCGCTGGAGCAGCGCCTGCGTCAGCGCGGCCAGGACAGCGCCGAGGTCATTCGCGCACGCATGGACGCCGCCCAGGCCGAGCTGTCACACTGGCCGGAATACGAATATCTGCTGCTCAACGACGACTACGACACCACCCTGGAGCATTTCCACGCCATTATCATGGCGCTGCGCTGCGAGCGACAGCGGCTGCAGGGGGATGTGCAGTCACTGTTTCCCCCACCGCACTGACCACGTGCCGCGCTGAGTCATGCGATCCTGTGGCGCTGTTCATCCACTGCCACGGGTCGGCGCCCGCTCGCGCAACCACTGTTGCGCCTGACGCTGTGTTTCCGCATGCAGCCGCTGCCATTGCTGCGGCACTGCCTGCCAATCCTGCAACTGCGCTGCCAGCGCCTCGGCGTCCACTCGGGCGAGCAGCTGCAATGCTGATTTGGCCACACCTGGCGCGTTGGACTGCAGCATCTGCATGATCAGCGCACGGTCTTTCTCGCTGACACTGCTCCGATCGTCCAGCACCGCCATGCCGGTGCGCAGCAATTGCGGCGTGTAACTGGCCAGATCATGCGGAGGTGGCCGCTGCCGAAGTATCTGCAATGCCTGTTCGTGCAGCCAGCCCTGGCGACTTTGCGCTGGCAGGCCAGCTGCCGCCAGCAGCAGCATGTCCAGCAGTTCATCCGACCAGTGCGGCTGCAGCAGCTGCAGCCGCAGACTGTCGGCCTGCACGCTGGTCGCCTGCGTCATCCAGTCAGCATGCATGGCCAGCTCGAAGGCCGCCATGCGCCGGGATGGCTGATCTGCACTTTCGAGCAGCTTCAGCAAGGCATCCAGCGGTGGCGACGGGACTGCGTCCGGCTCTGCCTTGGCCGCCAGCACATGCTCGACGACCGTGACAAAATCGTTGCTGCAGGCAAACTCACCCGCACCAACCAGGTTCAGTTCCTGCACGGTAAAGCCTTGCGGATCGTCGAGAAACTCATCCCGGTAAAGCGGGTGGCGAACGTATTTGCTCAGCACCAGAATGCGGCATTCAGTCGGTTGCTGCAGCTTGCTGATGCGGATGCGATCGGTCTCCTGCAACAGCTGTTCAGGATCCCACAGCCGCCGCTTGATGCGCAGCTCACCACTGGCATCCGGGGTCGGGTGAGCAATTATTAACACATATCGAGATTTAAGCGATGCCTCGAACGGCGGTCTGATAATCTCGGCAGCTGGAGTCACTGCGACTGTGAGCGACAGCAGCCAGACCAGCACCCCTGTTACCGCCACTGGCGGCGCATCCGGAAGCCATCGTTGTCTGGCAGCATTGCAGCTTGCCTGCACTGAGCCGTACTGATTCCTGCTTGACATTATTATTATCGTCCATGATCACGCAACAACCTGGAGCCATAGCATAACAGACAATTCCGACGGCTTGATTATAGACGTTCACAACAAAGACAAAATATTGATAAATAATGAAATTCTAATCACAAAGACGGTTTTGAAAGAAACCGGATAATGGAGCATAACAATGAAAATAACTCAACCAGGAAAGGTTTGCCTTGCACTCGGTCTGCTGGCCTCCAGCATGCTGGGTACGGTGATGGCCCAGAACCATGACGGCATCGCTGCCGCGGCGGCAAAGGTGACCACTGCCAAGGCTGTTCGCAGCGGTCGTTCTCCAGCGCTGGATGAACTGCTGAACATTCGAGCAGACAACGAGCGCGCCGGCCTGCTCGCCGAAATCAAGGATGGCGCCGTCAACAACCATCAGATTCCCACCCCACTGAAGTTCGCACCGCAGAATCCGGACGACGTTCGGGCCGGCAACGATACCGTGGCCGAACGCAGCAGCGTGGGTGCCATCCGGGCACCATCAGCGCTGCTGTCCGTACCGGGCTACTCCAACGACGACAACGCGGCGCTGATCGGTGGCCGCATCACCCCTCCAGACACCAACGGCGACGTGGGTCTGAACCACTACGTGCAATACATCAATCTCGGCTGGGTGGTGCTGAACAAGTCCGACGGCTCGGTGGCTGCGGGACCATTCCCCGGCAACACCTTCTGGCAGGGTTTCGGCGGCGTCTGCGAAACGCAGAACGCCGGCGATCCGGTGGTGCTGTACGATCACCTGGCCGGACGCTGGCTGTTCAGTCAGTTCACCGGCACCTCGGTGCCTGATGGGCACCAGTGCGTGGCCATTTCCGATGGCGAAAATCCACTGGGGCCCTATACGCTGTATGATTTCGTGGTCAGCCCGAACGCGTTCAATGACTATCCCAAGATCGGCTTGTGGACCGACGGTTACTACATGACCACCCACGAGTTCGCCGGCAACACCTTCCAGGGTGTCAACCTGACCGTGTTTGACCGCACACAGATGCTGGCGGGCAACCCGAATGCCGGCTTCATCCAGTTCAGCAATGCCAGCTCAGGCGAAAACCCGGATTTCGGCACCATCGCCGGAAACCTGGAAGGCCCGGCACTGCCGCCAGCGGGCTCCTGCAACTATCTGGTGCATGCCACCGATGTGCAGGCGTTCGGCCTCACCGGCCAGGATCGCTACCGGTTCTGGAAGGCCTGCGTCAATTTCAGCAATCCAGGCAGCTCCAGTCTGGCCCAGGTGCAGAGCGTCAACGTCCCGGCGTTTGATGTCAACCTGTGCGGCTTCAGCCGTGACTGCATCCGCCAGCCAGCGACACAACGGCTTGACCCGCTGGCCGGATTTACCATTTATCGCTTCAACCTGCGCTTCTTCGGCAGCGAAGGTGTACTCAAGGGCGTGGCCACCAACAATGTGGATGTGGGCAGCGACATCGCCGGTGTGCAATGGGCGGGGTTCGACATCAATCCGACCACCGACACCATCGCCATTGGCGATGGCGGTGATCTGCTTGGCGTGATCAATTTTGGCGATGGACTCAGCCGCTGGATGGGCTCGGCCACACTGGATCAGGATGGCAATATCGGCCTTGGCTACACCCGCTCCGGCACCAGCTCGTTTCCGTCCGTGTACTTCACCGTGCATGAGCGCGGCGTTGACGGTGCCGGTCAGGTGCAAGCGGAATCGGTGTGCGTGAATGGCACCGGTTCCACCACCGGCGCCAACCGCTGGGCCGATTACGCCAGTGCCAGCATCGACCCGGTTGATCAGTGCACGTTCTGGATCACCAATGAATACGTGGAAACCACCGGCAACTTCAACTGGGACACGCGCATCTGTGCGTTCCAGATTCCCGGTTGCGGCGGCGGTGGCGGCCCGGCCAATCAACCGCCGGTGGCCAGTTTCACCTTCAGTTGTAACGAACTGAGCTGCAGCTTCAATGGAGCAGGCAGCACTGACAGCGACGGCAGCATCGTCAGTTATGCCTGGAACTTCGGCGACGGCAGCAGCGGCAGCGGTGTGAGCACCAGCCACAGCTATGCGGCGGGCGGCACGTTCAACGTGACCCTCACGGTGACCGATGACGACAACGCCAGCGACAGCGACACCCAGGCGGTAACGGTGACGGCACCACCGCCGCCGCCCACCAGCTGTCCGGCCGGATCGATCGATTTCAACAATTTCGCCCTCACGACGTTCGCCACGCAGGATGGCAGCGGCACGGTGGAAGTGCTTGATGGCGGCGACAGCCTGCGTCTGGTCGGCAACCGTTGGCGCGCCTCTACCCAGACCTTCCCGATCACCGCCAACACGCGCATCGAGTTTGATTTTGCCAGCAACGCAGCCGGTGAAATCCATGGTGTGGGCATGGACGAGGACAACACACTGACACAAAATCGCGTGTTCAAGGTGTTTGGCACACAGACCTACGGCAACATCGTCAATCCGCAGTACAGCGGTGCCGGCGCGTTCCAGAGCTACAGTGTTGCCGTGGGCGAGAGCTTCACTGGCCCCAGCTTCCGGCTGGTGTTCGTCAACGACAAGGACAGCGGCACGCTGAACAATGAAAGCGTGTTCCGCTGTGTCCGCGTGGTCGATGACACCCCGCCGCCACCGCCTCCGCCTGCCGGCTGTAGTGTCGAGGTGGATTTTGAAAACGGTGCCGACGGCTGGAGCAATGCCGCCTCTTCCACCTGCAGCACAGGTGCGTACACACTGGGTACCCCGACGCAAACCACTGGCGGCGGCGTGGTCATCCAGCTGGCTGGCGACCACACCACCGGCACCGGTGCCGCGGTATTCAGCGCCACCAACACCAACGCCGGCAATGGCGACATTGATGGCGGCAACTGCACCCTGTTGTCACCGGTTTGGAGCGTCACGGAAGCCTCCACCCTGGAAGCGTTCTACTTCTTTGGGCAGCGTGATGCCGGCGACGACGCGGCCGGTGACTTCTTCCGCCTGGAGGTATCAACCAACGGTGGCAGCAGCTTCACCCCCATCGCCAGCATCGGTGATGTGCGCATCGGTGCCGCCTGGACTCCGGCAACCGCCAGCATTCCTGCCGGCAGCCAGGTGCAGCTGCGCATGCAGGCCTCTGACGGCAGCGGACCTGGCGATCTGGTCGAAGCCGGGCTGGATGATGTCAGCATCTGCAGCAACTGATGCGCTGAGCTGATCACGGTGATTTAGTGATCAAACACAACGCCGGGCACTGCCCGGCGTTTTTTTGCGACGATGTAACGCCATCCACCTGCCAGAAATGGCTGCACAAGAATCTAGCCCGCATTATTCATGAAACCGACTACTGCGATGCCTCCAGTACCCGCATCTGCGGCGTTTCGCTCGGTTACGAATCCTCAACGTACTGTCAAGTACGCCTGCGGTTCGTTCGGTCGTGAAACACCACAGCTACAGGCACTGGCAGCATCTCGCGACGTCGACGCATGAATATTGCGAGCTAGTTTGCATAGTCGTGAACCTGTGGATGGTTTACAATGTTTGCCATTGTAGAAAACATTGAGTAAGTAACGATGGCCCGAATTACGATTGAAGACTGCATGGATCACGTGGAAAACCGCTTCGAGCTGGTGCTGACCGCGTCCAAGCGTGCCCGCCAGATTGCCCACGGCAGCGAGGCACTGGTTGCCGAGGAAGGCGACAAACCAACCGTGGTGGCCCTGCGCGAAATTGCTGATGGCCTGATCACCAATGAACTGGTCAGTGACATGCAGCTGCAACTGGATGCAGCACGCGCTGCGGCCGAACACGAACGCGAGCAAATGCAGGATGACGAGGCTGACGACCGCTGAAGCCCCCCGCAAGCCAGGTTCCAGGCGCGATTCGAAAGTATTGCGCGAACTTCGTGAATGCCTGCAAAGCTATCTGCCAGCAGATCAGATCGAACTGATCAACAAGGCGATTGCGGTTGGCACTGAAGCGCACTCAGGCCAGTTCCGCAAAAGCGGCGAGCCCTACATTGAACACCCCATCGCCGTGGCCCTGCTGCTGGCGGAACTGCGGCTGGACCATGAATGCCTGTGTGCCGCCATCCTGCACGACACCATTGAAGACACCCCGATCAGCTTCGCCCAGCTGAAAAATCTGTTCAACGAAAACATCGCCTATCTGGTCGATGGCGTGACCAAACTCGATCAGGTGAAATTCCGCACCCGCCAGGAAGCCACGGCGGAAAGTTTCCGCAAGATGATCCTGGCCATGGTCAACGATCTGCGCGTGCTGCTGATCAAGCTCGCCGACCGCCTGCACAACATGCGCACGCTGGGCGCCATGGCCCCGGCTGCCAAGCGCAGGATCGCCCGTGAAACACTGGAAATCTACGCTCCGCTGGCGGGCAGGCTGGGACTGCAGAAGTTTCGCGAGGAACTCGAGGATCTGGGCTTCCGCCACATGCATCCGCGTCGTTATGAGGTCATTTCCCGGCGAGCCCGGAGCCTTTATGGTGACCAGCGCAGCCAGATCCGCAAGCACACCGCACTGCTGGGCAAGGCCATGCAGGAACACGGCATCAAGTCAGACATCAAGAGCCGCTGCAAGGCACCCTACAGCATTTACCGCAAGATGGTGGACAAGAACCTGTCGCTGGACGAGGTCGCCGACATCATCGCCTTGCGGGTGATCACCGACACGCTGGGCAAGTGTTACATGGCGCTGGGTGCCGCGCATCAGCTGTATCAGCCCATTCCAGGGCGCTTCAAGGACTACATCGCCCTGCCGAAGCCGAATGGCTATCAGTCCCTGCACACCATCGTCAAGACCGAGGACAACACCACGCTGGAGATCCAGATACGCACCGAGGACATGAACGAGATCGCCGAGCACGGCCAGGCTGCACATTGGGCCTACAAGTACGAACAGGACAAACCCGATCGCACCGCGCGCGTGCGCGGCTGGTTCACCCAGCTGTTCGACCCGGCCCGCGAAGACACCAACTCGCTGCAACTGCTGGATTCCATCAAGTCGGAGCTGTATCCGGACCAGATCTTTGTGTTCACCCCCAAGGGCCGCATCATTGATTTGCGCAAGGGCTCCACGGCGCTGGATTTTGCCTACGCCATTCACACCGAAATCGGCAACCGCGCCTGGGGCTGCAAGGTGGACAACCTGACCGTGCCGTTGAGTTATGAGCTGGTTTCGGGTGAAACCGTGGAGATCGAAACCCGCGCCGACAGCAAACCAAAACCGCAATGGCTGCATATCGTCAACAGCAGCAAGGCGCGTGCCGCGATCAGGCATTCGCTGCGCGAACTGGATCTCACCGACAGCGCGCGACTGGGCCATCGCATGCTGGAAAAAGCTCTGGCGGCCTACAACTGTGCGCTGGAAGACGTGCCCAAGCGTCGGCTGCAACGCTATCTGCGGCGGCACAATCTGGATCGCATTGAGGATCTGCTGATCAAACTGGCGCATGGCGACATGCTGGCGAACATCGCTGCGGCCAAGCTGTTGCCGCTGCTGCAGCGGCGTGATGGCGAGCAGGCTCAGGACAGCCAGGAAGCGCTGACCATCACCGGCGATGAGGGCACGGCGATGGTGATTTCCAACTGCTGCTACCCGATTCCGGGCGACCGCATCATCGGCTACGTGCATTCCGGCAGCGGCATCGCCATACATCGTCGCGAATGCAAACTCGGCCAATCGCTGTGTCAGAAACATCCGGAACGACAGATCAGTGTTGATTGGGCCCAGGCCATGACGCGCAGCTTCCATTCACTGCTGCGCCTTTACTGCATCAATGGCAGCGGCGTGCTGGCCAGCATTTCGCAGAGCATCGGCCGCGCCGACACCAACATCGTGCACATTGAACAGCCAGCAGGGGAGGAAAACTCCGCCACGCTGATGTTTCTGCTCAGCGTGCGCAATCGCGACCATCTCGCCCGGGTCATCAAGCGTCTGCATCACAATCCTTATGTGGTCAGGGTCGAACGGGAAATGCGGCTGCCGGGCAGCATGAAAACCGAACCGCCGGCAAGCAGTGAGGACGCCCTGACAGCTGCCGATGTGAGCAACTGAACCGACACGCAACCATGCGCATCAATCAGCAATACCCGAACCTGACAGAATCCAGCATCCCGGTACGCACCGCAGCCTGCAGACTGTGCAGCAGTGCTGCAGGGTCAATCATGACCGTGACACACCACACCTGACAAACCGCAGGAACCCAAAACATGAAACAGATCATTGCCACATCCGCCGCACCGGCCGCCATCGGCACTTACTCACAGGCCGTCGCCGCCGGAAACTGTGTCTACCTGTCCGGCCAGATCGGACTGGACCCGCAATCCATGGAGCTGGTGGCCGACAACCTGGAACTGCAGCTGCATCAGGTGTTTCGCAATCTTGCTGCGGTCTGTGCCGCCGCCGGCGGCAGTCTGGCTGACCTGGTCAAGCTCAATGTCTATCTGCTGGACATGGCCGATTTCGCCACCGTCAACCAGATCATGGCCGAACATGTGCCGGAACCATTTCCAGCCCGCGCTGCCCTGGCTGTCAGTGGTCTGCCCAAGGGTGCACGCGTGGAAATCGACGGCGTCATGCTGATCCCGCAACAACGTGGGGACTGATGATCCTGCGAACGATCTGCTGCAATTGCGTGGCGTGGGGGTCAAGTTTCGCGAACAGCTCAACGGCATCGGCATACAGCAGGTCCATGATCTGCTGCTGCATCTGCCCATTCGTTATGAGGACCGCACCCGACTGACAGCGATCGGCAGTCTGAGCCCCGGCATGCGGGTGCTGGTGAATGGCCGGATTGAATACTCCAGCGTGGTGTTCGGCCGTCGTCGCGCCCTGCTGGTGGTCCTCAACGACGGCACCGGCCTGATCCATCTGCGGTTTTTTTACTTCAACCAGGCCCAGCAGCAGGCCTACAAGGCCGGTGGTCATCTGCGCTGCTTCGGTGAGGTGCGGGCCGGATACAAGGGCCTGGAAATGGTCCACCCCAGCTGCCAGCGCATCCGCCAGGCCCAGTTGGGGGTGGTCGAACAGCAGACCCTGACGCCGGTGTATCCATCCACCAGCAGCATCAAGCAGCATCGCTGGCTACAATTGACCGATCAGGCACTGCGCCTGCTGCACAATGATCAGCTCAAACTGCCCGAACTGTTGCCGACGGCCATACGCCAGCGGTTTCAGCTGCCGTCACTCAGACAGGCACTGCAAACGCTGCACCGGCCAGCCATCGACGATGATCTGCCGGCCATACTGGAGCGCCGACATCCAGCCCAGCAGCGGGTCATCCTGGAAGAACTGATGGCCCACCATCTGGCCATGAAACGACTCAACCTGCAACTGCAAAAGCTCTCCGCACCAGCCTTGCCCAACACCCAACTGTGGCAGCAGCTGGCACAACAGCTGCCATTTAAACCCACCGCTGCGCAGCTGCGGGTGATTGCGGAAATCGGTCGTGATCTGGCCCGCCCCACACCGATGCTGCGTCTGCTGCAGGGCGATGTCGGTTCCGGCAAGACCGTGGTGGCCGCAGCGGCGGCAGCCATGGCGCTGGCCAGCGGCCAGCAGGTGGCGCTGGTGGCACCGACCGAACTGCTGGCGGAACAGCATCTGCATACCCTGCGCGCATGGTTTACCCCGCTGGGCATCGACGTGGCCTGGCTCAGCGGCCGGGTCAGCGGCAAGCAGCGCAGCGCCGCACTGGCACAGATTGCCGCCGGCGGCTGCCTGGTGGTGGGCACCCACGCACTGATGCAGGAAGGCGTGACGTTTCACCGCCTGGGCCTGGTCATCGTCGACGAGCAGCACCGCTTTGGCGTCGGCCAGCGTCTGGCGCTGCGCGACAAGGGCGGTGGCAGCGACATGCGCCCGCATCAGTTGATCATGACCGCCACCCCGATCCCACGCACGCTGGCCATGACCGCCTACGCCGGACTGGCGGTGTCGGTGATCGATGAATTGCCACCGGGGCGCAAACCGGTGACCACCGTGGTGATCAGCAGTGAGCGCCGGACAGAAGTGATACAGCGGTTGGCAGACGCCTGTGCCGCCGGTCGCCAGGCGTACTGGGTCTGCACCATCATCGAAGAATCAGAACAGCTGGTGGCACAGGCCGCCGAACAGACCACCGAAGCCCTGCGCAAGGCCCTGCCGCAGCTGACCATTGATCTGGTGCACGGCCGGCTCAAAGCGGCCGACAAGGAACGTGTGATGCAACGCTTTCGCGACGGGCTGAGTCAGTTGCTGGTGGCCACCACGGTGATTGAGGTCGGCGTTGATGTGCCCAATGCCAGCCTGATGATCATCGACAATGCCGAGCGTCTGGGTTTGTCACAACTGCATCAGCTGCGTGGCCGGGTCGGTCGGGGCAGCGATGCCGCCAGCTGCGTGCTGCTGTATCAGTCGCCGCTGGGCCACATGGCCAAAGCCAGACTGGAAACCATGCGCAACAGCAACGATGGTTTCTACATCGCCGAACAGGATCTCAAGCTGCGTGGACCCGGCGAGGTGCTGGGCACCCGCCAGACCGGCATCCAGCAGATGCGCATTGCCGACCTGGGCAAGGATCACCATCTGCTGGATCAGGCCATCGAACTGGCGGATGCGGTCGCCAGTGCCTCACCGCGTGCCGAGCAGGCGTTGATCCAGCGCTGGATTGGCGATGCTGCCAGTTATGGTGAGGTCTAAGCCCGGATTATTCCCGCACAGCTGCTGTGGTCAGCAGCTTGAATCTGCGCAAAACACTGACACTGGCAGCATGTGCGACCGCGACAAGCATGTCATCGTCTGCTGCTGGCGTGCTGATGTGCAGACTGTGCAGCACATCGTCGCTTGGCTCGTTGATGGCGGCGGTGAGGCTGACTTGCTGTCCAGACAAGGCCACGGCAAAGCGGTCCAGCCCGGAAACAATGCCGCCTCCGGTGGCCTTGACCACCGCTTCCTTGCAGGTCCACAGGCGCATGAATGCTGCAGGTTGTTGCGCCGGCGGCAGGGCTTGCAGCCAGCGCACCTCGGCGGGATGAAAATGGCGTCGCGCCATGCGCATGGGGTCGCGCACGCGGCGACTGGCGGCTTCCATGTCCACCCCGAGCGGGTGATCCCGGCACAGCGCCACCAGCATGGCGCTGCCGACATGACTGAGGCTGAAGTACAGCGGCGGTCTGCTGGTCGGCGTGTGCTGGGCTGATGGCCTGACCGCGGTCGGTCCGCCTGCGCCGGTGGCAACATAAGGCTTGCCGCTGGCGGTCCTGCCAATGCGCACGGCATGCGCGGGACGCTGCAGGTGAGCGGCCAGCAGCAGACGCAGATAAAATCGCTGCTGAAACCTCAGCAATCGCGGTGATGCAGAAGACCTGCTGTCCGCGTTATCGATCCTGGCTTGTGGTTCGAGCGCCGCCGGATCCGGCAGATCTGCCATCTGCAGATGCCACAAATGTACCTCACCCGACGGCAGCTGCAGGTCGCGCAGCGGCAGCGGCATGGCACGCACATCCGACGTCATCTCGGTCAATGCTGCAACCCCAGCCAGTGCCGCAGCTTGCGCCACAGCCATTCCGCCGCAGTGACCTGCAGCTTGTTCCGGTCAGCGCCGGCGATCCGGGCATAGTGACCGTGGTACTTGTGCTTTAGCACGGCATTGATGTCGGCGCGGCAATGCTGGCGGAACAACCAGTTGTTGAACACATGCCACCAGGCCTTGCGGCGGATCGCTGTGCCCAGATCCAGCACCCAGGGCTGACCGTCGCTACCGGCGAGCAGATTGGCCTTGCGCTTGAGATCACCGTGACTGACGCCGCGCGCATGCATGGCGCGCACGATCTGCTCCAGCTGCTCGAACCAGCGCTCACGATCAGCCAGCTGCGCCTGACGATATGCGGTGCCCGGCACGTATTGCAGTACCAGCGCCCAGGGCAGCGGCATGCCGTGGCAGCGCGGTATGCCGGTGATGCCATGCAGGCGCTGGTAAGCCAGCTGTTCGCGCCGCAGCATCCAGCAGCGCGCCCACCGCAACAGACCGCTGCCGCTGGCGCACTTGACCGCCAGATCGTGCCCGGCATGACGCTTGCGCACGATCACCCCCTGATGACCGCTGGCCAGCACACTGGCCGGATCCCTGCATGCCGGCCGCAACCAGTCACGGAACTGCGCCGATGTCAGCCAATCCTGCAGAAGCCGGTCATCATTTCTGGCCGCACGCTCTGAGGCGTTGCTGTTGTTCGTCTGCTCAGACATGCGGCTATGATAGCGGAGTATCCCGCAGTCGAAATATTTTTGGAGTCCCGGCATGAACAAATCCTGCACCCGCTCGTTCTCGCACACAGGTTCATACCTGCACAGCGCGACCAGGCATGGCCTGATGCTGCTGCTGTTATGCATCGGATCGCTGGCACTGCTTGTGCCAGCCGGCAGCATGGCAGCAGACGCTGCCGACGATACCGACAGCGGCCCGCTGCTGCCAGCAGAACCGGCACCGCCAGCCACCCCGCAGGACACGCCAGAGGCTGACGACAACGACGCGGACGCCGATGCGGCCAGCGCCAGCGGCGCGCCGATGAACCTGGAGCGGCTGCATGATTTGCTGCTGCGCATCGATCCGGCGCTGCAGCGAGACAGCAATGTCTGGCAGTTCCGCCTGCGTGGCAGGCAGATGATCACCGTGGCCGATGCCAATGCCGACCGCATGCGCATCATGAGCCCGGTGATCGAATCGGGCGAGTTGGACGAGGCGCTTATGTTCCGACTGTTGCAGGCCAATTTCGACTCGGCGCTGGATGCCCGCTACGCGGTTGCCAACGATGTGCTGTGGTCGGTGTTCATCCATCCACTGTCGCCACTGGATGAACAGCAGCTGTCCAGCGGCGTGTTTCAGACTTTCACCGCTGCCGCCACATTTGGCACGCTGTTTTCTTCCGGCATGTTCATCTACGGTGGCGGTGACAGCAACGAGGAACTGGAACAGTTGCAGCAGGAACTGGACGCTCTGCTCAAACCGACCATCTGATGATCTGCTATGCTGCCAATCTCATCGCGAGACAAACCGGACGACGGGATACACTGTGAACAAGCCACTTTTCTGCATACTGCTGGGCTTAATGCTGCCCGGCGTCTCCTTCGGCGCTGACAGCGACGCAGGCTTTGCCGCCGAGGACAGCTATCCTTCCACCTACCAGCCAGCAGCCAGTGAGCCGCTGCTGCTGCGCAACGCCACCGTGCTGACCGGCACCGGTGCCCGGCTGGAAGCCGCCGATGTGGCCATCCGCAACGGTCGCATCGAAGCGGTGGGCGTGGACCTGCCCAATCCCGATGGCCACACTGAAGTTGATGCGAGCGGTCGCTGGATCACCCCCGGCATCATAGACATACACTCGCATCTGGGCGTTTACCCCAGTCCCGGCACGGCTTCTCATGCCGATGGCAATGAAATCACGGCGCCGGCGACGCCGGGCGTCTGGGCCGAGCATGGTGTGTGGCCGCAGGACCCGGGCTTCACCGCAGCCCGTGCCGGCGGGGTGACGGCCATGCTGGTACTCCCCGGCTCGGCCAATCTGTTCGGCGGTCGTGGCGTGGTGCTGAAAAACGTGCCGGCAGTCAGTTATCAGGCGATGAAGTTTCCGGCTGCCCCGCACAGCCTGAAAATGGCCTGTGGGGAAAACCCGAAACGGGTCTATGGCAGCAAGGGGCAGGCACCGATGACGCGCATGGGCAATCTTGCCGGTTATCGCAGCCAGTGGATCAAGGCGCAGCAGTATCTGCAATCCTGGGAGGATTATCACAATAGCGATGACGAGGATGCCAAACCTCCGCAGCGCGATCTGGCCATGGAAACGCTCGCCGGCGTGCTGCGCGGCGACATATTGGTGCAAATGCACTGCTACCGCGCCGATGAGATGATCACCATTCTGGATCTGGCGGAAGAATTCAACTACCGCGTGACCGCCTTTCACCATGCCGTCGAGGCGTACAAAATCGCCGACGAACTGGCCGCAGAGAATGTCTGCGCAGCGATGTGGGCCGACTGGTGGGGTTTCAAGATGGAAGCCTACGACGGCATTCAGGAAAACATTGCACTGGTGGATCGCGCTGAGCACAGCTGCGCCGTTGTGCATTCCGATTCAGCCGAAGGCATCCAGCGCCTGAATCAGGAAGCTGCCAAGGCGATGGCGCGTGGCAACCGCGCCGGACTGGACATCAGCGCGGCCGAAGCGATCCGCTGGATCACGCTGAATGCTGCGCAGGCCATGGGCATTGCCACCGAGACCGGCAGTCTGGAACCCGGCAAGGCCGCCGATGTGGTGATCTGGAACCAGCATCCATTCAGTGTCTATGCGCTGGCAGATCAGGTCTATATCGATGGTGCGCTGATGCATGATCGCAATGACCCGCAGCTACAGGCGGTTTCCGATTTCATGCTGGGCCAGCCAGCCGCAGGAGAATGATCGATATGCGTATTCTAACCGTCATCATTGTCGTCACTTTGGCCTGCTGCAGCTGCCTGGTCAGCGCCCAGCAGGCCACGCTGATTCGCAATGCCACCATCCACACCATGCTGGAAACTGCGCCGCAGCAGAACAGCGATGTGCTGATCCGTGCCGGTCGCATCGTCGCCATCGGCAGCGGTCTTGACGTTGACGCCCAGACCAGGGTGATCGAAGCCGAAGGCCGGCATCTGACACCGGGTCTGTTCGCCGGCATCACGCAACTGGGTCTGGTCGAGGTCAGCGCCGAACAGGACACCAGCGACGCGGCTTTCGCCAGCAACAGCATGCGTCCGGAATTCAGCATCCTGCCGGCCTACAACCCCGCCTCGGCGCTGATTGACATAACCCGCAGCGAAGGTCTCACCTGGACCCTGCTGGGTGCCGCAAGCAGCGGTGGACAGGATGCCGGCATGGGCGCACTGATCGCCGGCCAGGGCGTCAGCCTTGATCTCGGTGGCGCCATGACGCTGCCAGACACGGGCCCGAGCGTGTTGTTCGTGAACCTGGGCGGCCGTGCAGCCGAGCTCAGCGGTCAATCACGGGCCGCACAATTCATGCTGCTGGAACAGGCCATGCGTGAAGCGCAGTCGAGCGGCAGGCAGCTGGCCAATGAACCACGCCTGCTGACCGTCACCGGCCGCGAGGTGCTGGCGACATTCATCGCCGATGGTCGCTGGATGGTCCAGGTTGATCGCGCCAGCGACATCCTGCAGACACTGGCCTGGGCCAAGCGGCATGATCTGGACATCGTCATCGTCGGCGGGGCCGAGGCCTGGCGCGTGGCAGCGCCGCTGGCCAGCGCCGAGGTGCCGGTGATGCTGGATCCGCTGACCAACCTGCCGGGTGATTTTGACCAGCTGGGTGCCCGGCTGGACAATGCCGCCCGCCTGCATCAGGCCGGCGTCACCCTGGCCTTTTCAGCTGCCGGCATGGACAGTCACAATGCCCGCAAAGTGCGACAACTGGCCGGCGTTGCTGTGGCCCACGGGCTGCCATGGCATTCCGCCCTGCTGGCGCTTACGCGCAATCCGGCGCAGCTGCTCGGTTACACACAGCAGCCTGGCACGCTCAGCAAGGGCGGACCCGCCACCATGGTGCTGTGGCACGGTGATCCGCTGGACGTGACCGGCTATGCCGAGCAGGTCTGGATTGACGGCGAAACACAGCAGCGACCGTCGCGCCAGCAGCTGTTGCTGCAACGCTATCTGCCACAAAATCCGCCGCGCGCCAGACAGTTTCTGCACTGATCAGGGCTGCGCTGATCTGGGCAGCGCAGATCAGGCCTGTGCGTTGATCTTCTGCAGTATGCTCATGATGATGTGCTGTAGTTTGCCAAACGGCAGACCGCGCGCAGACTGATAGCGCAGACAGGTCTTGCTGGCGCGGACCGGCTTCAGATCCTCTTCATACTCGGCCAGCAGTTCCGGTGCCATCAGGTAAATCACCGGACCAGTCGGCTTGTAGGCAAAACCTGCCCGCCACTGCTTGCCGATGGTGTACTCAGGAAAGCCTCCCGGTCCGATACCGGGTCTGGCAGCGGGAAGATTTTTTTCAATCAGGCGTTTGATTTCTTCCAGTTCGCTGCGCTGATCCTGTGGGCCAATATTGAGGTATTCATCGATGTTTCTGGCTGTTGTCATAACTCTGATTCGTGGCTGTGGTAGTTGGATTTATAGTTATACGAACAATAGCCTGCACGTTTTGTTGCATGCTTGAACCAGCCGGTGGTTTTGTTCAGCCCCCTCCCTGAAACACTGCACGGATCAGCTGTATAAGGCACTGATCCGCTGATGCTGGCGGCCATTGGTATATTGTTGCCGCTGTATCACGGCGCCGCAAGTGTCATTGGTACCAATCGTCCTGCACTTCATGGCGTGTGTCTCATCGCAGCGATGCAGGCGATTGCTTTTGCTAAGATAAACCTCCATCCACCGCGAGGATTCCATTCTGATGCAACATTCAGCCAAACTTGCCAACGCCCTGCTGCTACTGCGACTGTCCGTGTTCCTGGTCATGCTGATGTGGACCCTGGACAAGTTCATCAACCCGGATCACTCGGCAGCGGTGTATGCCAATTTTTATCAGCTGGGCGGTCTTGGGCCACAGGTTTTCCTGATGATTGGCGCACTGGAACTGCTGTTGCTGCTGGCATTCGTGACCGGATTCAGAAAAACCATCAGCTATGCGCTGGTGCTGGGCATCCATGCCGTGTCGACACTTTCGACCTGGCAGCAGTATCTGGATCCATTCAACAACCTGCTGTTTTTTGCCGCCATTCCGATGCTGGCGGCGTGCTGGACGCTGTTCAGCCTGCGTGAGCTGGATACCCGGCTGAGCCTTGGCGGCTGAGGCTGGGCGGTTGAATTCTGCTTGCATCATGCGCGCCTTATCTGCCTGGAATCTTTGCCAATGAATACCAAGGAACCTCTGAACAACTCTGCACGGGCGCGACGGCACCCCCACATCGGGATCCGCGACATGCTTTGCGGGAGGCTCCGACTTGGCCTGGGTAAATGTGGTTTGACCATGATTAAATATTTTTGCCCAAACGAGCGCGCCCAAACGAGACGCAGACCTCGCAAAGAGCCTGCCCCGGACTTGATCCGGGATGCGTCCCGAAAGGGTTTCGCCGGAAAAGACGCAGCTCATGCACGGCATCACGAGGCCGTAGCGACGGCTACTGTCACTCGTGCCGCCGCACACAATCTGCGGCGTTTCCGAACAAAACGCGCTCCGCGCAGAGCTATTCAGAGGTTCCTTAACCTGTACCAATACGCCATGTCATTGATCCCTGTACAAGCATTAGTAAGTTGCTGTCTGCTGGCGGCAGCCATGACTCTGTCTGCTGCAGATGCGGCGGAAAATTTCGCCGCTGCCACCGCAGGCCTGCAGCCCGATACCGGATTTATCGAGGTCTACCCTGATGTCGATGCTGGCCGCTTGCTGATGCACCTGCCTGCCGCGAACAGCGACGGCAGCATTCTGCGTCTGATCCACGCCGTGCGTCTGTCCGGCGGACTGGGCTCCAACCCGCTGGGGCTGGATCGTGGCTGGGGCAACAGCGGCCAGCTGCTGCATCTGCGCCGCATTGGCCCGCGCGTGGTGTTCGAGGTGGAAAACCATCGCTATCGGGCCGAGACCGACAACACGCTGGAGCAGCAGGCGGTCAGTGCATCGTTTGCCAACTCTTTCATCTGGTCCACCGACATTGTTGCCAGCGCTGACGACGGCAGCCTGCTGATTGACGCTGCCGGGCTGTTGACCCTGGATCTGCTCGGTCTGGCGTCTGCTCTGAATGAAAACGGCAGCGGTTTCAGTCAGGCGCAAGACCGCTCGCTGCCGGATCTGGACAGTCTGCTGGTGTTTGCGGACAACGTGGAAATTGATGCCTTCGTCACCTTCACATCGACCCAACCGGGCGATCAGGTCAGCGCCACCGCCGCCAACCCCAATCACGTCACACTGCGCCAGCATCACAGCTTTGTGCGACTGCCCGAGCCCGGCTACCGGCCGCGTCGCGCCGATCCGCGCAGCGGCACCTTTACGCTGGGTTACTACGACTACGCTGCAGCCTTGCACGAGCCGCTGTTGCGAGGTGTCGCCATGCGTCACCGGCTGCAGTACAAGGAACCAGGCAATGCTGCCAGTGGTGTGCGCGATCCGATCGTGTTTTACATTGATGCCGGCGCACCACCCGCCATACAGCAGGCGCTGCAGCAAGGCGCCAATTGGTGGCGCGAGGCATTTGCCGCCGCCGGTTTTGCCGACGGTTACCGGGTCGAGATTCTGCCCGCCGATGCCCATCCACTGGACATACGCTACAACGTGGTGCAATGGGTGCACCGACAAACCCGTGGCTGGTCGTACGGTGGCGGCATCATAGATCCGCGCAGCGGCGAGTTCATCAAGGGACATGTGATTCTGGGCTCGCAGCGCATCCGCCATGACCGCATGATTTTTGAGGGCCTCGCCGGCACCGCGCAATCCGCCAGCGGCAGTGCCGATGATCCGGTGCAACTGGCCCTGCAGCGGATTCGTCAACTGGCGGCGCATGAGGTCGGCCATGCCCTGGGCTTCGGCCACAATTTTGCCGCCTCCAGCAACGACCGTGCCTCGGTGATGGATTATCCGGCCCCGTGGATCAGCGTGAACGATGCTGGCCAGCTGGATTTCAGCCGCGCCTATGCCAGCGGCATAGGTGCCTGGGACAAAGTGACCGCGCGCTGGCTGTATGGCGATTTTCCACCGCAAACCGAACGGCAGCAACTGGACGCCATTCTCAGTGAGGCAAAATCGCAGGGCCTGCTGTTCATCGCCGACCAGCATGCCCGTGGCGTCGGCACGGCGCACCCCAGCGCGTCGGTCTGGGACAACGGCAACGACGCGGTGGAAGAACTGAACAATGTGCTGGCGGTGCGCAGGCACGCGCTGGAGAACTTCGCCGCGGACCGCGTACGCGCCGGTCAGCCACTGGCCGCCCTGCGCGAGGTGCTGACGCCGATCTACCTCTATCACCGTTATCAGATCAACGCTGCAGCCAAGGCCATCGGCGGACTGTGGTTTGATTATCGACAACGCCCTGCAGACATCGACAGCATGCTGGCTGCTGAGCAGGCCACGGCGTGGACACCAGCGGCCAGAACAGTCAGTGCTAGCCAGCAGCTGCGTGCGCTGGAGGCACTGATTAGCACGCTGGACACCGCCCTGCTGGACCTGCCGGAAAACCTGCTGCAGATGCTGCCACCGGCCAATCACGGCTACTGGTTCATGGTGCCCGGGGAAGGCTTCGAGCAGCGCAGCGGCGTGCTGTTTGATCTGCTGGCAGCGGCAGAAACCGCTGCCGATCTGAGCTATACCGCGCTGCTTGATCCGCAGCGACTTGAACGCATGTTGCAGCAGCATCTGCGCGCGGCCGACACGCCTTCACTGGATCTGCTGTTTGAACGCATCGAACAGCAGCTGCGACGACAGCTTGCTGCCGCGTCCGAGCCCAGACAGATCGCTCTGGCCGGGGTGCTGCAGCAGCGTTACATCGCGCATCTGCTGCAGCTTGATGAGATGACGCTGTCCACTCCACTGGCTGCCAGCATCCAGTTGCGCCTGCAGCAGTTGCAGCGCAGTCTGACTGACAGCGGCCGTCGTGATCGCTTGCATGCACAGCAGCAGTGGCTGGCACGACGCATCACGCAGCAGTTACAGCGGCCGGCACCGGCAGCGAGCGCGGTGCCGGCAACTCCGGTGACCCCGCCCGGCAGCCCCATTGGCAGCAGCGGTGGCAATGGCCCAGACCATGGATCTGGTCCTGGCATGCCGCGCAGCAGGGCTGCCAGCAATGGCTGGGTCCGCGAAGACTGCTGGCACTGTGACAGTCACTGAACAGCAGCATCATTCAACTCACAGCACAGGATATCCCCGATATGAGATCCACAGCATGGCCACACATCTTCTTTGCCTGCATGTTGTTCACAGCCTGCCAGTGCTGCGCTGTCGCCGCCGAGAGCATGCTGCCCGCCGAGAGCATGCTGCCCGCAGAGAGCATGCTGCCCGCAGAGGAAGGCTTTGCTGCCAGCATTCCCGCACCAGACCGCGTACTCGGCTGGCCGCTGGGCTCATGGCATGCTCGCCCGGAGCAGATCACGCGCTATTTCGAGCAGCTGGCTGCAGCTTCCCCGCGAGCCACCCTGAGCACCATCGGCCACAGCCATGAACAACGGCCACTGCTGCACCTGACCATCACCAGTGCCGCCAACCAGCAGCGGCTGGAGGCGCTGCGGCAACAGCATCTGCAGGGGGAAGGGCCGCTGGTAATCTGGCTGGGTTACAGCATCCACGGCAACGAAGCCAGTGGCAGCAATGCCGCCATGCTGGTGGCCTACCACCTGCTCGCCGGAGAAGCCGCCTGGATCGATAACTTGCTGGCCAACACCATCGTCATCATTGATCCGATGCTCAACCCCGATGGACTGGCACGCTTCGCCACCTGGGCCAACATGCACCGCGGACAGCAGCCGGTGGGCGACAAGCTGCATCGCGAACACAATGAGGTCTGGCCCGGCGGCCGCTTCAATCATTACTGGTTTGACATGAATCGCGACTGGCTGCCGCTGACACAGCCGGAATCCCGCGCCAGGGTGCGCCAGTTTCAGCGTTGGCAACCGAATGTCTTCGGCGATTTTCATGAGCAGGGTGCCGATGCCGGCTACTTCTTTCAACCCGGTGTGCCCGAGCGCAAACACCCGCTCACCCCGGATGAGAACGTGCGCCTGACCACCGCACTGGCAAGCTATCATGCCCAGGCACTGGATGCCATCGGCACCCGCTACTTCAGCCGCGAACGGTTCGACGATTTTTACTATGGCAAAGGCTCCACCTACCCCGATGTGCAGGGCAGTGTCGGCATACTCTATGAGCAGGCCTCAGCGCGTGGTCATCTGGTCGACTCCGCCAACGGTACTTTCAGCTTTGCCGACGCCGTGCGTAACCATTACGCCACCAGCATTTCCACCCTGCGTGGCGGTCATGCCCTGCGCGCCGAGCTGCTGCAATGGCAACAGGACTTTTTCGCCCAGGCCGCACGTCGCGCTGCCAGCCTTGATCACCGCGGCTGGGTGTTTGCCGATCGCGGCCAGAGTGACCGCGCCGCAGCGCTGGCCGAGGTTCTGCAGGCGCATCAGATCGACGTCCGGGTGCTCGACGAGGATCTCAGCATGGCCGGCCACACCTACACTGCCGGCAACAGTTATGTGGTGCCGGTGCAGCAGCGCCAGGCCGCACTGATCGAGGCCATCTTCGAGCAACGCAGCGAGTTTGCGGACAACACTTTCTACGATGTCTCGGCATGGACCCTGCCACTGGCCTACAACCTCAGCTTCGCCAGGCTAAAGCGACTGCCTGACAGCAGCAGCATGGATGCCGACAGCGCCAGCGACCAGCCTCAACAGGGCAGCGTGGTATTGCAACAGAACATTGTCGGCTGGCGTTTTTCCGGCGACAGCCTCAACGCCAGTGCGCTGGCCATGGCCCTGGTGAACAACGATGTGCCGGTGTATCGGGTGATCAACCCGGCTCGCAGCCTGGCTGCCGACAGCAGCATTCAGCGCGGCGACTTTGTCATCATGCTGCTGCACAATCTGGAGCACAAAAAAACCGTAGAGCAGATCAATCTGCAACTGCGTCAGCACCCGGTGACGCTGAGTCTACTGCACAGTGGTCTGAACCTGGCCGGCATCGACCTGGGTTCACCCGGCATCCAGCGCATCCAGCCGATCAGGCCCCTGCTGCTCACCGGCAAGGGCATCAACCCGATGGAAAGCGGCCACATCTGGCACCTGCTGGATCGCCGTTTGGGACTGACCGTGCCGATGCTGGATGTGAGCCAGGAACTGCCCGCGCTGTCTGACTACAGCCACATTCTGCTGGCCGATGCCGATTACAGCGCAATTCCCGATGGCTGGCAGCAAGCGCTGCACGAATGGTTGCGACAGGGCGGTGTACTGATCACGCAGCAGCGCAGTGCCGCCTGGGCTTCTGCGGTGTTTTTGACCGCCAGCAGCGAACTGGCCAAAGACCAGACCCTGCCTGAGTTGATCGGCGAAAAGCTCAAGCAACTGGCCAGCAACAACGATCAGTCGCGCGAGCAGTTGGGAGCGCAAGACTACGCCAGCCACGCCTCGAAAGCGGCCGAGCGTGTGCTCGGGGGTGCCATCTTTTCTGCTGAGGCCGATCTGACCCATCCGTTGCTCACCGGCGTGTATACCGCACAGATGCCGGTGTTTCTCGATCAACTGGTGCGCTTGCCGCCCAGCCGCAATGCCTGGAGCACACCACTGCAGCTGACCGATGAGGTACAGCCGATGGCGGGCTATGCCAGCGCCTGGATGCGGGAGCAACTGCAGCGGCAGCCGCTGCTGGCGGCCGAACGCATCGGCCAGGGCAGTCTGGTGCAGTTTGCCTTCAATCCCAATTTTCGCGCCTTCTGGCGCGGCACCGAACTGCTCTATGTGAACGCCCTGCTCAATGCCGGACTGCTGGACAACACCAGTTTGCCCAATTATTGAATCAGAGGCTGTCTGAAAGTCACTAGCCCGCATTATTCATGAGTCGACGTCGCGAGATGCTGCCAGTGCGTGTAGCTGTGGTGTTTCGAGAGCGAACGAACCGCAGGCATCCTTGACAGTACATTGCGGATTCGTGACCGGGCGAAACGCCGCAGATTCGCGAGCTGGAGGCATCGCAGTAGTCAGATTCATGACTATTGCGGGCTTGCGCCAACGCGCGGATAATGCCGGCATGACACTGCAACTGAAACGCTGGCTGGAAATACTGCAGTCCAGCTATTGGGTGATACCAAGCATCATGGCGCTGCTGGGCATGCTATTGGTACCGGCCCAGTTTCTGATCCATGATCTGCTGCCGGACGCGCTGCTTCGACTGGGCTTTTTTCAGCATCTGCAAAACATGGGGCAGGCCACCGCACGCGGCATCCTGAGTACGGTGGCTGCAGCTGCCATCGGCACTGCCAGTGTGGTGTTCTCGGTCTCGATCGTGGTGCTGTCACTGACCGCCAGCCAGTTCGGCCCACGCCTGCTGAAGAACTTTCTCAAACAGGGCGTGGCGCAACTGACGCTGGGCACTTTCATCGCCACGTTCATGTTCAGTCTGTTTGGTCTTACCCTGCTCGACAGCGCCATGCAGGGAGTGCAGTTGACCTATCTCCTGGTAACGGTGTCGATTCTGCTTGGTGCCGGCAGCTTCTTTGTGCTGATCTTCTACATACACCACATCGCCACATTCATTCAGGCGCCCCGGGTCATCGATGATGTGTCCAGAGCATTGATGGCACGACTGAAGAGCCTGCCGGCAATAGATCGAGATGCCGCGCAGAACGGCCATTGTCCGCAGGATGACCGCGAGGAGCCGGCACCTGCGCTGCAGCGTGAGTTGAAGACAGCTCGTTCCGGTTACGTACAGGCCATCGATTTCGACGCCTTGCTGGAACAATCGGTCACGCATGACCTGTTCATCAGACTGGACATTTATCCCGGCCAGTTCGTGCTGGTTGCACAATGCCTGGGCATGGTTGGCCACGCCGATGCAGTCAGCGATGATCTGCTTGATGCATTGCTTGACTGCATCACCATCGGCAACGAGCGCACTGCCACCCAGGATCTCAGCTACGCCATGGATCAACTGGTGGAAATCGCCGTGCGCGCCTTGTCACCGGGCATCAACGACCCGTTTACCGCGATCAACTGCATCGATCAACTGGCTGCCGGACTGTCCCTGCTGGCTGATCGCGAGCTGCCTTCCGCCCAACTGCATGATGACCAGGGCAAGCTGCGCATCAGCAAGCCTCGCATGGGTTATGGCAACCTGCTCGACGCCGCGTTTGCGCAGATCCGCACGCATAGCCAACGCGACCTGGCGGTCACCAGGCACCTGCAATCAACACTGCAGAATCTGCATGCACTGTCACTCCCGGAACACTATCACCAGGCCATTGCTGACTGGTGTGAGCAGCGCGAAGAGCACAGCAAATAAGCACGCTGACCTGAACAGATGCAGCATTTGACAGCGTCACTCTGATGCGCCAATGTCAGCGCTGTCTGTCACACTGTCATCATTTCGCTTACTTCGAATGTCCTAATGTACGTTCTTGACATGAATAACACTTAAGTGATAATTTCATCAATGCGAGCAAGGAATGGCTCTGCATTAAGGGTAATGCAAGGGACATGTTCGCAATCGACAGGACGTCATTATCTCTTTGGGAGGCGACATGGAAGTACTATCATCGGCACAGATTCTTGTGCGCAGGGCTTTTTTTCGTGCCACCGCAGTATTGCTGCTGGCCTGTATCTTTGCAACGACTGCCTCAGCAGGTTTGTTGTTTTCCGGCACCGCAGTCAGTGACGCCGGTACCGACAACAGCATTGCCTCCGGCAATACCACGCGCAATCTTGCAGTGGGCGCCGACGGCACCATCTATGCTGTCTATCGCGGGGCCACTGGCGGTATCCGGGTCGCACGCAGTGTCAACCGAGGGGCCAGCTTTCAGCCCAGCGTGCAGGTCTCCAGCCAGAACTTTGAGGCTGAGATCGCGGTCAGCACCACCGGCATCATCTATGTGGTTTGGGCCGACAGTTCCAGCCGTGCCCGCATCAGCCGCAGTCTCGATGACGGACTCAGCTTCTCCGCACCCATTGATGCCGGACCAGCGTCCACCAGCGTGCACATGGCCACCGACGGCAGCCGTGTGTACCTGATCGACCGCCCGGGCAACAACATTCTGGTCAGTGAAGACAACGGTCTCAGCTTCAGCCAGGTGGCTTTGAACGCCAGCCAGGTTTTTTCCGATATCCATGTCGATGAACAGACCCGTGAAATCATCGCTGTGCTGGACAACCCCGCAGTAAAGTACTTCACCAGCAGCGACTTTGGTGCCAGTTTTGGCGCACAGATCAATCCGAATCCAGGCGGTAGCATCTTTTTCTCCGTGGGCACCGTCAGCAGCGGCAGCGGTGGTCGTTTTATGTTCGTCAGTGGACAGGGTACCAATGCGCTGAAAATCAATCTTGATACCGGTACGTCTGAAACCCTGACATTCGGCAACAACACCAGCAGCCAGGGACGCTCGCTGACTTCCGATCGCTGTGGCAACGTCATTGATGGTTTTGTCAATGGCGGCAACGTCAACTTCCGCATCAGCAATGATCTTGGCAGCAGTTTCGGCAGCCAGCAGACGGTGGCTGCAGCGAACGCCGCCAACGTCTTCATCAACCCAACCAATGGCGACATTCTGTATCTGTTTGATCAGGGTGGTGAGGTGTTCCTCAGCGTGTTCAACGAGGAACTGGGCAATTGCTACACGCCGACACTGAACCAGTCGGCCCTGGTCTTCAGCGCCCTGCTGGTGGGCCAGACCAGCCAGCCGCAGCAGGTCGTGATCAGCAACTCCGGCATCGTTGATGTGCAGATTCTTGGTATCACTTCAACCTCTGCTGAATTTTCTCAAAGCAACGCCTGTGTCGGCACACTGGCCGTTGGTGACAGCTGTCCTATCGACGTTACCTTTACCCCTTCCGGCACCGGCACCAGAACTGGCGAGCTGCTCATTGACACCAATGTCTTTGTCGACGCTCGCCAGGTTTCTCTCACAGGTGAAGGTGTGGCCACCGCCCCGGTGCCGCAATTCAGCACCGGCAGCATAGATTTTGGTGCCGTATTGAGCGGCAACAGTGCCAATGCCAGCGTCCAACTGAGCAACGCTGGTACCAATGATCTGACCATCAATGGCTTCAATGTACCAGCTCCATTCAGCGTGGTCAGTGAGGATTGCGGAGCCAGCCTGATCCCGACGGCAAGCTGCACCATCAATCTGGCCTTCTCTCCCACCAGCACTGGCAGCTTCAATGCCTCGCTGGTGCTGGATTCCAACGCAGCCGGGGCACCGGCATCGGTGGCGCTCAGCGGACTGGGCTCCAGTCTGTTCAGCGTTGCAGGCAATGTCTCGGGACTGTTGGGCACCGGACTGGTGCTACAGAACAATGGCGGTGATGATCTGCTGATCAACGCGGACGGTGCCTTTGTGTTCAACACGGAACTGGCCGATGGCAGCCTATATGCCGTCACCATACTGAGCCAGCCCAGCGGCCCGAGCCAAACATGCAGCGTTGCCAATGGCAGCGGCAACATCAGTGGTGCGGACGTCACGAATGTCAGCGTGACCTGCTCCACCGCGCAGTTCAGCGTTGGCGGCAGCGTCTCCGGTCTGCTCGGCAGTGGCCTGGTGTTACAGAACAACGCCGGTGACAACCTGGCCATCGGCGCCGATGGCAGCTTCAGCTTTGCCACCGCACTGGACGATGGCTCGACCTACAACGTCAGTGTC